>ENA-UOJC01000806-UOJC01000806.1-human-gut-metagenome-genome-assembly--contig:-C104-NODE-806-length-49865-cov-65.317266_pt1 | contig 49865 bp, 38 predicted proteins | sample MGYA00242339_ERZ723886 | MGnify/ENA metagenome assembly ERZ723886 | reverse complement strand
TCCCCTCCGGACATTCAGGTCCGGAGGGGAGCTTTTTTGTATGGGGTGGACCGGGATGTCCGGGCGGCAATGGAGTTATAGGGAACGCTCCCGTTTCCTGCTAAAAGAGAAAGAAATCCTGCGGGACTTCCCTCTCTGCCGTTGCAAGTATGCTGAATTTTCGGGCCGAAAGAAAATTGTGTTAATAACATATGAAGAGGACGGAGGCGGGGATGGACGGCCTATGCTTAAGCTTGTATGTATGAGAGGGTGCGGCGAGCAAGGTTTGCTGCAACGCCAATTGGCTGCAGCATTAGAGATTGATACCTCCATGTTCAGTAAGATTGGGGTGGGGATAGACGGGCAAAGCGAGAACAAGTGATTAAACTTGCAGAATTGCTGCATCAGGATGAAAACGAGTTGCTGAAGCTATGGCTTGCAGACAAGGTGATGGATGCTGTAGGGAATTAAGATAATCCTGTACTGAAACGCGATGCCATGAAGTGGCACAAAAAATGATCTTGTAAGACTACGATTATGGATGTAGGTACCATCATGAGAAGATTGTACGAGTTGGAAAAGAGAACAAAAGATTGAAGTCTCTTCTTGCTGAGCATGGCATACCGTTTGAGGTGTGTGCTCACGATGGTATCTTTACCGCGCCCCAATCTTCAAGCTCAACGGCTTCGTCTGTTAGTCTGTCTTTACAGGAAAAGATAGAGTTGTTTCAAAGCCCTATTCAAAGGTCGTGAAGATGTCTTTGCCAAAAGATGGTATAGCAATACGACTAAGAAGTCTGGTTATCAGCCAGTATGCGAACTGGAATGGAGCAGGGAGTTCTGCGACAAGCGTAAATACAAATGTTCAGAATGTCCTAACCGGAAGTTCCTCCCTTTATCATACGAACACATTTTCAATCACCTTGCAGGTAAGGATACCTATGGCCGTGATGTAGTTGGCCTATATTCAATGTTGAATGACAACACCTGCTATTTCCTCTGCACCGATTTTGATGACAAAAGTTGTGAGCATGGCTACTAGAATGATGTGCTTGCCTTTGCTGGCGTGTGCAAGGAATGGGGTGTTCCTTGTTACGTTGAGCGGTCACACTCCGGCAATGGGGCGCATGTGTGGGTTTTCTTTGATAATGCGATAGTAGCCATCAAGGCAAGGCGACTGGGGAAGTCGATTCTCTCGGAGGCTATGAACAAGGATGTGCATCTTTCCTTCAAATCGTACGATGGATTTTTCCCGAATCAAGACACCTTACCTGATGGTGAATTGGTAAATCTCGTGGCACTACCCCTACAAGGACAAGCACGACGGAATGGCAACAGCGTGTTTGTAGATGAAAACTTCCAGCCTTATCCCGACCAATGGACTTTCCTTCTCGGTATTCAAGAACTGTCAGAGTTAACCATTGATGACATTTTACAGAAACATGCTTCGGCATCAGTAGAATTGACAAAAAGTAGCGAGGGAAAACCTTGGGAAACGCCTAAGCCAGAGACTATTGGCCAATCGGATTTCCCGACAAGTATAACATTAATAAAGGCTAATATGCTGTATGTCCCTTTGTCTTGCCTACCAGCAAAGGTCGTCAACTATTTCAAGCGAATAGTGGCATTCCACAATCCGGAGTTTTATGCAAAGCAAGGTATGCGGCTGTCAACGCATGATGTTCCTCGTATCATCTCATGCTCAGAATTGACAGACGATAACCTTGCCTTGCCTCATGGTTGCGAGGATGATGTGGTAGAGTTACTTGAAGCAAACAATGTGGACCACTTCATAAATGACAAGACCTGTCATGGTCGCGAAATAGATGTTTCATTCAAAGGGCAACTTCGTGAAGAGCAACGACAAGCCATGTCCTCTATGTTTCTTCATCCCGTTGGCACACTGTCTGCCACAACGGCTTTCGGAAAAACGATATTTGCCATTGCGATGATTGCTCAGCGAAGGGTGAACACGTTGATATTGGTACACAGAAAATCGTTGCTCGACCAGTGGAAGAAGCAATTGACTGATTTCTTGGAAATCAACGAAATCGTTGAAGAAAACTCAAAACGAAGAAAGAAGCATCTTTCACCAATAGGAGAGCTATGTTCCGGCAAGGACTCTCTTCATGGGCTGATTGACATTGCTCTGATGCAATCATGTCTGGGAATAATGAAGTCAAACCTTTTGTGCGGAACTACGGCATGGTGATTGTCGACGAATGCCATCATGTTTCGTCTGTTACTTTTGAGCAGGTGCTGAAGCAAGTGAACGCTCATTATGTTTATGGACTTACGGCCCCCCAATACGTAAGGACGGTCATCTGCATGGCTTTTTTCGTTCTTCGGTAGATGAAGGAGCGGCTTTTCTTTTCAGATCCACTTGAATGCGCACCATTTGGGCGATTGCATCCAGGTGCCGTGTTTGCTGAATACGGTCACTTCTTGGCCGTAGAGGCTGTCGTTTCTTCCTACATCATATTTGCTGATGCCTCCTACATACGTGCGGATGTCGAAATATGTCTCGTATATATTGCCGAATTTATTTAGCCGTCCGAGCAACAACAGGGATTGGTGTGTGGGCTTGTTTTTGTCATGGTATTTGTAAGCTGTAGTGGAGCATATAATATGGGCTGGAAAGAAGAACATACCCTTCGAGAGTCCGTGGGGAGGATATTGGTTAAGGTAGTACATCGGCGTGGATCTGTCTATGTTATATATCAGCCTACTTCCTATTGAGTTTTCCAGAAGTCCATATAATATCAGTTCATTTTCTCCGCCAATGAACCATCCGTCGCCGAGACTTGCTGCCCATGCGTAGGCGGGGAAATAGTCGGTCTGCGCTATCCCCAAGCTTCTGCAGAGGCTGTCCAGTGATTGTTTGTTGACATCGCCTCTCCTGTCTGTCATTATTTTGAGGGCTTCTTCTTTATATTTATTGGTAAGTTTCTTGTCGTTTTCTCGTTCCTGAAAAAGTTTCAACCCTCCCTTGCTGACACATTCTGCCTTGAAGTCGGAATATTTACCCTTGGATCTGGCATATTCCATAGGTGGCTTTTTGCCGTCGTACCCCTCAGCCGGAGGTGCCATAAGCAGAATGCGGCCGTTTATTGTGTCTATGCTGACGACCAGGCACTTCATCCCGTCGTAATCGATAATCTCACCGATGGTATGGGCTGCCGAAATGTTGGAGTAGCCGAACAGAATCGCGACAATCATTATGCTGCGTTGCAGCGACATCAGGAAAGTGGGCTTCTTCATTTTGCAAGATAATTATTAGTAATAGTGGAAAATTAATTTATTGTAATGTTTATGTGGCGTTTATTGCAAATATACTGCAATTTGAGTTTGTAACAGATAAATTCTAATAAAAAATTGTTAATCCGCGATATTTCCCGACAGTAGAGGAGAAATGTCTGCAGCTGGCTGCTGTATCTCCTTTTCCCGATAATGATAATCTATCACTATATCTGTAGGTGTTTCTGGAATTTATGCTGTAAGAAGTAGCTTATAGGGCGCGTTCTTGTGAGGGATGTTTTTGCGCGCGAAAACGTCCCGTCAGAGGTGTCCTAAGAAGCACTACTTGGAATTTAAAATGCACTTACTCGTGTAAAAATTCCAAGTAATGCTTTTTACAACACCAAGTAGTGCTTTGAAATTTCTGCTGCCGCATTTATTCCTACGGTGCTTTCTTTTAGTAGAAATGGTTGATTTGTAGTGGGTAACGGTGAACTGAAAGATATAATGTATGAGACTGTTCTTTGGAGATGTATCGTTCAGAACGATTGCATGAAGTATCGTTGGAGGTTGTTGTCAAGGAATATCCTCATTATATATAAGGAATCGTCATGGGCAACGAAGTCCGGTTGAGTGTACGGGCTTTATCGACCGTCGGGGATTACCTCCGGCGTGTCATCCACCTCGGGCGGGGGAATGTCGTCATCGGGATTTTCCGGGGTGTCGGGGTTGTCGGGATTGTCGTCCTTTCCGTCATCCGGCAAAGTCTCGCACCATTCATAGTAGTAGAGGTCGCGCAGGCCGGTTGTTTTGAAGTATTCGCGTACCAGTCCTTCAAGTATGATGGCCCTTTTGTAGTGCTCGGGATGGTCGTAGAGGTTGAGTGCCTCGCGGGGGACATCCTTGTTGCTCTTGCTCAGTTCTACCACCAGGCAGCGGCTTATTTCCTGTTCGTCGGGGGTATCGGCCAGCAGCATATTGGTGTTGGGGGCGTCGGTGGGCAGTCCGAATACGGCCCTGCTCAGGCTGGTGCCGCCGACATAGCCTACGATGTAGCCTCTCACGCAGACGATGGTGTCGACGGGGCAGTGGAGCACTTGGGTCGGCGTGAGTATGTCGTCGGGCGCTATGACTGAACCACCGCCGTTGCCGCCGCTGTTGTTGCCGCCGCCGTTGTCGGAGGGCAGCTCAATCTTCTCGCAGGCATGGCAGAGGAACAGGCAGAGGAACAGGCAGAGTGCCGGAAGTTTACGGGTTAGTATGGGCATGGGTGGTCTTTTCGCAATATTTACGCAGGGCCCCGAGAAGCGCGTTGTTGTCGACTGTCAGTCCGATGGTAATGGCAATGCAGTTGTCGCACTGCGGTTGTGCGGAGCAGTTGCGGGCAGCAATGCCTTGTTCTGCCAGATAGTTGAGCAAAGCCGGAGCGTCGGGCACCTTTACCATGAAGAAGTTGGCGTCGGTGGGATAAAGTTTCACGCAGAGAGGCAGTTGTTTGACCGAGGCTATGACCTTTTCGCGCTCCTCCAATTGCCATTTTGCCCATTTGTCTATGTCGAAGCGGCGGCGGAGTATGGCGAGCCCCTCCGTGAGGGTGTGGGTGGGCAGTGTGCCTGACGGTCGTATCAGATCGAGATAGCGAATGATGTCGGGATGAGCGAGGATGTAGCTGAGCCGGAGGGCGGCGGAGGCGAAGGCTTTCGAGAAGGTGCGCAGCACTATCAGATTGTGGTGCTGCATCACATCGTCTGCCAGCGATGGCGTGCGTGCATAGTCGATGTAGGCTTCGTTTACGACTACCAGTCCCTTGAAACGGGAGGCTGTCTTGAGGATGGCATCGCGGCTGAGCAGATTGCCCGTCGGCACATTGGGCGAGCAGAGCAATATGGCCTTGGTGCGTTGGTTCGTCAGGCCGAGGACCTTGTCGACCGGCAAGGAAAAGCCGCAGTCGAGGTGCGCGTGGCGGCACTCAATGTCGTTGATAGCGGCGAGACGGTCGTAACTTTCAACAGAAGGGACGGTTATGACAATGTTGTCGCGCTGTGGCGTGCAGATTATGCGCAGCAGGCGGTCGGTAGCTTCGTCGGTGCCTCCGGCCAGGGCCACACAGGTGGGCGGTAAGTGCAGTGATTCGGCCAAAGCCGCTACCAGTTCTGCCTCCATATCGGGTGAAGGGTAGCGGTTCTGCGGTCTGTTGAAGGGGCTTTCGCCTTTGTCCAACGGAATGGAGACGGGAGCAGGCGAGGTGCCCGGCAGCCCGTTTATGCGGTCGAGTGTGAGAATGTTGGGGCGGATGAGAGACCGTATTTCCATAGAGAGGAAAAGGAGATTATTGGTATTTTTTCAGATATATGTCGGCGTTCTCGTCGCCCAGTTCCTTGGCTTTCGAGAGTGAGGCCAATGCCTGCGCCTTTTGTCCGAGTTCGCCGTAGGCTATGCCCATCAGCTTGTAGGCGTCGGCCCAGTCGGGACTGGCGGCTATCAGCTTGCGGCAGGCCTCTATGGTTTCCTTGAAAAGGCCTGCCCGCAGCATAATCAGCGCTTCCTCTATCTTGAAGGCAGGTTCGTCGGGTGCGTAGGCTATGGCCGTGCGGATGTCGTCGAGCGCCTGCTGGAACATGCGTGCTTTCAGTTCCGCCTGCTCGCGTATGTAGTAGAATTGCGCGTTGAGGTTTTTCGGACCGATGGCTTTTTCGTATTCATTGTAGTCGTGGATGGCCCGGCGATATTCGCCGCAGTTTTCGAGCAACTGGGCGCGGTAGAGCAGGTAGGGCGCTGCCGCGGGCGGGTAGGGGGAAGGATAGCAGGCGATGGTGCTGTCTACGAGGGCAATGACCTGCAGCGTATCGCCTCCGGCCAGTTCCAGAGAGCGGGCGGCATAGAACCAGGCTTCAGCACGCGCTACGGTCGACCACGACAATGAGTCGGCCATGTCCTTGAAAGTGGCCAGTTGATGGAAACGTTCGTAGGCCGTCCGATAGTCCTTCATGGCAAAGTGGCAGCGCCCCTGCTGGAGCAGGTAGAAGGGGTTGGGCGTTATGGCAAATGCCTTTTCGGCTTCCTCGCAGGCGCGTCGGAGCGTCCAGCCCGGGGCGGCCGTCGTGTCGCCGGAGATGGCCTGCTGGTAGATTTGCTTACTGAATTCGTTGTGCACCTCGTCAGCTTTGATTGTGGATAGTCCGTTTCCGGCTTTCTCCATGGCCGTGAGGAAATCGCGCTCGCTCTCGCCGAATTTGCCGTAGATGGCGTGACAGCGGGCACGGTTGGTGTAGCCCTCGGCGTTTTCCGGATAGGCGGCGATGAAGTCGTTGAGGGCTGTATATGAGGTCGCGGAGTCGCGGGTTCCCAGCATATAGATGTATGTAAGGGCATCTTTCTCAGTGGCAGGTAGTGCCTTGGGTATTGCGATTCTTCTCAGATCCTCACTGATTATTCCGATTGTGCCGATGGATAGCTCATTGGCAAAACGGGCATCGACAGCGTAGGCCAGACTGTCGTTTTTCGTCTGGTTTTTTTGCGAGAAAGCCATCAGGAGTCCCGCTTCGTTGACAACGGGCAGACCGAAATGTTCGGCGGTGTTTGCGGCGGAAATCTGATAGTAGTTGTATTTTTCGTATTCCTCGGTGTCGAGTACGCGGACGATGGGCATGACTGCTTTTTTGCCGGTGGTGTGGCGCATGAGATGTAAAGGGCTCTCGCTGGCCGAAGCCGGAATGGTGGCGATGGAGAGGTAGTCGACCTTCTTGGCGCCTTCTATAGTAAACTTCACGAGGTCGTAGGTGCTACTGGCCCCCAAGATTCTTCCCACGGGCAATGTCTTGCCTTTATAGTCTGTGATGTCGGCTTTGGAAGCTCCGGCAAAGAGGGTATAGGGAGCCAGACATTCGCCGGTGGAAGAGATGAATACACCGGTGCCTTCATGAAGTTTGGCGCCTGCGGCAGAATAAGTGGTGACAGAGACGATAGCCCTGTTGGCCTTCTTGAGGTCGGTTATCTGGTCGTTTACGTTTGCGGTGGCAGTGAACGTGGGGGAGAATACTGCCAGTAGTACGGCGGAGAATAGCAAGTATAGAATATTCTTTTTCATATCGTTGATGTGAACTTTTGATTTCTGGATTGTTCTTTTGAGGCGGAGAATTGTTGCCGCAGCGGTGTGGCGTGGAGGCTGCGAGGGATACCGCGGCGCTATGCCTTTTCTTGGTAGTGCAACAATGCCCGCGCGTTGTCAATGGCTGCCTGGGTCATTTCAACTCCACTCAGCATGTTGGCTATTTCGCTGATGCGTTCTTCGTCGCTGAGCCGGACGATATGACTGGCGGTACCGTTTTCGGATTCTTCCTTGTATACACGATAGTGTTGGTGACCGCGGGCTGCAATCTGTGGCAGGTGGGTGATGCAGATAACCTGGCAGTTTTGGGCCATCTGTAGCATGACATTGGCCATCTTCTCGGCCATGGTGCCGGACACGCCCGTATCAATTTCGTCGAAGATAACGGTGGGAAGGTTACGGCTCCCCGAGATAAGAGCTTTCAAGGCCAGCATGAGGCGGGCAATCTCTCCCCCGGAGGCGATGTCTGCCACATTCTGCTCGGGAATGTTCTTGTTGGCGCTGAAAAGAAATGTGATGTTGTCGCAGCCTGACCGCTCAGGTTGCGGACGCTGTCTGAAGGAAAATTGCAGGCGTGCGTTCGGCATCCCCATCGACTTGATGGTTTGCCCGAGGGCGCTGACGGCTTTGTCGGCGGCTTTCTGTCGGCTCTCGGTAAGAGTCTGTGCGCTGGCCTCCATTTGTTGGCGGAGTATGTCCAGCTCCAACTCCTTTTTCTCTATGATGCTGTCTATGTTTGATGCCCGCTCCAATTGCTCCTGCAATTTGTCGGACAAACTTTTGAGCTGGGCGATATTTTCCACCCGATGCTTCTTTTCCAGTTCATAGATGAGACTCAGGCGCTCGTCTACGTATGTCAGGCGTTCGGGATCGAAGTCTACATGCTCCAGTGCGTGCTCCAGCTCAGAGGCAATGTCCTCCAGTTCGATGCGCGCGCTGTCTATGCGTTCGGCCAACGGCTCTGCCGGTTTGAATACTCCGCATATTGCTGTGAGGCTTTGGGCGCTTGTCTTCAACAGACTTCCGATATTTTGTCCGCTTTCGCCGCCTCCAAGAGTTTCGACGCACTGATAGAGGGCCGATTTGATTTCTTCGGCGTGACTGAGCGTGTCGGCCTCCTGCTCAAGTAATTCCTGCTCGTCCTCGTCTTGCAGGTTGGCGTCGGCCAGTTGTTGCCATTGGAATTGCAGGTAGTCCGTATCGGCCTTGTCTTTATCGGCCTGTCTCTTCAGATCTTTCAGTTCACGGCGGGCGGCTGACCATTGGTCGTAGGTCGTGTGGTATTCCGATAATTGCTTGTCGTTGCCGGCAATGGTGTCAAGGGTATCAGTCAGGAAGGTCTCGTTCCCCATCAGCAGGTTCTGGTGCTGCGAGTGGATGTCGATGACCGACTGGCATATATTCTTGACTTTTGCAAGTGATACGGGGGTGTCGTTGACGAAAGCGCGGCTCTTGCCCGTGGATGTGACTTCACGCCGGATGATACATTCTTCACCGTCAAAATCAATATCGTTTGTTTCGAAGTAATCCTCTAATTCCAGCCCTCTGACATCGAATGTTCCTTCTATGCAACATTTCGTGGCGCCCGTTTTGATGGATTTTGTGTCGGCACGCGCACCGAGAAGCAGGCCTAATGCGCCCAAGATGATGCTTTTCCCGGCACCTGTTTCTCCTGTTATGACGGAAAAACCTTCGGAGAAATCTATGTCCAGTTTTTCTATCAGTGCATAGTTGGCTATGTGCAGATTCTTGAGCATGAAAGATATAGGTCTTAATTCTTGATTTTATTCCAATAACTACTTTGTGAAGCGTTGATGGACATTAGCGTTGCGCTGACTTCTTCTTTGTCCTTAGGTGTGCCTTTTCCTTGATAGATGGCAACCAGTTCGTCGCGCTTATATTCGGTGAAAAGTTGCGGCAACATACTCATGGGTTTGTCTTCGCGCGACTGCTTCAGCAGCGCTATGGCTTCGGTGATGGCGGCCCGTCCGCGGTCGGCATTCTCGGCCATGATGTCAAGTCCCTCGCGGTAGTATTTGTACTGCATCTTGCGGAAGTTCTCCATGCCGCTGTCCAGATAATCGTTGATGATGGCGTATCGGTTTTTCCCGTCTTCAAAAGCTTTCCAGCCTTTGGCGGAGGCTGTCAGGCTCTGGGCGTTGTTGGTGACGGTCTGGGCCATGCGCAATGTTTCCGTTCCGCCCGAGGGCGACATAGTGTCCAAATCAAGCCCGATGATTAGATATGCGTAATAGGCCATGATGGCTGTCAAGTCGTTGTCGATGACATCAGAGCGGAACTCGAGTTTGTCGAACTCCTGGAAGTTGAAAACGACATTGGCATCCTGGATATTGAAAACCGTTGAGGTGTAAGTGGCGTTGAATACCGGTCGCGAACTTTGTACGATCAAGCGACATTCCAAGCGATTCTCGCTTTCGTTGTATTTCGTTACGGTGAGATTGAAGTTGCAGTTGATGCGCTCGTTGCGCTTATACTGCATGTTCGTCCATTGCCGGTCGTTGAGGAACTCCGTTAATTGGGATTCCAGATTCTTAAAGATGCCCACGCTTGTTCCTTGCACCTGCTGGTGGTTGACCACTACACGTGCATTGAGTTCCTGCGCGTGCATCTTTTTTATAGGCAAGAAGATGCAGCAGAACAGGCCGCAACGGAGCAATATTTTTAGAAGAGGCTGCATAGGCAATCAATGATGTCGCGGGCTACTTCCGCCTTCTGCTTGAGGGGGAATGTCTTCTCTTCCTTCTGCGAGATAATGGTGATTTTGTTCGTGTCGTGTGCGAATCCCGCTCCCTGGTCGTTCAGCGAGTTAAGGACAATGAAATCCAGATTTTTCTTCTCCAGCTTGTGGCGGGCATTTGATTGTTCATTGTTGGTTTCCAATGCAAATCCGACAAGTCGTTGTCCGGCTGTTTTCATCGCTCCGAGCGTGGCGGCGATGTCGCGGGTCGGTTTCAATTGCAGTAGCATATTTTCCTTTTCCCTCTTCACTTTTTCGCTGAAGGTCTCGGCCGGTGTGAAATCGGCTACGGCGGCGCATAATATGGCGGCGTCAGTGTGCGGGAAGATTTCAACGGCCGCGGCATACATCTCGGTGGCGCTTTCCACATCCGTTCTCCTGATGAGCGGATGGTGCGTCTCTCTGTTGACGGGACCGGCAATGAGTTCCACCTCCGCTCCTTCGGCCGCACAGGCTTCAGCCAGCGCAAATCCCATCTTGCCGCTTGAGTAATTGCCGATAAAACGTACCGGATCTATACGCTCGTAGGTAGGGCCGGCGGTAATGACAATGCGTTTGCCGGCCAGACGCCCTTTGCGCGAGAAGAAACGGCATAATTCGGCGAAGATGTTTTCCGGTTCTTCCATTCTCCCTTTTCCTACGAGATGGCTGGCCAGTTCGCCTTCTGCGGGTTCTATGATGATGTTGCCGTAACTGCGCAGGCGTTCGAGATTGGCCTGGGTGGAAGGATGTGCGTACATGTCAAGGTCCATCGCCGGGGCGATAAGGACCGGTGCTTTCATTGACAGGTAGGTGGTTACAAGCATATTGTCGGCTACGCCAGTCGCCATCTTGCCTATGGTGGATGCCGTGGCCGGAGCCACGACCATGGCGTCGGCCCAGCGGCCGAGGTCTACGTGGCTGTGCCATGACCCGTCGCGCTGCGAGAAGAACTCGCTGACTACCGGTTTGGAGGTCAGCGCCGAGAGGGTTACGGGAGTTATGAATTCCTTGCCGGCCGGCGTTATGACGACCTGTACCTCCGCACCGGCCTTGACGAGCAGGCGGATGAGCGTGCAGGCCTTGTAGGCGGCGATGCTGCCGGTGATGCCGAGTACGATGTGCCGGCCGCGGAGTGTGCCCGGCGTAGGCTCTTTCGGAGTGTTCCTGTCGATTGTCATATATTAATGTGTCAGAGGCCCATTTGCAGTTTCAGGCGCATGAAGGTCTGTTTGGTGTTTTGGGTGAAGTCGCCCTGCATTATCCAGGAGAAGTAGCCTGCGTCCCGGCGCAGCACCTCCGCAACGGGGCGTCCTTTGTATTTGCCGAAATTGATGACGGGTACTTTCTGGTCGTTCAGGATGATGCGGCCGGCTAAGTCTACATTGTTGTTGCGTCGTGAAAATTCCGCCAGAAACTCCACATCGTTGTGAAGTTCGCCGACGTAACGGTCAAGCTGACCTTGCAGTACCTCGTAGGTAGCTCTGGTGTCGGCCTGTGCCGTATGGGCCGCCTCGAGATCCTTGTCGCAATAGAACTTGTAGGCCGCCGACAGGTTGCGTTTCTCCATTTTGTGGTAGATGTTCTGCACATCGACAAACCGGCAGTGCGACAGGTCGAAGTTGATGCCGGCGCGGATAAATTCCTCCACGAGCAGCGGTATGTCGAAGTAGTTGGAATTGAAGCCGGCGATGTCGCAGTCCTTGAAGATTCCGGCCAGTTCCTCCGCCTTTTCCTTGAAATGAGGGCAGTCTGCCACATCCTCATCCTTGATGCCATTGACGGCAGTAGCCTCTTCGGCGATGTGTTTCCCGGGATTGAAACGGATGGTCTGCGACTCTTCGTTGCCGTTAGGGTAGACCTTGATGAAACAGAGCTCCACGATGCGGTCGGTCGCGACATTCAGACCGGTCGCCTCAATGTCGAAGAAGATGATGGGCTTCTTGAGGTTTAGTTTCATTTTCTCAATCTAATGTGTTGGCCAATAATGTTCTATTAGTCGTTCAGCATCATCGGCATGAGCAGCATCAGTACATTCGTGTTCTCGGGCTGTACGGTGGGCAGTATGAGGCCTGCGCGGCTTGAGTCGGCCAGTTTGATGACGATCTCCTCGCCGTCGATGTTGCCCAGCAGTTCCAGCAGGAATGTTCCTTTGAAACCGATGCTCATGGGGATGCCTTTATAGTCGCAGAGCAGTGCTTCTTCTGCCGACATGGAGAAATCGATGTCCTGACTCGACACGGTCATCTTGCTTGCTTCCAGACGCAGCTTGATCAGCGAACTGTTGACGCTCGAGAATACCTGTACGCGGCGCAGTGCGCTCAGCATGGCGGCGCGGTTTACCACCACCTCGTTGGGGTTGTCCTGAGGAATGACACTGTTGTAGTTGGGATAGCGTCCTTCTATGAGACGGCAGTTCATGGTGTAGGCAGCAGTGGATATGACGGCGTTGCGGCTGTTGAAACGGATAACCACATCGCCTTCCTCCTTCTGAAGGATGTTGCGTGCCAGCATCGCGGGTTTCTTGGGCAATATGAATGAGCCGGGGGCTGAAGCCTGTATGCCCGTGAGCTTGCTCAGAGCCAGCTTGTGACCGTCGCTGGCCACTACGGCCACCTGGTTGTCGGCTATGTCGAAGTAGATGCCGTTCATGACGGGACGGAGCGTGTCGTCGGCTGTGGCGAAGAGTGCGCGGCCGAGGCCCGACAGAAGTGTCGGGGCGCCGATGGTGAGCTGTGAGTCCATGTCGTCGGCGGCGGGGAACTGGGGATATTCGTCGGCCGGTTGTCCCATGAAGTTGTACTTGCCGTTCTGATATTCCACCGTAATCTCCAGAGTGTTGTCGTTCACGTAGAAGTCAAGCGGCTGCTCGGGAATCTCCTTCATGGCCTCCTGAATGGTTTTTGCACCTACTGCAAACGAGATGTTTGCGTCAGACTCTACCAGATCCACCCACGATGTCAGTGTCGTTTCGTTGTCCGAGGCGGTGAGCGTGAGTTTGCCGTCTTTTATTTCAAAGAGGAAACAGTCGAGAATGGGCAGGTTGTTTTTAGAGGCGATGGCACGGCCGATGATTTGCAGGCGTGACGAAAGCGTGGCGCTGGAAATGACGAATTTCATATCTTGTTCTTTTTTGTTGTTTAGGCTTTGGAATTTTCTTTTTTGTCAGAATATTTTGACTGACAAAGATAGCAAAAAAATAGGAGAAGTAATGTGTGCGGCTAAAAACTTATCATAACTTTTTGCCGGAAGGTTCGGACATGGAACTTTCCGGCAAAGAATATGAAGTTTCCCGATTGTATGGAACTGTTGGCTGTATGGCCTGATGTGTGGCGTGCCTTCCCACTTTTGTGGCATGCCTTCCCACTTTTGTGGCATGCCTTCCCACTTTTGCGATGTTACGCGATGGCCTTTCGTCCTTCTGTATAAACGACTGAAGGCCCTATGCCATGACATAGAGCCTTCAGTTCATGTTTTATGTCTTTACTTTGTGCAGTATCGGAGTGCAGTCTTTTCAGTCCAGCGTCGTGGTCCGGTCGAGCAGCCAGTAGTCGAGTACGGTCATTGCCGCCATGGCCTCTACTATCGGCACGGCGCGTGGCAGCACGCAGGCGTCGTGTCGGCCGCGGGCCTTTACGACGGTCGGCCGGCCTTCCCGGTCTACGGTCTCCTGCTCCCGCAGCAGAGTTGCCACCGGTTTGAAGGCTACGCGGAAGTAGATGTCCTGTCCGTTGCTGATGCCGCCTTGTATGCCGCCGCTGTGGTTGGTGCGCGTTGTTATGCCGCCTTTTCCGTCGGGGCAGAAAAGATCATTCTGCTCGCTGCCGCGGCGCGTGACTCCCGCAAATCCTTCGCCGTATTCGAATCCCTTTACCGCATTGATGCCGAGCATGGCTTGACCCAGCGCGGCATGCAGTTTGCCGAAGGCCGGTTCGCCGAGCCCCGCGGGGCAGCCGGTGATTACGCCGGTGATAATGCCGCCGATAGTGTCGCCTTCTCCTTTCACCTTCGCGATGAGGTTTGCCATGGCCTCGGCCTTCTCCGGATCAGGGCAACGGACGGCGTTGGTTTCTGTCAGACTGAGATCAAGATGGCGATAATCGGTGCCGACGGCAATATCGCCCACTTGCGAGGTATAGGCCGCTACGCTGATGCCGAGACGGCGCAGTGCCATCTTCGCGAATGCGCCGCCCACGCAGCGGGCTATGGTCTCGCGGGCGGAGGAGCGCCCGCCGCCGCGGTGGTCGCGTACGCCGTATTTCATGGCATACGTATAGTCGGCATGACTGGGGCGGAAGAGTTCACGCAGGTTGTCGTAGTCGGTCGAATGTTGGTTTTCGTTGCGTACGAGGAAGCCGATGGGGCAACCCGTGGTGACTCCTTCGAACGTGCCGGAAAGGATCTCTACCTTGTCGCTCTCCTTGCGCGGCGTGGTCAGTGCACTCTGCCCCGGCCGGCGGCGGTCGAGTTCCTGTTGCAGGAAGTCCGTGTCGACGGCGATGCCGGCCGGCATGCCGTCGATGACGCCACCCACACCGGTACCGTGGCTTTCGCCGAAGGTCGTGAGGCGGAAGATATTGCCGAATGTGTTCATGCGCCGCGTCTCCTTAGTGCTTGTGCCCCCCGCAGCATCCGTCCTCTCCGTGATGGCGGTGCCCTTCGCAGTGGTGTCCTTTCTCGTGGTCGTGACCGTGGCCGTGTCCGCAGCATCCGCCTTCGCCGTGATGGTGATGGCCCTCGCAGTGGTGCTCTTCCCCATGGCCGTGACCGCCGCAGCCGCCGCATTCTCCACCGCACTCGCCGCAACCGCAGCCTTCGCCGCTCATCATGTTGATGACGCCCTGCAGTTCGGCTTCGGTAGCCTCGCGCGATGTCACCACGTTACCGCGGAAGTGCAGCGCCTTGCCCGACAGCGGATGGTTGAGGTCGATGACCACCGTGTCGGCCTTGACCTCGAGCACCAGGCCGTTGAAGCGGTTGCCGTCGGCGTTGACGAGCGGTATGACGTTGCCGGGATAGATGGTGTCCTTTTCGAAGCGTCCGTTGATGCAGAACGTTTCTTTGGGGAGTTCGATGACATGTTCTTCGAGGTAAGGGCCGTAGGCTTCCTCTACGCTCAACGTGAAGTCGAAGGCTTCGCCGCTTTGCAGCGGTGCGATCTTTTCCTCGAAAGCGTCGAGCGTGAGTCCCATGCCGGTGATGAACTGGAAGGGATGTTCGGCCGGTGCCTTCTCAAAGAGTTCGTGAATGCCTTTCTCGTTGTCGGCAAAGAGTTCGTATGCCACGGTGACATACTTGTGGTTTTGCTTTTCCATATTTGCTTTTGTCTTGTGGAAAATATGTTTTCCTGTTGTTTCGTGTCTGTTCGGTTATGTCTCAGGGGAGAGCGCCTTACGACAATTCCAGACTCAGCGCCCGTACCAGCTCCGCCAGCGGAGCACTCTTCTCCAGCATCATGGCGTACTGCTCGCGCCGGCTGTAGCCGCGCTTCTGCTCCCCGGCTTCAATCATCCGGAAGCGCACCTCGATCTTCCCGTTGCGCAGGTTGGTGCGCAAATGTTTCGTGAGCGCCTCCTTCAGTTGTTCCATGTAGTTGATGACCTGCTGGTTCTCCACGGGTACATCTATCTGCCAGCCTTCGCCTATGACGGGCAGCATGTTCTGCATGCGTCCGGCTATGGCCTTGTGCTCCTGCGGCAGGGCGGCGGCGAAGGTATGCCATTGGTAGGACAGCGCGTTGGCGTCGAAGCTCTTCTCTTCGGCCACTACGCTCTCTGTCGTTTTCTTCTCGGGGGCGGCAGCGGCGATGGGCGTTTGGGTGTGAATGGAAATGGTGCGCGGCACTTTCCTCATAGTCGTGCCGCGCGAGGCTGCTGTCGCGCCGACGGTCGGCGTCGGCGTGGCGGGTCTGGAGGCAGGGGCGGCCGGCGCAGTGCTGCCGGCGGCGGCTTGCGAAGGCGTCGCCGTCTTCCGTCCGTTGGTGGCGGGAGTGACCGCTGCGGGAGCGGCCGTATCTTTGAATATCGGTTTGAGTTTTCTGGCAGGGCCACGCCCACAGCCCTCGTCGTCGTCAGTTTGCGCAATCTCTATGAGCGTCAGCTCCACCAGCAGGCGTTTGTTGCTGCTCGTACGGTAGTTGATGTCGCAGTTGTTGCACAGCTTCAGCGCGCGGTACAGAAAACGGGGCTCGCATCGCCCGGCCTGTTCCCTGTAGCGGTTGCGCGCCTGCTCCGCCACCTCGAGCAGCGGCAGCGTCTGCTCGTCGCGGCTCACCAGCAGGTTGCGGAAGTGGGCGGCGAGTCCGGTCATGAAGTGGTTGCCCTCAAAACCCTTGCCTATAATCTCGTTGAGCGTGACCAGCGCTTGGGGAATGTCGGGCTTCAGCAGTGCGTCCGTTATGCCGAAGTAGTAGTCCGCGTCGAGTATGTTGAGGTCTTCGATGACCTTCCTGTAGGTGATGTTCCCTCCCGAGAAACTGGCCACCTGGTCGAAGATGGAGAGCGCGTCGCGCATGCCTCCGTCAGCCTTCTGGGCGATGACGCCCAGCGCCTCCTCCTCATAGGCGATGCCCTCCGCCTCGGCCACGCGGCGCAGGTGGGGCACGATGTCGTCCACCTCCATCCGGTTGAAGTCGTATATCTGGCAACGGCTCAATATGGTGGGCAGAATCTTGTGCTTCTCCGTGGTGGCCAGTATGAAGATGGCGTGTGCCGGCGGCTCCTCCAGCGTTTTCAGGAAGGCGTTGAAGGCGGCCGTCGAGAGCATGTGCACCTCGTCGATGATAAACACCTTGTAGCGTCCCACCTGCGGCGGTATCTGCACCTGCTCTATGAGCTGGCGTATGTCCTCCACCGAGTTGTTCGAGGCGGCGTCGAGCTCATGTATGTTGTAGCTGCGGTTCTCGCTGAAGGCCCTGCAGCTTTCGCACTCGCCGCAGGCCTCCCCCCGCTCGTTGGGCGAGAGACAGTTGATGGTCCTGGCGAAGATGCGCGCGCAGGTCGTCTTGCCCACACCGCGCGGTCCGCAGAAGAGGTAGGCGTGCGCCAGCTTGCCGGCGGCAATGGCGTTTTTCAGGGTAGTGGTCAGCGCTCCCTGTCCCACCACCGTGTCGAAGGTGGCGGGCCGGTATTTGCGTGCCGAAACGATGTAGTTTCCCATTTCCGGTAAAATAGTTTTCTGCAAAAATACGTATTTTCTCCCGAAGAGACGAATAAAAAGGAATAATGATGGCGGCCTGGCCGTCACTCATCACCTGTATAATTTCCGAGACTGTAGAACAGAGACGCATGTCTGAGACCCCAGTCGTCGATCATCCTGATGATGGGCACGAGCGACCGCCCGCGCTCCGCCAGCGAGTACTCCACTCTCAAGGGAAACTCGGCAAAATCTTCTTGGCGACCAGCCCCATACGCTCCATCTCACCCAACTGCCGCTGAATGATGCGTCGTCCCGGGTATGATGCGCACGAACTCCTACGGCCACCCCACGCCCCGGTTCATGCAGTTTATCAGATAAGGCTTCCATTTTCCGCTGGCCATCAGTTCGTAGATGGTCACACCGCATCTGAGGTCTATGGGGATTTTGCGTTCGTATTTCATGGATACAAAAATATTGAATATTCTCCTCCGGATGATGAAATTAACCTTATGTGATAAAATTATCCCTTATTGCCGGGGAGGAAAATCACCCCCCCTAACTTTGCACTCGCAAAAACACCTTTCGGACAAAATGAAAAAATTGATCTCAATCACATTCCTAATCATCCTAAACATGAACATTATGGCACAAAACATCAGACCGGCAGGTGCGGTACTTACTGACGAAACCTGCGAACTTCTCTGCAATGCGGCACAGGAGAAAAGCCGCGCCATGGGCCTCGACATCAGCTTTGCCATTGCCGACGCTGACGGTCTACCGTGCCTTTTCAGGCGTTTCGGCGACGCCCTCGTGCTCAGTGCGATGCTCGTTCCCGCCAAGGCGTACACTGCGGCCGTCACCCGCACGCCCACCCACGAACTTGCGCCGCTTGTAGCCGACGGCGGCGACCTCATGGGCATGAACACCTGCGACCCGCGCCTCACCATGGTGCCCGGCGGCCTGCCCCTGCTGGTGGGCGGCAGCGTGGTCGGTGCCATCGGCGCGGGCGGCGGCACCCGCGAGCAAGACATGGAGATAGCCCGTTTCGTGCAGGCGAAGTTCCGTAGTCTGACGGAGCAGGCGCATTAACACATTATATTAATATATAAGGATAGACTGGTAAGGACTGCCCCCTATATATTGTTACATTTCGTAAGTCTTTTAATGATTTTATCGCCTCAGCCCCTTTCTCCATACCTCGGAAATTTGGGCCTGCCCTTTGGTTATGACGATGCGGGCGTCGCTGGTGGTGGTTCCTTTAAAGGAATAGAATAGGTCTGCAGGGTATTATCGGCTTTGCCGGGCCGGCCTTTGTGCACGGTCAGAAACTGACCGCCGCCCGAGAACTGCAGCTCGAACTCAGTGCCGGGCGCGCAGTCCTTCCATGCGATGTCTATGTGGTCGGGAGTGGCGCCGTTCTCGAGGCTGAAGGTGATGTAGGCGCATCCCTTAGCCTATTGACGGATTTAAATATGCGCTAAGTTAATTCTGCCAATAGGTCATGTTTCATATACTTTTACATTGAAACCATAGATAAAGTCCCTATTTTATTTATATCTTTTGATATGCTTTTCTGCGTCATCGTTCACTTATTCTGATTTTTAGGTTGCTTGTCGAAGCGGTACACAAGGCGCACCATGACATAGCGCGGGATAACGTTGGTGTAGTATTCCCAGCGGCTTCGGCTGTCAATGCCTGTGTTGATGTTGGAGAGGTTGCCCAAGATGTCCCAGGCATCGAGCATCAGATTAAGGCGATTCTTCAGGAAGCCCTTCGAGAGGCGCGCGTTCCACACCAAGTCGTCCCGATTCATTGTGGAAGATTCGTAGCCCCGACGGGTGAACATGGTCAAGTCGGTGGAAAGCTGGAATGCCCACGGCAGATCAATTACGGCATTGGCTCCGTAGTGGATGTTCCAGGTGTTGGCATTCACGAAGTCGTTGCGGTCGGCGGTGGCGTGGTTCCAGGCCGCGTTTCCTTTCACTCCCACATTTACTTTCCGGTAGCGGTAGTTCAGCTGAAGCTCCTCGCTGAGCACCGCGGTTTTTGTGGTGTTTCGTAGGGGAGTGGCGGCTGGATTGCTTCCGGAGAAGTCAACAAGGTTGTAATAGTTGGCCGCCGTGTTGGTGGTGAGTGTCAGACGGCGGGCTTTGTCCAGTGGAGTGACATAACCCACATTGATCCAAGCGTTCCAGTTTCCGTCCACATTGACGGGGCGGCTGGTGGTCACGCCGGTCTGTTTGTCGTAGACATAACTGACAGAGATGGCATTTGTGGCACAGTGCCATCCGGCATTGCCGTAGAGTTGCTGCTCTTTTTGTTGCAGCCAGCGGTCGGATTTGTAGTTGAAAGAGATGTCTATGTCGGTGCGCTGCTTCAGACCGGGGTTTCCATGCGTCACGTTCAATGGGTCGGCGGCAAAGGTTTTGTCGACCAGATTTGTCATGGATGGCGAACTGCTGTTGAGAGTAGCCGCGAAATTCAGTTCATGACGAAACTCCTGCGTGTTGCGCTTCAAACTGAAACGGGCTTGGGGCAGCACGTAGGTCTTGTAAATCTGCTGCTCATTTTTCTCTACGACATAGTCTGTGAATCGGAAGCTGTTGTTCTCCAGTGTAACGGACGGGCAGAACCGTACGTTCCAGCCTGCCGTGCGTCGGCCTTGCGGCGTTTTGCTGTAATGTTGCCATTGCCAGTCGAGCGTCAGGTTGTGACGGTAGCGGTGCAGCAGTCCCTCGTAGCTGTTGTCCGAGTCAAGGGCCTGCATCAGCATGGCGGCCTCGGAAAGAAGCCAACCGAGAGGCTTGTCTGCACTTTCGTCAAGCACATCGAGGCGATAGTGCATACGGTCGCCCGACTCATAATTATAATTAAAGGTGTAGCTGGGGTTGAGCATGATTTCCTGGCTCCAATGCCAGAAGTACTTTGTTCGCACCTGTGCCCCAAAGTCGCGTTGAGGCGATTCGTTGTAGCGGTTGCGCCTATCGGTCTGCAGTGCTCCGTCCTCGTAGTGATTGTATAGGAAATGGTTGAAGCCGTCCTGCCGCTTGTCGTTGTAGGAAAGGTTGCCTTCGACCGACACACCGTCCTGCGAATAAGGAACTTTGAAGAAACTCCAGAAGGACAGGCTGCCGTTCGTCGTGCGGCTGTCGCCCACGGCTTGCTCTCCGTTACGGCGGATGAGGTGGCGCACGGTGGTGGCCCAATCGGGCGAGAAGAGGTTGTCGAGCACGGTGGCATAGTCGTCGTCGGGATTTACGCCGAATGTTCCGTTCAGGAAGTTATAGTTGTAATCGCTCTTCCGGTAGTTGAAAGCGGGCGAGAGACTGAACGCGTGGTGTTTCTGCTGGAAGTTGAATTTCAAGTTGTGCTGCGTGCTGATGGAGAGATTGCTGCTGTTCGTGCGGCTTGATGTCACATCGAACACATCGCCGCCGGGGAGGAAGCTGGTGGAGCTACCGCCCCATGCGTTCACATTGTCGGTGTAGGTAACATCTGCGTTGCCCGAGAGCTGGAAGCGGTCGCGCTTGTCGAACACGGAATAGTCCAGGCCGCCGCGCTTCGTGGATGTCAGTCCACCCGACACATCGAAATCCCCCCATCCGCCTTTGCCGTCGGGCTTGCGGCGGTCGTTCACGTTGTTGAGGTTGCCAAAGAGGGACAGGCGCGACTGCGGCGTGTAGCGCATGGCGAAGAGGCGCCCCAGGTAGCGGCTCTCAGTGCCATAGCCCGCTTCTGCGTTGGCCAGCCAGCCGATGGCATATTGCCTTTTCAGCATCACATCCATTACAAACCGTCCGTCGTCCACCTTGTGCCCCAGCAGTTTACTCGTCTCGCTCTCTTCTGTGTACACTTTCACTTGATGCACCATATAGGCGGGCAGGTTGTCGAGCAGCACGGTGTTGTCGCCCTTGAAGAAGTCGCGCCCGTTGAGCAGAAGGCTCTCCACAAACTTCCCGTTTACCATGATGCGTCCGTCGGGCTTCAGCTCCGCGCCCGGCAGTTGCGCTACAAGCGCGTCGAGCATCGAACCTTCTTGCAGTTGGAAAGCATCGGCGTTGTACACCATCGTGTCGCCCTTCGTGTAGAACTTGACCTTGGTGGCCGTCACCACGGCCTCGTTCATCTGCACCTCGTCCGTTACCCGTGAAGTGCGGCGCATAGGAATGTTCCAAAGAGAGGCCTCCACAGCCTTTGATTTCCACACCAATTTGATGGCTCTATACACGGTTTCATATCCCTTGGCCTCCAACTTCACGAGGAAATGGCCGTCCGGCTGTTGCGGCACTTCAAAATCGAAGCATGTGCGGATAGTGCCGTTTCCCTGGTCTACGTACTCGTAGCTTTTGGTGGTCATTATCACGGTGCTGTCAGGCCGGAGCAACGAGCAGGTCACTTCGCCCTTGACGGCTTGGCGCGTGAAGGCATCGACAATGTTGCCGTAGAAGTTTACGGGTGCTTTTTGCGCGGCAGCATGCGAGGAAATAAGAATAAGGACCAATAGTAATTTCGCAAATTTCATAGCAATTTAGTATTTTCAATTCAACCGACGAGTATATCTTATCGCCTCAAGCCCTTTATTCTGACTTCGGAGATGCGGGCGCTTCCTTTCGTGATGACGATGCGGGCGTCGCTGGCGGTGGTTTCTTTGAAGGAATAGGTCTGCAGGGTGTTGTCGACCCGGCCGGGCCGGCCTTTGTGTACGGTGAGAAACTGGCCGCCGCCACTCGATAGCTGTATTTCGAACTCTGTGCCGGGTGCGCAGTCGTTCCATGCGATGTCTATGTGGTCGGGGGCGGCGCCGTTCTCGAGGCTATAGGTGATGTAGGCGCCCTCGTCGGCCTGCCAGCAGGTGGAGCTTTTGCCGTCGAGCGTCAGGCGGGCCGCCTCGCCGCCCGCACTGGCCGTGACGGGTAGGGAACTCTCGGCCTGCTGCATGGTGACTTCGCCGTAGGGCGCTACCGTGAAGCGGTCGTTCAGGCGGATGTCGGCGGACGAGGCGCCGATCATTACCTTGAAGTCGCCGGGCTCTACCACCCAGTGGTTGTCGCGGTCGAGCAGTTGCAGGTCGCGCGGTTGGATGGTGAAGGTGACCTCCCGCGTTTCGCCGGGGGCCAGATGTACGCGCTCGAAGCCGCAGAGGTTCTTCTCGTAGGTCGTGACGGAGCTGACGAGGTCGCGCACGTAGAGCTGTACGACCTCGTCGCCCGCACGCCGGCCCGTATTGGTAATCTTGCAGCGCACGGTGACGGGCTGCTGCGCCGTGACCGTGCGGGGCGACACGCTGATGTCGGAGTATTGGAAGGTGGTATAGCTCAGTCCGAAGCCGAAGGGATAGAGCGCGCCGTTGTTGCGCGACATATTGCCCTTGGGGCCGGCCGTGCGGCCGCCGTCCACTTGCGAATAAGGCTTGACGGGGAAGTTGAAAGGTATCTGCCCCACGGTCTTGGGGAAGGTGACGGTCAGCTTGCCGCCCGGGTTGTAGTCGCCGAAGATGGCTTCGGCGATGGCAGTGCCGCCCTGCGAGCCCGGATACCACGCCTCGATGATGGCGGGCGTGAACTTGTCGGCCCAGTTGACGGACAGCGGACGGCCGTTGATGAGTACGAGAATCACCGGCTTGCCCGTGCCGACTACGGCCTGCAGCAGGTCGAGCTGACGGCCCGGCAGGTCGAGGCTCGAGCGCGACTTGTTTTCGCCGCAGGTGCGGTTGCTGCCTCCCAGCACCACTACGGCCACATCGCTCTTGCGGGTGTTCTCCACCGCCTTGTCTATGCCGGCCTGTTCGTCGGCGGTCAGCGGGTAGTGTATGAGCTCGGACTCCGGCCAGTTGGCGTCCACCAGTTCGCAGCCTTTGGTGTAGAGTATCTCCGTGCCCGGCCGCGCCAGCTTTTTCAGGCCTTCGAGCACTGTCGTCACCTCCACCGCCAGCGGACCGTAGTGGGTGAGCGCATAGGCCGATTCGTCGGCGTTAGGGCCGCACACGGCGATGCGCGACACCCGGTCGCGGTCTATCGGCAGCACGTTGCCCTCGTTCTTCAGCAGCACCAGCGCCTCGCGCGAGGCCTGCAGCGCCACCTGTCGGTGCTCCTCGCCGTTTACCTCGATGTCGGCCTGCCGGAGATCTGTCTGATAGGGACGGTCGAAGAGACCTACGAGAAATTTCACCCGCAGTATGTCGCGTACGCGTTCGTCGATGGTGTTCATGGACAGAGCGCCCTTCCGTATCAGTTCGCGCAGCGGCAGCACATACGAGTCGGGCGAGCGGAAAGTGCAGCGCACGTTCAGCCCCGCCAGCACGCTTTGCAGCACGGCCTCCTCCATGTCGCGGGCCGTGCCGTGCTTGCTGAAGAGATATTCCACGGCGTCGCTGTCCGACACGATGTAGCCCTTGAAGCCGAACTCCTTGCGCAAGCGTTCCGTCAGCCAGTAGCGGCTGCTCTGTACGGGCAGGCCGTCGTAGTCATTGTAGGAACTCATGACGCCAAGCAGTCCCCCTTCGCCTATCACGCGCTTCCAGGGATACACGTGAATCATCTCTACCTCGCGCGGCGACATCTGCGGGTCCACGCGCGCCATTCCTTCGCGGGCCCCCTTGTTGTTGCTGTAGGCGATGTAGTGCTTGCCCGTGGCCGCCACCTGATAATCCTGTTGCAGGCCCTGAGTCATCTGTATGCCCAGTTCCGCCACCAGATAGGGACTCTCGCCGTAGACCTCCTCGTAGCGTCCCCAGCGCTGGTCGCGGCCCACATCGAGTATGGGCGCGTAGATGTTGGTGTAGCCGAGCAGGCGTCCTTCGCGGCCGGTGATGAGGCCCACCTTGCGCACGAGATCGCGGTTCCAGGTGTGTCCCAGTCCCAGCTGGGTGGGGAAGTTGGTGGCGATGTAGCTCTCCACGCCGCGTATGCCCTCATTGGTGAAGTCCGTCGGTATGCCCAGACGCGTCTCCTCCACGAAGAAGCGTTGCACCTCGTTGAGCGCCCAGGCGTGGCGCGAGGCCGGCCACACGTAGGGGTTGTCAGAGGGCGGCAGCCCCCATTGGCGGAAGCCGTTCAGGTGTTCGTCGATGGCCCCGATGCCGTCTTTCCACAACTGCTCTTTCCATTCGGGCGTGGGCAGGTCGTCCTTCAGCACGCGGCCGTAGCCGTAGAGCGTCACCATCTGGCAGGTTTTTTCCTCCATGGTCATTTGCGACAGCAGATCCTCTATGCGTGCGTCGAGCGGCGCCGTCGGGTCTTCGTAGGTGTCTTTGCGGCCGTTCTTGTTGAAGTCGATCCACCCCTTGTGGTACATATCTTTTTTCGACGGCTTGTAGGTGTCGGGAATGCGGAGGCCTTTCACGGCTTTTGTGGCCGGAGCCTGTGCCTGGAGTGTCACGCCCAGCATGAGGCATGAAGCGAGTGCGGTCAGTCTTATCTTTTTCATGGCAGGATTTAGAGTTTGCAAGGCCGGTCTGCGGAAAGGCCGGCTGGCTTTTCGCGCAAAGTTAGGTCAAAATATCCGCATTTGCAAGAAAAATAAATGTATTCATCGCAAATGTCTGGTAATGTGTTTGTTGTGCTGAATAGGCGGCGCATGAGAGGGACCCTGAAGCGCCGGAATTCTCATACCCGTATATTTTCTTTCATTTGCCGTCAAAACATTGATACGTAGTCCGTTGTGCTGAAAGGTGATCGTCGGGAAAGACCTGTTCGGCGAATGACGGCCGGCAGTAAGAAAAAGAGGCAGGGGCGGGGAGGGAGTGAAACCGGCATCTGCTGCCAGTCGAAAAGCAAGTAATGCTTTTGCAAAATGCACTACTTGTGATTGTTCTCGTGTTGGCGGCGCTGGTCACGCCGACCTCCGATGTGTTCACGCTTTCGCTCGTGGCCCTGCCTATGTGCGTGCTGTATGAGGCGAGTATCTGGCTGGTTGGCAGGACTTCGGGCCGATGAGGTGATTTCTGTTATTAAAGCGACGCGCCTCCCCCAGCAAAGATAGCGGGGGAGGCGCGTTGTTTTTGTGCCGGTGAGGGCGAGTGCGGCGCTCTTAATAGGCGAAGAGCGGGTAGGCCTGCATCGTCTCGTTGACGCGGCGGCGTACCTGGGCTATTACGGCTTCGTCTTCAGGCGCCTGCAGAACGGTGTCGATGAGTTCGGCGATGAGCACCATGAGATCTTCCTTGGCGCCGCGCGTGGTGATGGCCGGCGTGCCGAGGCGGATGCCCGAGGTCTGGAAGGCGGAGCGGGTGTCGAAGGGCACCATGTTCTTGTTGACGGTGATGTCGGCGGCCACGAGGGCGTTTTCTGCCACCTTGCCGGTGAGGTCGGGGTACTTGGAGCGGAGATCCACCAGCATGGAGTGGTTGTCTGTGCCGCCACTCACGATGCCGAATCCGCGTTTTGTCAGTTCGTCGGCCAGGCGGGCGGCGTTTTTCTTCACCTGCAGGGCATATTCCTTGAACTCCGGCTGCAGCGCCTCGCCGAAGGCTACGGCCTTGGCGGCTATCACGTGCTCGAGCGGGCCGCCCTGTGTGCCGGGGAATACGGCGCTGTTGAGCAGCTGGCTCATCATCTTCACGGCGCCTTTGGGCGTGGTGAGGCCGAAGGGATTCTCGAAGTCTTCGCCCATCAGGATGAGGCCGCCGCGCGGGCCGCGCAGGGTCTTGTGGGTAGTGGTGGTGACGATGTGGGCGTACTTCACGGGATTGTCGAGCAGGCCGGCGGCGATGAGGCCGGCGGGGTGGGCCATGTCGACCATGAAGAGGGCTCCCACGGCGTCGGCTATGCGGCGCATGCGGGCGTAGTCCCACTCGCGGCTGTAGGCCGACCCGCCGCCTACGATGAGCTTGGGCCGGTGCTCCAGCGCGAGGCGCTCCATTTCGTTGTAGTCCACGCGGCCCGTCTCCTTGCAGAGGTTATAGCCTACGGGATTGTAGAGTATGCCCGAGGTGTTGACCTTCGAGCCGTGCGAGAGGTGGCCGCCGTGGTCGAGGTTGAGGCCCATGAAGGTGTCGCCCGGTTTGAGCACGGCCATGAATACGGCCGCGTTGGCCTGTGCGCCCGAGTGCGGCTGCACGTTGGCGTAGGCTGCGCCGAAGAGGCGCTTGGCGCGTTCTATGGCGATGGTCTCCGTCTGGTCCACAACGCCGCAGCCGCCGTAGTAGCGGTGGCCGGGATAGCCTTCGGCGTATTTGTTGGTGAGGCACGAGCCCATGGCTGCCATCACTTCGTCGCTTACAAAGTTTTCGGAGGCGATGAGCTCTATGCCGCGTGTCTGGCGCTGGCGCTCCGCCTCGATGAGCTGGAATATTTCAGAATCTCTTTTCATGATATTTAATCTTTGGTTTCGGTCAGTTTTATCTTGTCGAGCGATTGCTCCTTCTTGCAGTAGTGACACTGCACGGTCTTTTGCCCCTCGGCCACGTGGAAGAGCGTGTCCATCGGTTCGTTGTTGGTGATGCACTTCGGGTTGGTGCACTTCACGATGCCGCGTATGTCGCCTGGCAGGGTCACACATTTCTTTTCCACCACCTCGTAGTCTTTGATGATGCAGAGCGTCACGTTGGGCGCCACCACGGAGAGCTGGTTCAGTTCGGCGTCGGAGAAGAATCTGTCCGAGACCTTGATAATGCTCTTGTGGCCCATCTTGCGGCTCTGGAGGTTGTAACCCACCATGATGGAGCTTTGACGGATGGATTCGAGGCGTAGCAGGTGCACCACTTCGAACAGTTTCGAACTGGGTATATGGTCTATGACGGTGCCGTTCTTTATGGCAGCCACCATGAGTTCTTCGCGTTTCATAGTCTTGTTTCTTTTTTGTTATGATTGTTCCGCTTGGCGCGGTTGCGCCTTGCGGATTATCCGATGATGGTACGGTCGTCCTTCACGTCGTCGAGTGTCAGGCCCAGCACGTCGCAGATGATGGCCTGCCGGGCGTAAAGGCCGTTGCGTGCCTGCTCGAAATAATAGGCGTGCGGATCGGCGTCCACATCGTAGGCTATTTCGTTCACGCGCGGCAGCGGGTGGAGTATCTTCATGTTCGGGCGCGCCTTGCCCAGCATCCTGGCCTTTAATATATATATGTCTTTCACCCGTTCATACTCCATCAGGTCGGTGAAGCGTTCGCGCTGCACGCGCGTCATGTACAGGATGTCGGCGCCGCCGATGACCTCCTCGTCGAAGTTTTCGTGTTCCACGTAGCGTATGCCCTGCTGCCGGCAGTATTCCTTGTATTCTTCGGGCATGGCCAGCTCGGCGGGCGCGATGAAGTGGAACGTGGGGTTGAAGTGGCGCATGGCCATGATCAGCGAGTGCACCGTGCGTCCGTACTTGAGGTCGCCCACGAGGCAGATGTCCAGATTGTCGAGCGTTCCCTGCGTCTGGTAGATGGTGTAGAGGTCGAGCATGGTCTGCGAGGGGTGCTGGTTGGCCCCGTCGCCGGCGTTGACCACCGGCACGGGCGACACTTCGCTGGCATATTGCGCCGCTCCCTCCAGATAGTGGCGCATCACGATGACATCGGCATAGTTGCCCACCATCATGATGGTGTCTTTCAGCGTCTCGCCTTTGGCCGAACTCGTTACCTTCGGGTCGGTAAACCCGATGACACGCGCCCCCAGGCGGTTGGCCGCCGTCTCGAACGAGAGGCGGGTGCGTGTGGAGGGTTCAAAGAACAGGGTGGCTACAATCCTTCCGTCGAGAATCTTGCGGTTGGGATGTCTTTCAAACTCCTGCGCCATGCTGATGAGGTACATGATCTTCTCGCGCGAGAGGTTGGCGATGGTTACGAGGCTTTGGTTCATAGTGGAATATGAAGTTTATGAAGTAAGTTCTTGCCCTCGTCCGTCCGCGTGGGCGGGCTGTGACGGTAGCAAAGTTAGGTAAATAGTTTGAATAAGCAAGTTCGGGATACTTTGTTTTTCCAAACATGGGCCGAACATAGGCTCGTCGTCCTCCTCATTCATGGAACAATTATTGGTTGCCGGCCGGAATGGGGTGGAAAACCGAACGGACGGCGGATCGTTTCCCCACGAAGACTCACAGAATGGCGTTCCATCCGACGGAAGGAGAAAACTGTGGATTCGCTTTTCTTTGCATTTGGTTGTAAGATAACGTGTTAATGGTATTTTGTAATGCCTGGCTAAATCCCGTCTGAAAAGCACTACTTGGTGTTCGAAAAAGCATTACTTGGAATTTTTACACGAGTAAGTACTTTTTAAATTCCAAGTAATGCTTTTCAGAGGCCGTCTGACGGCTGTCATTCCGCGCTTAGTGACAGGGCGCGATATTGCTTCGGACTGATGCCTACCTGCTGCTTGAAATATTTTCCGAATGCCGACTGAGTGGGAAAGTTCAGGTTGTTCGAGATCTGCTGAATGGTCATGGTCGTATAGCGCAGCATCATTTTGGCCTCGAGCACGACATAGTTGTTTATCCACTCCGAGGCACATTTGCCGCTGTACGCCTTGATAGCTCCTGAGATGTATTTGGGTGTCAGGCACATCTTGTCGGCGTAGAACTGGATGCTGCGCTCGCGGTCGTGATAGGCGTGGAGCATCATCATGAATTTGTCGAATATCTGCTGGGCGCGTGAGGCGTCTTTCGTGTCGCCGCCGTGGTGCACTTTCTGAAAGCGTCGGACCATCGACAGGATAGTGTGGGAGAGTGCATGCACCAGTCCTTTTATCACATCAGGATTGCCGTCCTCCATGTTCTTCCGGAACAAAGTGTAATAAGGTTTCAGACACGCCAGTTCTTCGTATGGCACGGGTATCGGTCCGTTGCCCCGCAGGCCGATGTAGCTCTGTGCCCGTAGCCGGAAGTCTATCTGCAGCTGTTGCAGGTAGTCCTCCGAGAGCAGGATGGCGTAGCCCGCTATGTCGTCGGTAGAGTGTATCTGAATAATGTCGCTCGAGAAATTGACCAGCAGATGGTTCTCGGTGATGCGGAAGCGCTTGAGATTGATGCTGCAGTCTATCTGGCCATGCAGACATACGAGCACCGTGGTTGCCTTCAGGCGTGCGGGATGTGAAAGCAGTTTCATGTCGTCGAAGTTGCTCAGCATGGCGATGTCCTTGTTGTAGCCAACCAGTTCCGGTATGTCTTGGACGAGGAGATTCTCGATAGAAATGTCCGTAAGAGTATTGTTCATGATTGTTGAAATATTAGATTGTACAAATGTAACAATGTTTTGCCGATATTTGGTGCATGATGTAGTCGTGAAGCGAAATATACTCCAAAACATTCGCAAAATCCGACTTTTCTTGCGGTAGTTTTTTACCGAACTTTGCAGCGGATTTAAGTTATGGTAAAAATGTATAGACGAAAACTGATGCTTCTTTTGCTCATGTTGCCGGCAGGTCCGGCAATGGTGGCATCTCCCCGCGTCCTGAGTCTGGACAGTTGTCGTGCATTGGCGGTGGACAACAATAAAGAGCTTCGTATGGCCGATATGCAGCGGCAGACAGCTTATTATAACCGGAAGTCGGCCTTTACGAATTATCTGCCGAAGGTGTCAGCCGCCGGTATCTACATGCGTACCGGCAAGGAGATCTCGCTCCTTAGCGACGGACAGAAGTCCGCTTTGTCGGGACTCGGCGACGCCTTCCAGCTGCCGGCCCTCGGTGCTGTAGGGCAAGAGCTGGTCGATGCGCTGCGTACCGATACACGGAATCTGGGCGGAGCGGCCGTCATGCTTACCCAGCCTATATATATGGGCGGTAAAATCAGGGCTTACAACAGCATAACGCGGTATGCCGAAAAGATAGCGGCCGACAAACGCAACCTGAAATATCAGGAACTCGTAGTGGAGGTCGACGAGACCTACTGGAACATCGTGGCGCTGGCGGCCCGGAAAAAACTGGTGGAGAGTTATCTTCATCTTGTCAAGACCCTCGATGCCGACATAGAGCAGATGATAAAGGCGGGACTGGCCACCAAGGCCGACGGACTTAGCGTCAAGGTGAAGGTCAACGAGGCTAATGTGGCTATCATACAGGTGGACAACGGTCTCGAAATATTGAAAATGAACCTGTGCCGACTATGCGGTCTGCCGCTCGATACTTCGCTGCAACTCTCCGATGAGAATTATGAAGAGACTGAAAGGCCGGAGGCAGAAACGGCGGAGCCGGGCGGTTCATGGATGAACCGCCCGGAACTTTCTGCACTGGGCGCTTCCGTCCGCATATGCGACGAGAAAGTAAAGGCTGCCCGCGCCGGATTTCTGCCGAGTGTCGTGCTGACAGGAGGCTATGCCGCCAGCAATCCGTCGGTATTCAACAGTTTCGAAAAGAAGTTCAAGGGCACGTGGGGCGTCGGTGTGGCTGTAAACATCCCCATACTCACGTGGGGCGACCGCGGCTATAAAGTAAAAGCCGCCCGTGCCGAGGCTGCCGCGGCGAGGTTCGGCTTCGAGGAAACCAAGGAGAAAATAGAACTGCAGGTAAGCCAGAGCCGCCGGCGTGTGACGGAGGCCCGGGAAAAGCACACGGCAGCCCTGAGCAGTCAGGCCGCGGCCGACGAGAACCTGCGCCATGCCACATTGGGACTGAAGGAAGGCGTAGTTCCCGTCAGCAATGTCATCGAGGCGCAGACCGCGTGGCTCTCGGCCAAGACCGCGCTGATAACATCCGACATAGATCTTCGGCTTGCTTACGTATATTTAGGAAAATCATTAGGTACCATCAAATAATAGAATCTTACAGTAATGAAAAAGAAAAATCTCAATGTGATAATCGTCTGCACTTCCATCATACTGGCCGTAGTCGCCACGGTCGTCATAGTGGGACTGAGCATACCCGAAGAGCAGGAAGTCATACAGGGACAGGCCGAAACGACCGACTACCGCATATCGAGCAAAGTTCCCGCCCGCGTGCTTGAAATCAAGGTGGCGGAGGGTGACATCGTTGCCCGGGGCGATACTCTGGCCATACTTGAGGCGCCCGACATCGAGGCGAAACTGGCCCAGGCCGAGGCCGCCTGCAAGGCCGCTCGTGCTCTCGAACAAAAGGCACGTACCGGCGCGCGGCAGGAGCAGATACAATCGGCCTACGAACTATGGCAGAAAGCCATTGCCGGCCGCGAGGTTGCCGAGAAAACGTATGAAAGGGTGAACCGCCTGTTTGAAAACGGCGTTATGGCCGAGCAGAAACGCGATGAGGCTCTTGCCAGTTATCGGGCCATGCAGGCTTCGGAAAAGGCGGCAAAGTCGCAATATGACATGGCCGTAAACGGCTCGCGCCACGAGGATATCAATGCCGCGCAGGCCCAGGTGTCGCGGGCCGAGGGTGCCGTCAGCGAAGTGTCGTCGTACGTGGACGAGACCGTCCTCCTGGCTTCCGCCGACGGCGTCGTGACCGAGATATTTCCGGAACCCGGCGAACTGGTCGGCTCCGGCGCGCCGATAATGAACGTGGCGAAGACGGACGACATCTGGTTTACCTTCAACGTGCGCGAGGACATGCTGCCCGGTCTCACGGTAGGGCAGGAGGTGGCGGTGTACGTGCCGGCCTACGACAAGGAGGTGAAGGTGAAAATCACCCGGATAAAGGATGTAGGCAGCTTTGCCACCTGGAAAGCCACCAAGGCGCTCGACAAATTTGATCTGAAGACCTTCGAACTGCAGGCACGTCCGCTTAATCCTTCCGTCCTTGAAGGTCTCCGCGGCGGTATGTCGGCCATTATGAAACGGTAAACCGTCGGGATATGAAAATATTTCAACGCATAAAGGTCATCGCCCTGCGCGAACTGAGGGGATATTCCTGTCGTCCTCTGTTCCTGTTTTGCATGGTCGTGGCGCCGGTGTTGTGCGCGGTGTTCTTTGCGACGCTGATGGACAAGGGACTGCCGACCAAATTGCCGGCGGGCATTGTCGACGAGGACAACACGAATATCTCGCGCACCATCGTGCGCACTATCGACGCTATGGAAGAGGTCGACTTTACGGCGTCGTATGCCTCGTTCACGGAGGCGCGCAAGGCCATGCAGCGCGGAGAGATCTTCTCGTTCTTCTACATTCCGAAGGGCACTACCGACAAGGCCCTGGCCAGCCGTCAGCCCCGCATCTCGTTCTATACCAATGAGGCTTACTTCGTGCCCGGTTCGCTGCTGATGAAGGACTTCCGCACGGCGGCGGAGCTTTCCGGTCTGGCCCTCACCCGCGAGACGCTCTACGCCAAGGGAGCGACAGAGAGCAAGGCTATGGCCGTCATCCAGCCCATAACCGTCGAAACGCACCCCCTCAACAATCCCACGCTGGACTATGCCGTATATCTGAACAACATACTGGTGCCGGGCATACTGATACTCCTCATCATGCTGTCCACCTCCTATACCATCGGCATGGAGTGGAAGTTCGGCACGCAGAAGCAACTCTACGCCCTGTCGGGCCATTCCTCGTCGACGGCGCTCATAGGGAAACTTCTGCCGCAGACCGTCCTGTTCGCGCTTATGTTTGTGTTCTACGATGTGTATTTCTACAAATACATGGGCTATCCGTGCCATGTGGGACTATGGCACATGATGTTGCTCGGACTCGTGACGGTGCTGGCTTCGCAGGCTTTCGGCGTATTCTTCTTCGGCGTGTTTCTCGGTCAGATGCGTACCGCCATGTGCCTGTGCTCGCTTTGGGGAATACTTTCATTCTCCGTGGCCGGATTTACATATCCCGTCATGGCGATGACTCCCTTTCTCCGTCATCTTGCGTGGCTGTTCCCGTTGCGGCACTATTATCTCATCTATGTCAACCAGGCGCTGAACGGCTATTCCATAGCCTACGTGTGGCCCTCGGTGCTGGCGCTCCTGTGCTTCCTCGTGTTTCCGCTGGCCGTGTTGCCGCGCTACCGCACCGCCTTCCTTAAATATGAATATAAAGAATAGCAGGCATGAAATCGTTGTTGAACATTTTTCAGATATGGTACCGCGAGCTCGGAAATATCTTCCGTGACAAAGGCATCATGATATTTGTCTTGTTCGTGCCCCTGGCCTATCCGTTGCTCTACTCGTATGTGTACACGGGCGAGGTGGTGCGCGATGTGCCCGTGGCCGTCGTAGACGAAAGCAGTTCGGCGCTGAGCCGCGAGCTGCTGCGCAAGATGGACGCCTCGCCCGACCTGAAGATCGAGGCCCGCTGCGCCGACATGGGCGCGGCGCAGGAGATGGTGCGCCGCGGGGCCGTGTATGGCATAGTGCGCATACCCGCCTCGTTCGCCCGCGACCTGGCCCGCGGCGAGCAGACGCCTATAGGATTGTATTGCGACATGTCGAGCATGCTGTACTACAAGGCGCTGCTTGTCACGGCCACCAATGTGTCGCTCGAGGTCAACAAGGACATCAAGGTGAACCGCTACATCGCCGGCACCACCGACCGGCAGGACGAGGTCAGCAAGATGCCCATAGAGTATGACTATGTAGCCCTGTATAACCCTCAGAGCGGATTTGCCGCCTTTCTGATACCGCCGGTTCTCATGCTCATCATTCAGCAGACACTGCTGCTGGGCATCGGGATGTCGGCCGGCAATTCGCGCGAACGCCACCACGGCAGCGCCATTCCTCTGCATCCGTGGTACAGAAATCCCGTGCACATCGTGGCCGGCAAGGCCTTGCCTTACTTCATGCTCTATGTCGTGCTGGCCATCTATATGTTTACCGTCGTGACCGATACGTTCACGCTGCCCCGACTGGGACACTATGCCACGTTCATGGCCTTTATCGTCCCTTACCTGCTGGCATGTATATTCCTGGCCATGACCCTGTCGGCCTTCATCTACAGGCGTGAGGATTCCATACTTCTGCTGGTGTTTCTCTCCGTCCCCATGCTGTTCCTTTCCGGACTGTCGTGGCCGGCGGCCTCCATGCCCGCATTCTGGAAATATGTGTCCTGGATGTTCCCCTCCACCTTCGGCATGAACGGGTATGTCCGCATATCGTCCATGGGTGCCTCTCTCGGCGATGTCCGCACCGAGTACATGGCCTTGTGGGGGCAGGCCGGCGTGTATTTTCTGACGGCCTGCTGGTTCTACCGGCGGCAGATGAAGGCATTGCCGCGACGGCTCGCCTCACTGCGCGGCGCCCGGCGGCCGGAGCCGGCAGTGACGGAAACGCGCGATGACGGCTTCCGACTTTAACGTTTTTAACTTCCTGCAACTTTCGGAGGCGTGTATTTTGAAATGTAAGTAAGGTTTTTGTAAATGCAAGTAATGTATTTTGAAATGCAAGTAGTGCATTTTTCATTTCCATTACTTGCATTTTGGGGCGGAATAGGTTCATTTTTCGCCGAAATAGACCGAAAGCGCCCACAAACAGGGGCGGACCGCCGTGGCCCGCCCCTTTGCTCCCGCAAATATACTACATTTTTTCCCGGAAAGCAAGAAGTGTTAAAATAGCGGGCGGTGTGGAGAAAATGGGTATGAGACCGCGCGACGGCCCGCAGGTCCGAAAAGGCACTCCGCACCCTATGCTGCGCTCTGTGCGCTTCGGGGTTTCCGCCCGACAGGGGGTCGGAAAACGACGGCGAAAGGCTCAGAACGCCGGAAAAAGGGCTCTGCACGAAAATGTGCCCCGCGAGGATGTTGGCATTTCCAAAAAATGTTATTATCTTTGTGCGTGATAAAAAGTACCTATAACTAAAAACAATGTTAGACCAAGACAAAATCATAAAAGTCAATATCGAGGAGGAAATGAAGACCTCGTATATCGACTATTCTATGTCCGTAATCGTGGCCCGTGCCCTGCCCGACGTGCGTGACGGCTTCAAGCCCGTTCACCGCCGCATACTCTACGGCATGCTCGGCCTGGGCAACACGCACGACAAGCCAACCCGTAAGTCGGCCCGTATAGTGGGTGATGTGCTCGGTAAGTACCACCCCCACGGCGACGGTTCGGTCTACGGCGCGCTGGTGCGTATGGCGCAGGACTGGAACATGCGCTATCCGCTGGTGGACGGACAGGGTAACTTCGGTTCGATGGACGGTGACTCCGCCGCCGCCATGCGTTACACCGAAGCGCGCCTCAGCCTTGTGGGCGAGGCCATGATGCAGGACCTCGAGAAGGAGACGGTGGACATGATGCCCAACTTCGACGACTCGCTGCAGGAGCCTACCGTCATGCCGACGCGCATACCCAACTTCCTCGTGAACGGCGCCAGCGGCATTGCCGTGGGCATGGCCACGAACGTGCCCACCCATAACCTGGGCGAGGTGATTGACGGCTGCGTGGCCTATATAGACAATCCCGACATCGACATAGAGGGTCTCATGCAGTATGTGAAGGCGCCCGACTTCCCTACGGGCGGATACATCATGGGCATGCAGGGCGTGCGCAGTGCCTACGAGACCGGCCGCGGCCGCGTCATCATGCGCGCCCGCACCGACATCGAGAGCGGAGCGGCGCACGACAAGATCGTCATCAACGAGATACCTTACGGCGTGAACAAGGCCGAACTCATCAAGTCGATAGCCGACCTCGTGAACGAACACCGCATAGAGGGCATATCGAACGTGAACGACGAGAGCGACCGCGAAGGACTGCGCATCGTGGTGGATGTGAAGCGCGACGCCAACGCCAACGTGGTGCTCAACAAGCTTTTCAAGATGACGGCCCTGCAGACGAGCTTCCCCGTCAACTGTATCGCATTGGTGCACGGACGCCCCAAGGCACTGACGCTGAAGGACTGCATACGCCATTTCGTGGAGCACCGGCATGATGTGGTCATCCGCCGCACGCGCTATGATCTGCGCAAGGCGCAGGAACGTGCCCACATCCTCGAAGGCCTTATCATTGCAAGCGACAACATCGACGAGGTGGTGCGCATCATACGCGGCTCGAAGACACCGCAGGCTGCCATGGAGAACCTCATGGCCCGCTTCGGCCTCGACGAACTGCAGGCGAAGGCTATCGTCGACATGCGTCTCTCGCAGCTTACCAACATCCAGCAGGACAAGCTGCATCAGGAATACGACGAACTGGAAAAGAAAATAGCCTACTACGAGCAGATACTCAGCGACGAGGAACTCTGCAAGAAGGTGATAAAGGACGAACTGCTGGAGGTGAAGGAGAAGTATGGCGACGAGCGCCGCACGGAGATAAAACTCTCCGAACAGGAGTTCAACCCCGAAGACTTCTATGCCGACGACGAAGTGGTCATCACCATCAGCCATCTCGGCTACATCAAGCGCACGCCGCTGGCCGACTTCCGCGCCCAGGCACGCGGCGGCGTAGGATCGAAGGGCGGTGCCATACGTGACGAGGATTTCATAGAATACATCTATCCCGCCACGATGCACAACACTATGCTCTTCTTTACGGCCAAAGGACGCTGCTTCTGGCTCAAGGTCTATGAACTGCCTGAAGGGGCACGCACGGCCAAGGGACGCGCCATACAGAATATGCTCAACATCGACTCCGACGACAGCATCAACGCCTGCCTCCACATCCGCAAGCTCGGCGACGCCGAGTTCTGCCGCACGCACTATGTCATCTTCTGTACCAAGAACGGTATTGTGAAGAAGACCTGCCTGGCCGACTACTCGCGTCCGCGCGCCAACGGCGTCAACGCCATTACCATACGCGAGGACGACCGCGTGGTAAGCGTATGTCTTACCAACGGCGAGGACGAACTCATGCTGGCCAACCGCAACGGTCGCGCCATCCGCTTCAAGGAAGATGCCGTACGTACCATGGGACGAACCGCTACCGGTGTGCGCGGAATGACGCTCGACGACGACGGACAGGATGAGGTGGTAGGCATGGTCTGCATCAACGACAAGGAGCGCGAGACCATCATGGTGGTAAGCGACCAGGGCTACGGCAAGCGCAGCCTTGTGGATGATTACCGCATGACCAATCGTGGCGGCAAGGGCGTGAAGACCATCAGCATCACCGATAAGACGGGCAAGGTGGTGGCCATAAAGTCCGTAACCGACGAAAACGACCTCATGATAATCAACAAGAGCGGTATAACTTTGCGCCTGAACCTTGCCGAAGTGAGGGTGATGGGCCGTGCCACGCAGGGCGTGAAGCTCATTAATCTGGGCCGCCGCAACGACACCATCTCCAGTGTGTGCCAAGTGCCGGCCGAAGAGCCTGAAGAATCAGCAGGCGAACCCGCCGACGGACAACAGCCTAGCGAGGCACCGGCGGAGACCATGGCCGAAAACCAATGAAAACAAAGAAACCAATAAACCCTTAAAGTTATGAAGAAGATAATCATGACCCTGGCATTGGGCCTCGCGTGCGGAAGCGCTTTCGCACAAAACAGTGCCATCTATAAAGCCGACGCTTTGTCGAATAAAGGCGACTTGCAAGGTGCCGCGGACATACTCGAGGAGGCTTTGAAGAACCCCAAGACGACAAAGTTTGCCGAGATGTATCACAAGGTGGCCGAGCTGAACGCGCAGATGTTCAATCCTGAACTGGTCAAGGCGGCTCAGGGCCTGCCTTTCGACACGACAGCCTTCGTGAACAGGCTCGACAAGATGGTGGACTACTACACGCGCAGCCATGAGGCCGATGTGAAGCCCGACGCCAAGGGGCGCGTCAACGCCAAATTTGTGGCGCAAAACCACTCACGCCTCATGTCCATGCTCGACTACTACAACTATGCCGCCGTGTTCATGAACCAGAACGGCAACGCTGCCAAATCGATGGAGCTCTTCGAGAAGTATTATGCTCTGCCCAAGAACCCCATATTCTCGCAGCATGAGACCGACTCGATCTATGCCTCCAAGAAGCTGGCCTACAATCAGACAACCGTGAATCTCGCCCTGCTCAACTATAACAGCAAGAACTGGGACAAGGTCATCACCTATGCCGACGAGGCTCTGAAGGATACACTCAGCACCAACGACATGTACATTATCAAGATGCAGGCCTACGCCGAAAAAGGCGACTCGGCCAAGTGGCTCACGACCCTGACCGAAGCGGTATCGCGCACCGAGAACATGAACTTCATGCAGAATCTTCTTTATTACTACATAAGTCACAACGACCTTGCGGCCGCCGAGAAGATGGCCGGCGACATGGTGGCAGCCACACCCGAGAGCAAGGCGGCATGGTATATGAAGGGTTGCGTGGAACTGAACATGAAGAAGGACTATGCCGCTGCCGAGGTCAGCTTCGGCAAGGCGCTTGCCATCGACCCCGACTTCGTAGAGGCCAACGTGAACATGGCAACCTGCTATATCAATCAGGTGGTTGCCGACAAGCTGGCAGGAAAGTTCAAGTATGTAGGCACAAACAAGACTGTCTATAAGAAGGATGAGGCAGCCTACAACAAGGAATTGGCCACTATCAGAGGCTATTATGAGAAGGCGCTGCCTCACATGGAAAGGGTGCGCGCCCTTGTGCCTGCCAAACCTAACGAATGGGCCCATACGCTGCAGATGATTTATTCCAATCTGGGCATGAAGGACAAACTCGCCGAGGTCGAGGAAATTATCAAGGGACTCTAAGCCTCTGAGGCTGTTTCTCTTTGAAAACCAAAATACTGCACATCCGGAATGCTGGCATACTCGCATTTCGGGTGTGCTGCGTTAAAATCTAACTGACAATGAAGTATCTTCTTATAATCTTATCCTTTTTTGCCGTAGCCAACGGAGGAAACTTGTGTGCCCAAAAGAAATACAAGCCTATAAAGACCTATTTGAAGAACAAAAACGGTACGGAGGCCCTTAAGGCTGTTGAAGAATTGCGTAAAGACAGTGTTCTGCGTGAGGATCCCAAACTCTACGAGTATGGCAAACAGGCGCAGATTCTCATCAATAATGTGGAGAACGAGAAGGCGTATCTTAAGCAGCAGTATGACACTGCCCGCTTTTTCAACAGTGTGCTCGGCATTTATGACTATATACTTCTTTGCAATGCTAAGGAGCAGCACCTGCTGGCTACGCGAGGAAAGAAAATGAAGTATGCCCGCGAGAACCAATCGCTTCTGCACCGTTATTTCAACAACCTCAATGCCGGTGCCCGCTTTTTCTATCGCAACAAGAAGTATGCCGAGGCTATGCCTTTGCTGAAACATTGTGTGGAGGTGCCGCAGATGGCTATTTGGGGCAGTGACAAGTCGGCTACGCGTGACTCCCTCTACCTTCGCAATGCCTACCTGCACCTTCGAAGTTCCTATCAGGCCGGTAAGTTCAAAGAAGCTTTTGCCTTTAAGGATCTGCTGTTGGCCGATTCAACACGCCTGCGTGAGCGTTCACTGATGTATCTTACTCTTTCTGCTGAGGCCTCAGGTGACAGTTCTGCGTACACCACCTATCTGGAAACAGGACTTATGTCTTATCCCCGGCAGTCTTTCTTTTTCACTCGCTGGGCTGACTATTGGGCCAGTAAGGGAGATTTTAAACTTGTATTGCTTGGTGTGGATAGTTTGTTGCGTATCGATAGTACCAATGTGGTGCTTTGGGAGGGCAGAAGTCTTGCTTTACTTAATTTGCAACGTTATGAGGAGGCTGTCGAGGCTGCTAAGCATTGCTTGTCTATCGACTCATCAGCCGTTGAGGCCAACTATTATGTCGGGGCAGCCTATTGTAACCTTGCTTCCAATGTCGCCATCCCCGGTAATGTGGGCTCGAAGACCTACAAGCAGGCTCAGAATAAGCGCAGCGGCTATTACCGGTTGGCCCGCCCCTATGTGGAGCGGTATCGCGCATTGCGGCCGGAGGAGAAACAGCGCTGGGCTCCCTTGCTCTATCGCATCTATTTTTCGCTGAATCTCGGCGCGCAGTTTGACGAGATAGACCGTCTGCTCAATGAACCGGTGAAGACGCCAGAGCAAAAATAGCGTATGGCTATCTCGGCTATTTAAATCCTGTTGTCGTATAAGGCGATTTGACAAAGCGTCTTATGGATTTTACCGATGAACTTAGATAATAAAAAAGGCCTTATAAGAGAATTCAGAATCTCCTATAAGGCTTTCTTCTTTTATTATAGGGGCAATAAATAATTACCCCTCAACGTAATGAACTGGCGGCTTTGGTTATTATATCTGTGGTGGTTGTATCACAATCGAATACGGAATACCAGCCCTGGGGTTCGTGAGGTGGATCGCAGATGTAGTCGTAGCCGGGCTTCCATACTTCTTCTGTGGGTCTGCCGTATCCGCCCCATCCCCAGAAATTGCAGCCAGCGATAATACCTTTTTGTTGCTTACTTTCCTGCACTTTACCGAATATGAAGTTATAGAAGGCATCGCGTGAGAGGGTATTGCTGCCCGGCTGATATTTGTTGCGCTCGCGCGGATAGCCGAACTCCTCGATGATGATGGGCTTGCCCGATTTTTGCGCAAAGTGTTCGTGCATTTCAATATACTCCGAGGCTTTTACGTAGACATTGGGCAGCGAAGCATAAAGTGAGCCTCGTGAACTCCATTGCCAGTTTACCGGCCATATGTGTAAGGTGATATAGTCAATATTAGGATCATTATGGATTTCTTCGCATAATGTCATATCAGTTGCACAGCCGTAGTATCCTTCACTGCCCGTAGAAACGAGGTGGTTAGGGTCTGCTTCCTTGATGATGGCCGCCGCCTGGCTCAACCAGCGTGCGAAGCCCTGTTTGGCTTCATTACTGAAAGGACGAGGTTCGTTGCATATCTGCCATGCCATGATGGCGGGCGAATCTTTATAGGCTTTACCCGTGTAACGGTTACGGCGTGTCACAATCTTCCGGATGTAATTGAGGAATAGTTTTTGCGCCTGTTCGTTAAGCGAGAAGTTTGCGGCGTATTTTACGTAATCGTTGTAGCCCTCGTTGGCGGCATTGGGCGAGTCCGGTAGTCCCGCTTGCTTGAGGTAGAAGGAATATCCGCCGCTCCAGTCCCATGCGTTGTTGAGGTAGAAGACGCCGGTCATGTTCCGTTTCTCCATTTCGCGGAGCAAGTAGTCAAGCCCGTCGAGAAGCGTATCGTTGAGTTCTCCTTCGCTATTTTGTAATACGGGATATACGGTGTTGGCATTTGCGCTGCCTGTTTCGGCACCAACGAGGATGCGCAAGTTTTCTACACCCATCTTTTGCAGCGCGTCCAGCTCTTTTTTCAGGCGTTTGCGATTACCGCCTTGACCTTTGGAAGCCAAAATGGGAGCATACCACATATTGGTGCCGATGAAATAGTAGGGCGATTCATAGCCAGGTTTATAGAGATGACCGTCGCTTACACGGATAAATCCTTTAGCGCCGCGGTGTCCGTTTGCAGAAACTGTAAAGCAGTATAGCAAGGTTACGGTCATCAGTGACAGGATGTATTTCATAGTATGTGAGGAATAAAGGGATGGATAATAATCTTGTTGGTAGTAGCAATTGGAGCGTTTGGATGTTGATATTAGTAGTGCCTTTTCTTATGTATTAAAGAGGTTGAGCTTTCGGTCTTGTGCTTCCTTAAAGGAAATAAGTTCTTCCCGTTTGTCGCAGTGATTGTTTTGTAGAATCTCCTGTTCTTTGCGTACAGCGGCGATATATTGGGATCGTACATCACTTCTACCAGTCAGATATGCGGCTATAATGGCTATTTGCGAAGCATCCTTGGCCCATATCACAGGTCCATTATAAGCAGGTGCAATCTTTAGAGCCGTGTGGAGTGCGCTTGTGGTGGCGCCTCCAATGATAACCGGAATATTCATGCCGGCTTGCCTGAGAGCTTCGACCGTGCGTGTCATTTCTTCTAAACTTGGCGTAATCAGTCCGCTTAGTCCTATGAAATCGGGCATTTCTCGTAGAGCTGTTTCTACAATGGTACTTTGCGGACACATCACGCCCAGATCTATGACTTCATAATTGTTGCATCGCAACACTACCGCTACGATGTTTTTGCCGATGTCGTGCACATCACCCTTGACGGTGGCAAGCAGTACTTTGCCTGCTTTTCGACTGTTGGATTGTCCGGCTTCGATATGTGGTCGCAGGTAATCTACGGCTTTCTGCATGGTACGTGCAGTCTTGACAACTTGCGGTAGAAAAAGTCGTCCTTCACCGAAGAGTTCGCCCACGTAATTCATTGCATTCATAAGTGGCCCTTCGATAATGTCTACAGCGGAATCATATTTTTCGAGAGCCTCATTTAGGTCGCATTCCACGTAATCGGGTATTCCGTTTACTAATGCGTGCTGCAGGCGCTGTTCTACGTTGCCGTTCCGCCAGTTGTCAGATTTTTTTTGTTGGGGTTGGCCGTCGGTGACCGATGCCTGTAGAGTTGAGGCTTTTTCTATAAGTCGTTCGGCCGCCTGTCCTTGATTGAAGATAACCTCCTCAAGGAGATGGAGCAAAGTAGCAGGTATGTCATCGTAACGTACGCTTGCAGCCGGATTGACAATGCCCATGTCCATGCCGGCCTTGATGGCATGATACAGGAATACGGCGTGCATGGCTTCGCGTACATAGTTGTTGCCACGGAAGGAAAAAGATAGGTTGCTAACACCGCCGCTAACATGAGCGCCCGGTAGGTGTTGCCGTATCCAGCGTGTCGCTTCTATGAAATCAGCGGCGTAGCCGTCATGTTCGGCCATTCCGGTACAGATAGCCAATATGTTCGGATCGAAAATAATGTCTTGTGGCGGGAAATTTACCTGCTCCGTAAGCAGTTTGTAGGCGCGGGAGCATATTTCGATGCGTCGTTCGAGCGTATCGGCCTGTCCTTGTTCGTCAAAAGCCATGACAACGGTTGCGGCGCCGTAGTGCCGCAGTTCACGGGCATGTTGAAGAAAGACGGTCTCGCCTTCTTTCAGCGAGATGGAATTGACGATGCACTTGCCTTGAACACACTTCAGGGCGGCACGGATAACCTCCCAGTCCGACGAGTCTATCATGAACGGGTGGCGGGCTACTTCCGGTTCTCCCGAAAGCAAGTTGATGAAGTGTATCATTTCCTCACGTGTGTCAAGCAGACCGTCGTCAATGTTGATATCAAGAATTTGTGCGCCGTCCTCCACTTGTCGCCGTGCAATGCCTACGGCCTCTTCGTACTTCTTCTCCTTGATAAGACGCAGAAACTTGCGCGAGCCGGCTACGTTGCAACGTTCTCCGATGTTGATGAAATTCTTTTCAGGTGTGATGGTGAGGGCATCGAGGCCGGCAACGGTCAGAACAGAAGATGGTGCAACAGGTTTATGTGGTGAGATATACCCATTCTCGTCGCGAATGAGTTGTTGGTATTCAGCTATAAAGGCATCGGTCGTGCCGCAGCAACCGCCAATGATATTGACGAGTCCCTCGTCTACATATCCCTTGATCTCATGAGCCATCTGTGCCGGTGTCTGATCGTATCCTCCCAGAGAATTGGGCATACCGGCATTGGGATAAGCCGAGATGTAATATGGTGCCTTTTGTGCCAGTTCTTTTATATAATCTTTCATGTCTGCTGCGCCAAACGAGCAGTTGAGCCCGATGGAGAAGAGTCTGGCGTGGTTCACCGAGGCAAGAAAAGCTTCGAGTGTCTGGCCTGATAGGGTACGGCCAGCCTTGTCTGCTATGGTAACGGAGAGCATGAGCGGCAGAGTGCGTCCGTTTTTTTCCATGGCGCGTTCAGCCGCATGAATGGCGGCCTTGGCATTGAGCGTATCGAATATGGTTTCTATGAGCAGAGCGTCTACTCCCCCTTCTATGAGCGCCGTCATCTGTTCCTCATAGGCTTCTGTCAGTTCGTCGAAGGTTATTTCGCGCCGTGCCGGGTCGTTGACATCCGTGCTCATGGAGCAGGTCTTGTTGGTCGGCCCTACCGAACCTGCCACAAAGCGGGGCTTGTCGGGTGTCTTCCGCGAATATTCGTCGGCCAGTCGGCGGGCGATGTGTGCCGCCGCCATATTCAACTCCCTGCAGTAATCCTCGCAGTGGTAGTCGGCCATGGATATTCGTTGCGCACTGAAGGAATTGGTTTCTATAATGTCGGCGCCGGCCTCCAGATAGCGGCGATGAATGTCGGCAATCACTTCCGGCTGCGTAAGCACAAGCAGGTCATTATTGCCTTTCTGCTGTCCGGGCAACGATGCGAAGCGTTCGCCGCGAAAATCCTTCTCTTCCAGTCCATACTCCTGTATCATGGTGCCCATCGCACCGTCGAGTATGAGAATCCTTTCTTGTATTATCTCACTGAGCTGCATTTGTTCCTGTTTGATAAAAAAGGGTAGCCGGAACATTCCGGCTACTTTCAATAGTGCTTGATAGCTCTGTCCATTTCACGACGATCGGCCTTTTCTTTGAGCGAGGCTCGTTTGTCATATTCTTTCTTGCCTTTGCAGAGACCGACGTCAAGTTTCGCGCGTCCGTTCTCGTCAATAAAGAGCCGAAGGGGGACAATAGTGTATCCCGGCGATTTTGTGTCGTTTTCAAGATTGTATATCTCCTTCCTGTTCAGAAGCAGTTTGCGGTCGCGGCGTGTATTGTGATTGTTGTACGAACCGAAAGAATATTCGGCGATGTACATATTCTTGACCCACACTTCGTGGTTGTGGATATAGCAGAATGTGTCCACGAGTCCGGCTTTGCCAGCTCTGATACTTTTTATCTCGGTACCAGTCAGCACGATGCCTGCCGTATAGGTATCGATGATATGATAATCGAACGACGCCCTCTTGTTTTTTATGTTGATGCTTGCCGGTTTGAGTTTTTTCTTGTTTGTGGCCATCAGTCAGTGATATTGATATTGAACTTGTCCAGATGCTCGTCTACGTAGCGGGCTATGGCGGCAGTGTACTCCTCTTCGTTTTCCACGAACTGGTCGTCGAGGGTATCGTAATGCGGATATTTCTCGAAGAGCGACATGAATTCTTCGTCGGAACAGTCGGTGGTCAGGCCCTCCTTGTCCTTGTCGTAGGCGTCCTTGGCTTTATATATAAGTTTCTTCAGGTCGTTTATTCCCCACAGGCGCATGGCTTTGGCGAAAGGATTGTCGAAGAAGAACGGGCCGTAGCCGTTGTGGATGAGCTGCACGAAACCGCCGTCCATAAGTTCGTCGCGCAGGATGAAGTACCCCCATAGGGTGATTTGTTCGCCATTCAGTTTGCCGAGGCTTTCGGCGTTGAGTTCACCGCCGACGGCCTGCGCTATGCGGTCTTTAATGAGTACGGCGAAGGCCTCGGCTCCTTGCTGTGCCGCTTCGCGTAAGTCTTTGTCGCTTATGTTGATTGGTTCCATTTTATTAGGCTTTTTATAAGAGAAACAATGCTCTCTGACGACAATATCAGTGCCTGCTCATTTCCTCGATGATAGTCTTCATTCCCTTAATCTTCTCGCCGGCAATACTCTTCATGACCTCCTTGAACCGATTGCGTGCAATGGAAACGTACGCCTGATGGTCGCCCACGAAAATATGGTTGATGTCGGTTCCCCGAAGTCCGCCTTTCTTGCAAAAGAATCCTACGATGTCCCCCTTCGAGAGCTTGTCCTTTTTGCCGCGACCTATGTAAAGCGTGCACCACTGGGGGCGAACGGGCCGGATGCCGGTGGTGTCGACATCAATCTCCTGCGCTGCGTTCACATATTCAGGCGTTTGCTCCTTCGGGCCTATGATCAGATAATTGTTGCCGCAGCGTTCCCAGCGCGCGGTGCGTCCGCAGCGGTGTACGTAGGCGGCCTCGTCTGCCGGCAGATGATAGTGTATCACCGCGTCCACGTGCGGAATGTCGAGCCCGCGGGCCGCAAGGTCTGTCGATACCAGGATGTTACTGCCACCACTCCGGAAGCGGAATACGGCCCGCTCGCGATGCTGCTGCTCCATGCCGCCGTGATAGACTTCGGCCGTGAATCCCGTCTGCCGCAAGTAGTCGCCGACGCGTTCCGCGCTTTCGCGGTGTGCCACGAATACGATGCTCGATGCCTCGCCCTGCCGTGAGAGCAGGCGCGCCAGAGTTTCCAGTTTGTCGGGTATGGGCGCATGCACGATCGTGGTGTCGATGCGTTGTTCGCGCTCGGTATTCTGCACGGTGTAGTCCAGCAGTTTCATGTTGCCCTTGCTGACAAAACAGGTGGCCTCCTCCGGGGCCGTGGCCGACAGCAGCCAAGTGGTGTGGCGCGGCGGCAATTGGCCGATGATACGCTTCATGTCCTCCTCGAAGCCCAGTTCCAGACATTTGTCGAATTCGTCGATGACCAGCAGAAATACCTGCTCCGTGCGCAGGTTCCCCTTCGTGAGATGGTCGCAGAGGCGTCCCGGCGTGGCGAATACCACTTGCGGCCGCACCTCCCGCAGGCGCCGGTGCTCGTCCATGGCGGGGCGGCCGCCGTGCAGGCAGAGCGCCTTGAGGGGTACGCGCATCTGTTTCAGCACGGCCTCGCTCTGCTGCGCCAGTTCGCGCGAGGGCACCACGATGATGGCCTGAAGATCGTCGCTTTCCGGGCGTATAAGCTGTATGAGCGGCAGCAGATAGGCCACGGTCTTGCCCGAACCTGTGGGCGAGAGCAACTGAATGTCGCACTTGCCGTCGGCCGTCCGGCACATATCGCGCTGCATGTCTGAGAGCGTCTCGATGCCAAGATGTGCGAGTATGGTGGAAAATCTGTCCATAATGTAAAGATGTCGGTCGGCTTTGCGGTTAATCTTCCAGTAAGTCGGGACGCAGACGCCGGGTACGCTCCAGACTCTGGCTTATTTCCCATTCCTTGATCTTGGCGTCGTGGCCTGACAGCAGAATGTCGGGTACTTTCCATCCCTTGTAGTCGGCCGGCCGCGTGTACACCGGTGCCGCCAGCAGGTTGTCCTGAAAGGAATCCGACAAGGCGCTCTGCTCGTCGTTCAGTACTCCGGGCACGAGCCGTACCACGGCGTCGGCCATCACGGCGGCGGCCAGTTCGCCGCCCGTCAGCACGTAGTCGCCGATGGACACCTCTTTCGTGATGAGATGCTCGCGGATGCGGTAGTCTATGCCCTTGTAGTGTCCGCAGAGGATGATGATGTTTTGCTTCAGCGACAATGTGTTGGCCATGGGCTGGTCGAACTGTTCGCCGTCGGGCGTGGTGAATATGATCTCGTCGTATTCGCGCTCGGCCTTGAGTGCCGAGATGCAGGCGTCGATGGGTTGGCATTGCATGACCATCCCGGCGAATCCCCCGAAGGGGTAGTCGTCGACGCGGCGGTGCTTGTCCGTCGTGTAGTCGCGCAGGTTGTGCACATGTATTTCCACGAGCCCTTTCTTTTGTGCGCGGGCCAGTATGGAGGTGTTGACGAAGCCGTCGAGCATTTCGGGCAGGACGGTGATGATGTCTATTCGCATAGTGTATGGTGGGCGGGTTGCCTTGTAGGTATTATTGTGAGCAAAAGTACAAAATATATCGCATTTTTATCTACTTTTGTACGGACTTTGTGCTCCGTCGGCTCCTGTGGCGTTTCTTCCGGACAGCTTCGGGGCAGGCGTGAAACTATTAAAAAGTGAACAAGATGACAGAGGAACAACGCATATATCAGTTGCGCGATGAATTGCATCGCCACAATCACAGTTATTACGTAGACAACGCCCCCGAAATCAGCGACCGCGAGTTCGACCGCCTCATGGCCGAACTGCAGGCGCTCGAGGCCGCCCATCCCGAACTGGCCGATCCCAATTCGCCCACCGTCCGTGTGGGCAGCGACATCAGCCATGAGTTCGAGCAGGTGGAGCACCTTTATCCCATGCTTTCGCTGGGCAACACCTACGACCGTGCGGAGGTGAGCGACTTCTACCGCCGTGTGTCCGAAGGACTGGGCGGCGAGCCCTTCGAATTGTGCTGCGAACTGAAGTTCGACGGTCTGAGCATCGCGCTCCGCTATGAGGCCGGGCGGCTCGTGCGTGCCGTGACGCGCGGCGACGGCGTGCGCGGCGACGATGTCACGGCCAACGTGCGCACCATCCGCACCATCCCCTTGCAACTGCCCGCTGGAGCGGACTTTCCCAACGCGTTCGAGATACGCGGCGAGATACTCATGCCCTGGAACCGTTTCGAGCAACTCAACCGCGAGCGTGAGGCGCGCGAGGAGCCGCTCTTCGCCAATCCGCGCAACGCCGCCTCGGGAACGCTCAAGAGCAAGAACTCGCGCGTGGTGGCGGCCCGCGGCCTCGACGCCTACCTTTATTATCTGTTGGGTGAGGGCATTCCTGCCGATAACCACTACGACAATCTGCAGCGCGCCCGTTCGTGGGGCTTCAAGGTGTCGGACCACGTGAAGCTGGCCCGTTCGCTCGAAGAGGTGTACGCCTTCATCGACTATTGGGATGAGGCGCGCAAGGATCTGCCCGTTGCCACCGACGGCATCGTGCTCAAGGTCAACCGCCTCGACCAGCAGGCGCGCCTCGGCTACACGGCCAAGAGCCCCCGCTGGGCCATCGCCTACAAGTTTCAGGCGGAGCGCGCGCTCACGCGCCTCGACGCCGTGACCTATCAGGTGGGGCGCACCGGCGCCGTGACGCCCGTGGCCAATATGGAACCCGTACATCTGGCCGGCACCGTCGTGAAGCGGGCCTCGCTTCACAACGAGGACATCATCCGGCAGCTCGACCTGCACATCGGCGACATGGTGTATGTGGAAAAGGCGGGCGAGATAATCCCCCAGATAGTGGGCGTGGAGCCGGCGCGGCGAACCGCGGCCCTGGGCCCGGCGGTGGAGTTTGCGCGCAACTGCCCCGAGTGCGGCACGCCGCTCGTGCGCTACGAAGGCGAGGCCGCGCACTATTGCCCGAACGACGCCGCGTGTCCGCCGCAGATAAAGGGGCGCATAGAGCACTTCATCTGCCGCGACGCGATGAACATCGACTCGCTCGGCCCCGAGACGGTCGACGAATACTACAGCCGCGGGCTCGTGCGCGACGCTGCCGATCTTTATGCCCTGACGGTGGCCGACCTCTGCGGTGCCGACCGCACGCGTCTCAAGTCGGCCACGAAAATCGTGGAAGGTGTGGCCCGCAGTCGCGAGGTTCCCTTCGAGCGAGTGCTTTTCGCCTTGGGCATACGCTTCGTTGGCAAAGTCGTCGCCAAGACGCTGGCGCAGCATTTCGGCGATATAGACGCCTTGCGTGCCGCCTCGGCCGAGGAATTGCTGCAGGCGGACGGTGTGGGAGCGGTAATTGCCCAAAGCGTCGTGCAGTATTTCGCTTCGCCCGCCAACGTGCAGTTGGTGGAGCGTCTGCGGGAGGCCGGCGTGCAGATGGCCGTGGTGCGCCGCGAGGCCGTTTCGGATCGTCTGGCCGGCAAGAGCGTTGTCATCAGCGGCACTTTCAGCCGTCACAGCCGCAAGGAGTATGCCGAAATCATAGAGAGCCACGGCGGCCGCAATGTGTCGGGCATCTCGGCGAAGACTTCCTTTGTGCTCGCCGGCGAGGGCATGGGGCCCTCCAAGTTGCAGAAGGCGCAGAAACTCGGTGTGCCGGTAATGGACGAAGACACCTTCCTCGCCATGCTCGCCGACTGACAGCCCGTGTAACCGCGCTTCTTTTGTCGCGTGGTACCGTTTTTAACACTTCTTGCTTTTGGCTTGAAAATATATTATCTTTGCATACGGCAAGGGGCAGTCCAGCGCGGACTGCCCCTTTATTTATCGCTTTTTTCGACTTGGTCGGGCACAAAACGGGAGCTTTTGTGCCCAAAATGCAAGTAGTGGAATCGGGGAAAGCATTACTTGCCTTAAAAAATAGATTACTTCATGATTGAAAAGCATTACTTGCATTTCGCACGGCGCGCCTTTCAAATGTGAGTTCAAGATAGAAGTGCAAATTTTTCCAGCGCTTCATCGGGTT
>ENA-UOJC01000795-UOJC01000795.1-human-gut-metagenome-genome-assembly--contig:-C104-NODE-795-length-50525-cov-26.591738_pt1 | contig 50525 bp, 49 predicted proteins | sample MGYA00242339_ERZ723886 | MGnify/ENA metagenome assembly ERZ723886 | reverse complement strand
TTTACCGGGACGAAACAGCGGTTCGCCTGATTGACGAGATCGACTACGATTTTTCAGAGGCGGAGAAAAACTCCCGTAGCCTGATGCAGCGTTTCGGTTCGCTGGAGGTGGCCATGCGACAGAACGACCTCGCCTTTGAGGTGCGGGATTATCTGAAATCTCACCCCAAAGCGGCGGTGGTCAATCTGGGCTGTGGGCTGGACAGCACTGGAAGAAGCTGCGACAACGGCAGCTGTAAAATTTACAATCTGGACTTTCCCAATGTCATAGCCGTGCGTAACGAGCTTTTGCCCGTCGGGGAACGTGAGGAAAATATCCCATGCAATTTGAACAATACCGAATGGTTTAGAAAAATTGACTCTTCAAACGGCGCGGTTTTCTTTGCTTCCGGCGTGTTCTATTATTTTCTGACCGAGCAGGTCAAAACATTGGTGCAAAAAATGGCAGACGCTTTTCTGGGCAGCGTGCTGGTGTTTGACGCTGCGAATCGGGCGGCGGTAAAGATGATTGCAAAAACATGGCTTAAAAGTGCGAAGATCAAGGATGTGGGCGCATATTTTGCGGTTTCCGACGCTCCCCAAGAGATCAGTGCGTGGGATAGCCGCTTGCAGGTCACCAGCCGAGGCTATATGCTGGGCTACAACGATCTCCGCGATCCATCCGTCAGCGGTTTTTTCCGTTTTCTCGCCAGGGTCGGTGACGGAATGATGAAGATGCAGATTGTAAAGATCAGATTTGGAGGCAAGCAATGAAAATGAGTAAAGAAAAACGAGCGCTTATTGCGGGCATGATTGGGTGCTCGCTCTATGTGATCGGCGACTTCTTGTTTGCGGCGACCGGGAAAACCCAAAGCACGGAATCCATCGGACTGATGGTCAAAGTCGCCTATCTCGATATGGCCACATGGCGCATGGTGGTCAGCATTATCTGCGGTGTTCTCGGAACGGCACTCTATTACATCGGTTTTCACCAGATGTGGAAGCTCCTGAAGCGGCACCTCACCCAACCAAAGCAGCAGAAGTGGGTCAAGCTGTTTCAGATCGCCTATCTCAACGGCACGGTCTGCTGGGGCTATGTCCATGCTATGTTTACGAACATGGCGCTGATCTTCAAGTTTACCTTTGAGAAATACGGCGATATGCAGGCGGCAGCTGAAATTGCCAACAAGGTGTTTTACTGCAACGCCGCGCCGCTGCTGGCAGCATATATCCTGTGTGATGTACTTCTTTCCGTCGTGATGCTCGTGCTGATCTGGAAGCGGATTCTTCCGCTCAAAACAACGGCACAGCGCGTACTCGCATCTTTTTGCAACCCCATCGTTTTTACGGGAATCGTGGGAAATCTCTTCACGCTTCTGCCGTGGCCGCTGGATCAGATCGATCACGGCACGGAATCCGCCGGGCACCTGCTGGTTCTGGCGCTGGGGCTGGTTTTGCTGCGGGAAATGGCGAAAAGCGGAGAATGTAAGGAGACCGTGCAATGAAATACACAGGTATGCCCATGGGGATGTGGGTGCTGTTTGCAGGCTCATTTCAAAAGCAGCTGACGGCGGTGTTCGGCTACGGTACGAATACGGCAAAAGCCATCACGAAAAAAGCAAAGCCGAAATACAGGGAGATCATCTCCGAGCTGCCCGAATTTGAAAAAGGCGACCGGTTCAAGATGAACCTCGTCAACTGCGCGATGATCGGTGCGTTTATTCTCTCCATGCCGGAGCGCCCAAAGGTGGACAGACTGACAGATTACTACGCAAAATCCATGATGACAAAGCCCATGAAATGGTTCTGCCGAATGAGCGGAAAGAGCAAATTCACCGAAAAGGACATTGCCGGTATGAAAGCCACCGCCGCGCTGAGAGCCGCTGACCGCAACCCCTACTCGTGGAATATGGAGCTTTACGAATACCCCGACGACAGCGGCTACGAGGGACGCTTCACCAAATGCGGCATCTGTGTGCTGATGAAAAAGCTGGGGCTGTACGATTTGACCCCCGCTCTGTGCCATCTGGACTACACCATGAGCGAAGCGGGCGGCGTGACCGATTTTGCGCGGCGGTACACGCTCGCCTCCGGCGGCCCATACTGCGACTGCGGGTATAAAAAGAAGAAAAATAAATAGGAGAAGCGCACGATGCTTGTCAAGTCGATAACAGCGGAAGAAATTTACGGTATCGGTCATGCTTTCGGCTTTTATGACTACGGCGAGGAAACCGGCATGACCGCCGCCTTTTCCGGTCGGGAAGCGACGGCGGACTATGTCTGTGCCTATGTGCGTGGGATGCTGCGAGGGGGCTTGCCGAGCGGCTCTATCGCGAACTGCACGGAGACTTAAAATAACGGAGGTGCAGCATGACAATCACGGGTTAAAAATCCATGCGAACACAACCTGTTATGCTGTTTTTGCCCCTAAAATGAAACTATGCGGGCAGAGGTTGTGAGTGTTTTGATTATTTAATTCTCTTCTAATTCAACGATTATCCCTATAATTTAACGAATACTCCCAGTAGTTCAACGATTACTCGGCTGTTTAACGATTACGACGGTACAGAAAGCCTCAATTCCCATAAAACGCACGACCCCCCGCCGCAGAAATGCTCTGTGACGGGGTTTCTTATATGCCTGAACAGCCGAAAAGCCTGATTTCAAGCGGTTTTCGGGTATAGAAAAAGCCCACCGTAATTCTATCAAAATTACGGTGGACTTTTGGCGGAGAAGGAGGGATTTGAACCCTCGATACCCTTTTGGGGTATACACGATTTCCAATCGTGCGCGCTCGGCCAGCTACGCGACTTCTCCAAGTGCTGTAGGCTCGTGCCGACTTGCATATAATACACGAAACGACCGGAATTGTCAAGGGTTATTTTTCGAAATCCCGGATTTTTTCCGCCGGGGCTTGACTGCCAGCTGTTTTGCGACCTTTTGCCCTGCGCTGGCGCCCGAACTGACGGCTTCTTTACAGCAGCCGCAGCGTGTCAAAAAAGCCCCCAATATACGTTGTCATTCCGAACCAGTCCGCAGACTGGTGTGGGAATCCCCCGGATAGAAGTAAAAGCCACTGGTTTAGGATCTAAAATGTTTGAAAATTCGGGGGATTGCCACGGCAGTGTGCGCACTGCCTCGCAATGACATGGTTTTTCGACAGTCTGCGGCTTCTTTACAGAAGCCGGATTCCCGCCTGCTCACAGGCCTGCACCGTCTGGGCGTCCCAGACGCTGGACTGAACCTCGCCGATGTGGGCGCAGCCCAGCATCAGCATACACAGCCGGGACTGGCCGATGCCGCCGCCGATGGTCAGGGGCAGCTCCCCGTTCAGAAGCATCTGATGGAAGGGAAGCTTCCGCCGCTCATCGCAGCCGGCCTGGGTCAGCTGCCGGTCAAGAGACTGGGCATCTACCCGGATGCCCATGGAAGAAATCTCCAGAGCCCGGCCAAGGGTCTCGTCCCAGAAGAAAATATCGCAGTTCAGATTCCAGTCGTCGTAGTCCGGAGCCCGGCCGTCGTGGGGCTTTCCGGAGCGGAGCTTGCCGCCGATCTGCATGACGCAGGCGGTTTTGTGCTCGCGCACATAGGCGTTTTCCCGCTGGGAGCCGGTGGATAGCTCGGGGTACCGGTCTTCCAGCTCCTGGGAGGTGATGAAGCTGACCTCCCGGCTCAGCTCAGTGCGCAGCTGGGGGTAGCGGACGTGAAGCCGATCGTTGGTGGCGCAGATGGCCTTGACGATGGCCCGGACAATCAGCTTCAGGAAATCCAGATTCCGGTTTTCCGCGGTGATGACCTTCTCCCAGTCCCACTGATCCACGTAGATGGAGTGGACGTTGTCCAGTTCCTCGTCCCGGCGGATGGCGTTCATATCGGTGTACAGGCCGTTGCCCACGGTGAAATGATACCGCTTCAGAGCCAGCCGCTTCCACTTGGCCAGGGAGTGCACCACCTGGGCATCAGCACCTACCGCGGGGATGTCGAAGGAAACGGGCCGCTCATAGCCGTTCAGGTTGTCGTTCAGGCCGGAGCTTTCGGTGACGAACAGGGGAGCGGAGACCCGTTTCAGATTCAGCGCGTTGGAGAACTCCTCCTGGAAGGCGGATTTGATGTAGGCGATGGCACGCTGGGTGTCGTAGGCGTCCAGCTTAGGGGTGTAGCCCTGGGGAATAAAGATTTGATTCATGTGATTTCTGCCTTTCTTGCGAGATTGCTTCTATTGTAGTCCATTTCACCGCAAAATCAAGAAAAAGATTTTAGGGTTTATCTGGAAACCGGAAATATGACCAACGGCGAGGGATTTTTCGCCTGATGAAGCCATTTTTTTGCAGGAATACTCTGCGTATTGCAAGAAAAAATGGTGCCCAGCAGGTGGAAAAGACCCGCTGTTTGGGCGTGTTGACGGTTTTCAGATAGACCCTAAGGTGCTCCTGTTTTTCCTTTTGGCAATTTTTACTTGACAAACGGGGGCAGCTATGCTAGAATACTTTGGCAATCAGTTGAATAACTTTTTGATTCGGAGTGATACCCAAGAGGCCGAAGGGGCTCCCCTGCTAAGGGAGTAGGCGGTCAAAAGCCGCGCGAGGGTTCAAATCCCTCTCACTCCGCCACAGATCACCGCCGTTTCGGCGGTTTTTCTGTATCCGGAGAGATGTCCGAGGGGTTTAAGGAGCCAGTCTTGAAAACTGGTGATGGGGCAACCCACCGTGGGTTCGAATCCCACTCTCTCCGCCAACAAAATAGTGCCCCCATCCGGGGGCGCTTTTTTGTTAACGAAGAGGCGGGATTCGAAAGGGCGACCCAGGCGCAGCCTGGGGAAAAACTGTCCGGTGGCATTTTCGGGAAGCTCGGAATCCATCGGCAAGAGCTGGCAACGAGAGATTTTTCTTCCGGACAAGGCCTGAAAAATGGAGGAATACTGAATGTATTTCCCATTTTTCAGGCCGCAGTCCGGGAGGAAAAGATCCGCTGTCCAGCCGCAGTCGATGGATTCTGAGCTTCCCTTGCCCGTGGGAGAATCCCGGCCTTTCCGAACGCAGTCCGTAGGACTGTGGGCGGAAAGGCAAATGTTATGAAACCATCCCCCATCCGGGGGCACTTTTTTGTTAACGAAGAGGCGGGATTCGAAAGGGCGACCCAGGCGCAGCCTGGGGAAAAACTGTCCGGTGGACACCTGTTCTTTTGAGAAAATCCAGAATTAAATTGCGAACCGCTGACTGATGTGGCCCCTTCCAGGGATTCCCTCTGGTCACAATCCGCACCCCAAGCCTTCCCCCTCCGGGGAAGGTGGCTCGCGCGTCTCCCGCAAGCGCGAGACGGATGAGGCGTTGGCAATACCGACCACGATGGATGCAATCGGCGCGCGTCTCCCGCAAGCGCGAGACGGATGAGGGCAGACACACAGGGCACTTCCTAAAGCGTGCCCTTTCCAAAGTTACATCCCCCGAATGAGCCCAAGCAGCTGCTCCATGCTGTCTGCGATGCCAACGGCACCTGCCTGCTTCATTTCCGCCGTATCCCCATATCCCCAGCCAACGCCGATGGCGGGAATCCCGTGAGCCTTGGCGCCGAGAATGTCGTATTTCGTGTCACCCACCATGACCATGTCTTCTTTGACCCCGCTGCTTTCCAGCAGATAGGCGATCACCGCGTCCTTGGTGCTCCGGCTGCTGTCAATGGAGGCTCCGCAGATCCGGTGAAAATACTTGGCAAGATCAAATTTCTCCAGAATGGTCACGGACATTTCCTCCGGCTTGGAGGTAGCCACATACAGAGTATAGCCCTCTGCCCGCAAGGCCTCCAGCAGCTCCCGAATGCCGGGATAGGGGGTATTTTCAAACATGCCCGTGGGGATGTACCGGCTCCGGTAGACCCGGATGGCCTCATCGGCCTGGTCAGCAGGTACGCCAAAGCGGATAAAGGAATCCCGCAGGGGCGGGCCTACAAAGGTGCGCATGTCCGTATAAGAGGGAATGGGCAGCCCGAAGTGCCGCAAAGCCAGGGTGGCACAGTTGATGATGCCTTCGCCGGAATCGGTGAGCGTGCCGTCCAAATCAAATAAAATCGTCTTTTTCATATGCCTATCCTTTCTGAAACCGTCGGGCGTAGCCGCAGCTTCGGCACAAAGGCTCCACAGCGATTCCCTGGGAAAAGCCCTCATACAGTGCCGCCGCCCGTGGTATGGCCAGAATTTCTTCCAGTGGTGTCTCCAACAGATTTCCCAGAGCAATATCCCCCTCGTGATCCAGACAGCAGGGAACCACCGTCCCGTCCCAGAGCACCCCAATCTGATCCCGAAGCCCGTAGCAGAACCGCACGCCTGCTTCGGCCTTGCCCAGATCCGGCCAGTCGAATTTCTTCCCGTGCTCCAGATAGACCCGATTTCCGATCCGTGTTCCCTTCCGCTCCACGACCCACTCCCCGGGAAAGGCGCGGTGCATGGCCGAGAGAATCGTCTGGTTCTGAGAATCCGCGCCGCCCTGATTCCACAGCCTGTAGACCACCAGAACCTTCCCTTGGGCCGCCTGACCGAAGGCAAAGCACTGTTCCAGATAGATTTCAAAGGGAATGGAAAGATCATTGGCCTCGAAGGCGTGGAGCGACACATTCACCTTGTGCAGGGCAGGGGAGCGGAGCAGCACCTCCTGCCGGTTTTCCAGCAGGGTTCCGTTGGTGGTGAGAATCACCCGGAATCCGGATTCTCCTGCCAGCGTCAGGAACCGTTCCAGCTCCGGATGACACAGGGGCTCTCCCATCAGGTGAAAGTACAAATAGTCCGTGTAGGGTGCCAGCCTGAAAAGCACCTGGGTGAAGGTTTCCTCTGTCATCCGCCCGGGAGCCCTGCGGGTGCCGGGGCAAAACCCGCAGCGCAGATTGCACAGATTGGAAATTTCCAGATATACCTTTTGAAACCGTTTCATAGCTGCCCCCATCCATCTGTCTTCCGGAAAAGCATATCACAGGACGGCCTGAAAAGCAATGGGTTGTTTTTTTCGGCAAACTGTGCTAAGATTTTAGCATCATCGACTTGTTATGAGGTTATTCTATGTCCAAGCCTACGGCACTTCACTGGGAGCTGGCAGCCCCCATTCTATCCTTGGCTCTGCCCACCATGCTGGAGCAGTTCCTGGCAACGGCGGTCCAGTATATCGATACGGCTATGGTAGGCACACTGGGTACCCACGCCACTGCCGCGGTGGGAGCCACCGCTACCGTCAACTGGCTCATCAACGGCACGGTCTCCGCTATCGGCGTAGGCTTCCTGTCCTATATTTCCAAGGCCTGCGGAGCGGGAGACCGGGATCGGGCCAAGCGCGCGGCGGCTCAGGCGGTGCTGGTTACTTTGATCGTAGGCATCGGTTTTACGGTGCTGGCTCTGGCGCTGAGCACCCGGGTGCCGGTTTGGATGCGGGCTGACCCTTCCATTCAGGAGCTGGCCAGCCAGTATTTTTTTGTGATGTATACCCCCATGCTGGCCCGGTCGGCCATACTGCTTTTCGGAAATCTGTTCCGGGCGGTGGGGGACAGCAAGACCCCCATGCGGGTGGGGCTGATGGTGAACCTTATCAACGTTGCGGGAAATCTGCTGCTGATTTATCCCACCCGGGTCTGGCACGGCCTGACCCTCTACGGCGCGGGCTGGGGGGTCGTCGGCGCGGCGGCAGCCAGCGCGGCCGCCTATTTTGTCGGCGGCATCGTCATAACGGTTGCCCTTTGGCGGCATCCCCGGATTTCCCCCAGGGGCTTTTCCCTGAAGCCGGAGAGCACCATTCTGAGGCCTTGTCTGCAGGTGGCGCTGCCCAACGCTTTGCAGCGCTTTGCCACGTCTCTTGGCTATGTGGCCTTTGCGGCCATGGTCAATTCCCTGGGGGAGACGGCCACTGCCGCCCATACCATCGCCAACACCGTGGAATCCGCCTTTTATGTACCGGGCTACGGAATGCAGATGGCGGCAGCCACCCTGGCGGGCAACGCCCTGGGAGCAGGGGAGTACAAAAAAATCAACCACCTGGCGGGGATGCTTCTGACCCTGGAAGTTGCCATGATGGTGGTATCCGGAGGACTCCTGTTCCTGTTTGCTCCCAATATGATGGGACTGTTTTCTGCCGACGCGGCGGTCATTGCCTTGGGGGCGGTGGTTTTGCGGATGGTTGCGGTGTCTGAACCCTTCTACGGTGTGTCGATTATTCTGGAGGGCATGATGCAGGGCATGGGTCAGACCATGCTGCCCTTTGTCATCGGGGTCACGGGTATGTGGGGCGTGCGGATTGTGGGAACCTTCCTTTGTACCCAGATTTTTGGCATGGGTCTGATTTCCGCCTGGGCCTGTATGATTGCCCACAATCTGCTGATTTTTGTTCTGCTCACCGCCTGTTACCGGACAGGCCGTTGGAAACCGAAAAAATAATCCGAAAAGCCCTTGCTTTTTGGAAAAGCCTGTGATAGAATAAATCGGTCTGAAATCAAGGTGAGTCCTCTGCCGCGGCTTTGACGGCATGAACGCCTAATCTTTTTAGGAGGACAAAGATATGGATTTGGTTAAGGCTCTGAACAGCCAGTACATGAAGGAGGAGCTGCCCGAGGCTAAGGTCGGCGACACCGTTCGTGTGCATGTGCGCATCAAGGAAGGTGCCCGTGAGCGTATCCAGGTGTTTGAAGGCACCGTCATCGCCCGGAAGAACGGCGGCATCGGCGAGACCATCACCGTTCGCCGGATTTCTTACGGCGTGGGCTGTGAGAAGGTCTTCCCCCTGCATTCTCCCAACGTGGCTATGATCGAGACTGTCCGCACTGGTAAGGTTCGCCGCGCGAAGCTGTACTACCTGCGTGGCCGTGCCGGCAAGGCTGCCAAGGTCAAGGAGAAGGTTTAATCCGAAACTGGATAAGAAAAGAGGGCACTGCCCTCTTTTTTTATTGGCTTTTTGACGGCACTGTGTTATAATACAGACTATCGAAAGAACTATGTCATTGCGAACCAGCGCGCACGCTGGTGTGGCAATCCCCCTAGGTTTCGCGGCTTTTACGTCTATTCAGGGGATTCCTATGATTGCTTTTGGGAAGGGAGAAAAACGCCATGGCTTCCAAAAAGAAAACCGAGCAGCGTACGGGAAAGCAATCCCTGGTGCTGTATGTCCATGATCTTGTGTATATGCTCTCGGCAATCATGCTGGTGTTTCTTATCTTTTTTCGGGTGATCGTGGTGACCCAGAATTCCATGTACGATACTCTCTGGGACGGAGATTATCTGCTGCTGGTCAGCGAGGCCTTCTGCGGGGAGCCGAAGCCGGGGGACATCGTGGTCATCAGCAAGCAAGGCTTTGAAAACGGAAAGCCCATTGTCAAGCGGGTCATCGCCACGGAAGGCCAGCAGGTGGATATTGACTTTGACGAGGGGCTGGTCTATGTGGATGGGAAGCCCCTGGAAGAGCCCTATCTCAAGCAACTGACCACCAATGACGAGGGAACGGTGTTTCCCCTGACGGTGGCGGAGGGCTGCATTTTTGTGCTGGGGGACAACCGCGCGGTGTCTCTGGACAGCCGGAGCCCTCAGATCGGCCAGATCGACCGGCGGGAGGTACTGGGCAAGGCGGCGTTCCTGCTGCTTCCCGGCACCCACCATGGGGAGCACCCCCGGGATTTCGGCCGAATCGGGAGAATTGATACGAAATAATTGGAGTTAAAGATATGAAAGAGACGGATGCAAAACTGAATATCCAGTGGTATCCCGGTCACATGACCAAGACCCGGCGGCAGATCGAGGCCGACCTGAAGCTGGTGGACGCGGTGTGTGAGATTGTGGATGCCCGGATTCCCATGTCCAGCCGGAACCCGGATATCGATGCCATCTGCGGCGGTAAGCCCCGGATTCTGGTGCTGAACCGGATGGACTTAGCCGACCCGGAGGCTACGAAAACCTGGGCGGCCTTCTTCCGGGACAAGGGTATGAGCGTCATCGCCACGGACTGCAAAAGCCGCCGGGGCATTTCCGACTTCACCCCGGCTGCCCGCCGGGCCTGTGCCGAAAAGCTGGAACGGGACGCCAAGCGAGGCATGAACCGGCCCCTGCGGGTGATGGTGGTGGGCATTCCCAATGTGGGAAAATCCACCCTTATCAACCAGATTTCCGGCAGGAAGGGTGCCAAGGCGGAGAACCGTCCCGGCGTTACCCGGGGCAAGCAGTGGGTCACCGTGGACGCGGGACTTCAGCTGCTGGACACTCCGGGCATTCTCTGGCCGAAATTTGAGGATCCCAGAGTGGGCATGATGCTGGCCTATACCGGGGCGGTGAAAGAAAACGTCATCGACCTGGAGGAGCTGGCCTGTTTCTTAATGACCCTGCTGCATAAGCACTACCCCAAGGCACTTCTTGACCGCTACCAGGTGGAAGCGCCGGAGGATACCCCCGGCTGGGAGCTCCTGGAGCTGGCCGGCCGGAAGCGGGGCTACCTGGTCTCCGGCGGCGAAGTGAACCTGGAGCGGATGGCACGGGTGCTGCTGGACGAATTCCGGGGAGGCAAGCTGGGAAAATTCACTTTGGAAATGCCGGAGGATTACCTATGAGCGAAATTACCATGTGGGAAATTGAGGATGCCCAGGACTGTGAAATCATCTGCGGCGTGGACGAAGCAGGCCGGGGGCCCCTGGCGGGGCCGGTATGCGCCGCGGCGGTGATTCTGCCAAAGCACTTGCAGATTCCGGGACTGACGGACAGCAAGAAGCTGTCGGATAAAAAACGCCGGGAGCTGTTTCCGCTCATTCAGGAGCAGGCCATTGCCTACGGCATCGGCTTAGCTTCCGAGACGGAAATTGACGAAATCAATATTTTGCAGGCTACATTTCTCGCCATGGGTCGGGCACTGGCTCAGCTTTCTGTAAAGCCGGACTTAGCCCTCATCGATGGCAACCGGGAGACGGACTTCGGTATTCCGGTGAAAACCGTGGTCAAGGGGGACAGCCTCAGCGCCAACATTGCCGCGGCCTCCGTTCTTGCCAAGGTTACCCGGGACGATCTTATGCTGGAACTGGCAAAAACCTATCCCCAGTATGGCTTTGACATTCACAAGGGTTACGGAACCCAGGCCCACTATGCGGCTCTGCGCCAGTTTGGCCCATGTCCCATCCACCGGAAGTCCTTCCTGAAGAAATTCTATGGGGAAAAATAATCTGACCGGTGCCTGGGGAGAAGCTCTGGCGGCGGAATATCTGCGCAAAAAGCGCTATGAAATTCTGGCCTCCGGCTATCGCTGCCGGTTCGGGGAAATCGATCTGATCGTAAAAAATCGGAAATTCCTGGTGTTTGTGGAGGTAAAGCTGCGAAAATCGGCAGAATTTGCCCGAGCCCGGGAATTTGTGGATGCTAAGAAGCAGGAGCGGATCCGTACCACCGCATCCTTGTACTTATCCCAGAACCCCACGAACCTACCCTGTCGGTTCGATGTCATCGAAATTTACGCCCCGGAAGGGATACAGACCCCACACCCGGAAATCAACCATTTGGAGGATGCTTTTCAATGAACGTGCCTGTATTTGACTTTCACTGCGATTCCGCCTTCAAGCTGCTGGGGAAGGATTTGAATCAGGCGGGAAGCCTGCGGAAAAACGCCTGTCACATCGATTTAGAGCGAGCGGGGAAGCTGCCCGGCTACGCCCAGTGCTTTGCCTGCTTCACCACCTCCGACAGGGAAGTGGTGGGGGATTTGTCCCCCATTGTGCTCTTTGAAAGAGAGCTTGCCACCATCCAGCGGGAGGTGGACAGGAACAGCGACCTTATTTCCATTGCCTATACCCCAGCGGAAATCGAGGAAAACCGCAAAAACGGCAAAATGTCCGCCGTTCTGACTTTGGAGGGAACTGCTGGCATCGACTATAATCCGGAGCTGCTGGAAGACCTGCACACCATCGGTTTCCGGATCACCAGCCTTGGCTGGAACGAAAAGAACCCCCTTACCGGTTCCAACGTTACCGGCGGCGGCCTGACGGATCTGGGCAAGGCCTATGTCCGGCAGGCCCAGAGCCTCGGCATGGGCGTGGACGTGAGCCACATCAGCGACGAGGGCTTCTGGGATATTATGGATATCACCCAGAAACCCATTATCGCCACCCATTCCAACAGCCGGGCGGTCTGCGGCCACAAGCGGAACCTGACCGACGATATGTTCCGGGCCATCTGCGAAACCGGCGGTGTGGCGGGCTACAATTTCTGCCGGAATTTTACGGGAGAAAATGCCAATCTCGACACCGTCTGCGACCATATTTTCCATTTTCTGGAGCTGGATCCGGAAGGAGAGCACATTGCCCTGGGCGGCGATCTGGACGGGGTGGAGCATACTCCCGACGGCTTTGAAGGCGTCCAGAGCTACCCGGCTCTTGCCGACCGGCTGGAGGAGCGTGGCCTGACGGAGACCCTGATCCGGAAGATTTTCTGGCAGAACGCTCTGAACGTGCTGGGAAAATTCTGAGGAAAAACCGGATAATTTCCGGGAAGAACGCCGGAACTTGCCGGATAATCTCGGAACCGTTCATATTTTATTGATAGACATCCCCGGACGGCTATGATAGAATGAGCTGGGAAAAACTGCCGGAGGGAGGGATTCTATGCTGTACATTACCACACGCAACGACCGGGAGGTATTCACCGCCCAGAGTGTCATGCAGCAGACTGTGGGCCCGGATGGCGGACGGTTTCTTCCTTACCGGCATCCGAAAATGACCCGGCAGACTTTCGAGGCGTTGGCGAAGAAGCCCTTTGCCGGGCGGATTGCCTGGATGCTCAACCACCTGTTTGGAAGTAAGTGCAGCCTGTGGGACGTGGAGTTCGCCGTAGGGCGCAGTCCTATCCGGCTGGTGAGCCTGGGCTCCCGGCTGTACCTGGCCCAGACGTGGTATAACCCAGGCTGGGATTATGAGACCATGGCCGTGTCCTTGTCCCGACTGCTAGGACGGGAGGAGCCTGCGGGGTGGATAGGCATTGCGCTGCGATGCGCCGTCCTCCTGGGAATTTGCACGGAGCTGTACAATCTTGGTGTAACGAATCCGGACATTTCTGTGGTTTCCGGTGACTTTTCCGCCCCAATCAGCGCAGTTTATGCCCGGCAATGGGGTGCGCCCATTGGCGAAATTCTGTGCTGCTGCAATGAAAACAACGAAATTTGGAACCTGCTCAGCCACGGCCAGCTCCGCACCGACGGGGTGAGCATCCCCACGATTCTCCCTTCGGCGGACGTGGTCGTCCCCTCGGAATTGGAGTGTCTCGTTTATGAAGCCGGCGGCTGTGAGGAAGTTGAGCGGTATCTGGATGCCTGCCGCCGGGGAGCTGCCTATGCGCCCGGTGAGGAGGTTCTGACAAAGCTTCGCGCCGGATTGGCTGTCAGTGTGGTCAGCTCGGAGCGTATCTTGCAGACCATTTCCGGGGTTTATCGAACCTGCGGTCATATTCTTGACCCCGCCGGGGCACTGGCCTACGCCGGGCTTATGGACTACCGGGCGAAAACCGGCAGGTCAGGCTGCGCGGTGATTCTCTCGGACACCAGCCCCAGGCACAGCCTGGAGATAACGGCGAAAGCCCTGGGAATGACCCCAGAAGAGCTGGAAAACCGTACTTTTTGATGGGAGGTGCGCCTTTGGCGTTATACGCAATCGGAGATTTACACTTATGCCTGGGCGCGCCCAAGCCCATGGATGTATTCGGCGGTGCCTGGGTGGGCTATATGGATAAGCTGAAAGAGGGCATGAAGGTCATTCGGCCTGAGGACACCACGGTGCTTCTGGGAGATTTGAGCTGGGCCCTGGACTTGGAAGGAGCCAAGCTGGACTTTGCCTGGATGAATGAAATTCCCGGCAGGAAAATCATTGTAAAGGGAAACCACGACTATTGGTGGAGCACCGGGGCGAAATTCCGGAAATTCTGCCAGGAAAATGGCTTTTCCGACCTGGAACTTCTGAATAACAACGCCTACGAGTACGGAGATTACGCCATCTGCGGCACCCGGGGCTGGTTTTTTGAGGAGGACAGAAGCGGGCGGCACGACGAGAAGGTCTTCCGCCGGGAGTTGATGCGGCTGGAAGCTTCCCTGAAAGCGGCAGGGGAGAAGCCGAAAATCGTATTTCTGCACTACCCGCCCCGGTACAAGGGCTATGAGTGCCCGGAGATTCTGGATTTGCTTGCCAAGTACCAGGTGCGCCGGTGCTTTTACGGTCATTTGCACGGCGGAAGCCACAGGCTTGCCATGGAGGGCCAGTGGGACGGGGTGGAGTTTCGCCTGGTTTCGGCGGATTATCTGGGATTTCATCCATATCCTGTAATTTCGTAAAAGAAATTTCTGAAAAACTATGGACAAAAGCCGTATATTTTGATAGAATGGTTCGGCTGTGAATTATATATAGAATGGTATCGCCCTGCGAACCAATTTAGGAGGACAACAACCAATGAACGTAAAGAACATTGAAAGAAACGGCAACGAGGCCACCATCGTGGTGGAAATCGACAAGGATCTGATGGAGACTGGCATCAACAAGGCTTATCTGAAGGCCCGCAAGCAGATTCTGGTTCCCGGCTTCCGGAAGGGTAAGGCTCCCCGGAAGATGATCGAGGCTCTGTACGGCGCTCACGTTTTCTACGAAGACGGCCTGGAGGAAATTTTCCCCGAGGTCTATGACTTTGCCGTTGCCAAGCAGGAGGGCTTCAAGGCCATCGGCCGTCCCAGCCTGACCGATATGAAGATTGAGGACGACGGTTCCGTCACCCTGACCCTGACCACCGAGGTCTATCCTGAGGTCACCCTGGGCCAGTACAAGGGCCTGGAAGTGGAGAAGACCGAGGCTTCCGTCACCGACGAGCAGGTTCAGGCCGAGCTGGATCGGATGGCGCAGAACGTTGCCTCCACTGAGACCGTTGACCGGGCCGCTCAGATGGGCGACACCGCCAACATCGACTTTGAGGGCTTCGACAACGGCGTGCCCTTCGAGGGCGGCAAGGGCGAGAACTTCGACCTGAAGCTGGGCTCCGGCCAGTTTGTCCCCGGCTTTGAGGAGCAGGTGGTGGGCATGACCGCCGGCGAGGAGAAGGACATCGACATCACCTTCCCCGAGGACTACCACAAGGAGCTGGCCGGCAAGGCTGTTGTGTTCCACGTCAAGCTGAACAAGGTCACTGTGACCATGGTTCCCGAGATGGACGATGAGTTTGCCAAGGACGTTTCCGAGTTTGATACCCTGGATGCTCTGAAGGCCGACGTCCGTGCCAAGGCTCTGGAGCAGGCCCAGAAGCAGGCGGATTCTGCCTTCGAGAATGCCTGCGTGGAGAAGGCCGCCGAGAACACCACCGTGGATATGCCCAAGGCACTGGTAGAAAATGAGCTGGACGTTCAGATGGAGCGGTTCGGCTATCAGCTGCAGATGAGCGGCTACTCCATGGAGCAGTACGCCAAGATGATGGGCGGCGATGTGAACACCATGCGCAATGCCTTCCGTCCCGCCGCCGAGAAGCAGGCCAAGATCTCCGTCACCCTGGAGGCGATTGCCAAGGCCGAGGGTCTGGCCGCTACCGAGGAGGAAATCGAGGAGGAGATCAAGTCTCTGGCCAAGCAGTACGAGATGGAAGAGGCTAAGGTCAAGGAGATGGTTCCCGCCGAGGAGCTCACCGGCAGCCTGGTCACCCGGAAGGCCATCAAGCTGATTGTTGACTCCGCTGTGGCCGTGGCTCCCAAGGCTGAGGAGAAGACTGAGGGTTAATTCCCCAAGTACCAACCATCAGGGAAACCGACCTAAGCCGGTTTCCCTGATTTCCCCGGAATAACTTTCTCCTGGGATGGCTAGAATGTTTCGTATCGAATCCCATGAAAGGAGACACTACCATGAGTTTAGTTCCCTATGTTGTTGAGCAGACCAGCCGCGGCGAGCGCAGCTATGACATTTTCTCCCGTCTGCTGAATGACCGTATTATTTTCCTGTCCGAGGAGGTCAATGACACCACCGCTTCCCTGGTGGTCGCTCAGCTTCTGTATCTGGAGGCTCAGGATCCGGACAAGGATATCCAGTTCTATATCAACAGCCCCGGCGGCAGCGTCACGGCAGGTATGGCAATTTACGACACCATGCAGTACATCAAGTGCGATGTAGCCACCATTTGCGTTGGCATGGCGGCCTCTATGGGTGCGTTCCTGCTGAGTTCCGGTGCCAAGGGCAAGCGGATGGCTCTGCCCAATTCCGAAATCATGATTCACCAGCCCTCCGCGGGCACCCAGGGTCAGATTACGGATATGGCCATCCACATGAAGCGCTTGCAGACCATTAAGGAGCGGATGAACCGGATTCTGTCCGAGAACTGCGGACAGCCCCTGGAAACCGTTGCCGCCGCCTGTGAGCGGGATAATTTCATGACTGCCGATGAGGCCAAGGCCTTCGGCCTGATTGATCGGGTGCTGGAGCACCACTAAAGACAGATTAACGTAGAAACGAGGTACCAGGTGCATGGCAAAGAATAACGAGCAGCCGCCGATTCGCTGCAGCTTCTGCGGTAAGCGGGAGAATCAGACATCCCGGCTGATTGCCGGGCCTGGGGTGTATATTTGCAGCGATTGCGTGCAGGCCTGCAGCGATCTGCTGCGGGAGGAATATGATCTGGATACTCCGGAGGCACTGAAGGCTCCGGAGCATCTGCCCACGCCCATGGAAATGAAGTCCTTTATGGATCGGTACATCATCGGTCAGGACGACGCGAAGGTAGCCCTGTCCGTGGCGGTGTACAACCACTATAAGCGGATTTACCTGGGGGCGGATTCCGAGGTGGAGCTGCAGAAGAGCAATATTTTGCTCATCGGCCCCACAGGCAGCGGCAAGACTCTGTTCGCCCAGACCCTGGCAAAGATTCTGAACGTCCCCTTCGCCATTGCCGACGCCACCACTTTGACGGAAGCTGGCTATGTGGGCGACGATGTGGAAAATATCCTGCTGCGGCTTTTGCAGGCGGCGGACTTTGATGTGGAGCTTGCCCAGCGGGGCATCATTTACATCGACGAGATGGATAAAATCGCTCGAAAGAGCGAGAATACCTCCATCACCCGGGACGTGTCCGGCGAAGGCGTTCAGCAGGCACTGCTGAAGATTCTGGAGGGCACCGTGGCCAACGTGCCGCCTCAGGGAGGCCGGAAGCATCCCCAGCAGGAGATGATTCAGGTGGATACCACCAATATCCTGTTCATCTGCGGCGGCGCTTTCGATGGCCTGGATAAGATCATCGAAAAGCGGACGGACAAGAGCGCCATCGGCTTTGACGCTCCCGTGCAGAGCAAAGCGCAGCGGGATGTGGGTACCCTGTTTACCCAGGTGGAGCCTCACGATCTGCTGAAATTCGGCATTATCCCGGAGCTGGTAGGCCGTATGCCCGTAATCACCACCCTGAAGAGTCTGACCCAGAATGACCTGGTTCGGATTCTGGTGGAGCCGAAGAATGCGCTGACCAAGCAGTACCAGGCTCTCCTGAACATGGACGGCGTTCAGCTGGAGGTCACGGACGAAGCCTTGCTGCTGATTGCGCAGAAGGCCATCGACCGCCAGATCGGCGCCCGGGGTCTGCGGGCAATCATGGAGAAGATCATGACGGGAATCATGTATCTGATTCCCTCGGATCTTTCCATTCAGAAGGTCATTATCACCCCGGAGGCAGTGGACGGCGCGGAGCCCCAAATCGTGCGCGATGCCGCACACCCCAGAGAAAAGAAGCTCTCTGGCAAACGATAACCGAAAGGGGGTAGCCGAGACTACCCCCTTTTTTGCAAAAGGAGGGGAAAACCCTTGAAGGATGAAAAATTGTATGCGGGCAAGCTGCCGATTCTGGCTCTGCGGGGGCTGGCGGTATTCCCGGATCAGACAGTACATTTCGATGTGGGCAGAGCCAAGTCCGTGCTGGCGCTGGAAGCGGCCATGAAGGAGGATCAGACATTGTTTCTGGTACCCCAGAAGGATTTGCTGGTAGACGACCCGAAGCTGAAAGACCTGTACGCCGTGGGTACCGTGGCCAAGGTCAAGCAGGTGCTGCGGCCCCAGGGGGAGAATCTGCGGATTCTGGTCACCGGCCTGTGCCGGGGCAGAATTACCGAGGTGTCCCAGTCCGAGCCTTACCTGGCCGGTACCGTTGAGGCTGTGCCGGAGCCGGAGGAAGGGGACTCCATGCGCGCCCAGGCACTGCGCCGGGAGGCCAATAACCTGTATGGGCTGTATTTGCAGATGTCCGAGCATCCTGCCCAGGCGGTGTATCTGCACATGATGGCAAGCAACAGCTGCGGCTATATCGCCGACAGCATTGCCCAGAATTCCGGCATTGAGTTCCCGGACAAGGGAAAGCTCCTGTGTCAGCTGAACCCTGTTCGCCGACTGGAAATGGCTTTGCGGCTTCTTCACCGGGAGGTGGAGATGCTGAATCTGGAATCGGAGATTCAGGAGAAGACCAAGGAGGTCATGGACAAAAATCAGCGGGATTACTATCTGCGCGAGCAGATCAAGGTAATTCAGGACGAGCTGGGCGAGGGCGAGGACGAAAACGAGTGCGAAAGCTACGCTGCGGAAATCCAGGGTCTGAAACTGGATAAGGACGTGGAAAAGAAGCTTCTCAAGGACGTGGAGCGGCTGAAAAAGCAGCCCTTCGGCTCTTCCGAGGGGGCGGTTCTGCGCAATTATCTGGACACGGTGCTGGAGCTGCCCTGGAACGTCAGAACCAAGGAACGGCTGGACGTGAACGCTGCCCGGAGGATTCTGGATAAGGATCACTTCGGCATGGAGAAGGTGAAGGAGCGGATTCTGGAGGCCATTGCCGTCCGCCAGACCGCCCCGGAGATGCCGCCTCAGATTCTCTGTCTGGTTGGGCCTCCCGGCGTGGGCAAGACCTCTGTTTCCTATTCCGTTGCCAAGGCGCTGAACCGGAAAATGGCGAGAGTTTCCCTGGGCGGCGTTCACGATGAGGCGGACATTCGGGGCCATCGGAAGACCTATGTGGGAGCCATGCCCGGCCGGATCATGAACGCCATGACCCAGGCCGGGAGCAGCAATCCGGTGCTTCTGCTGGACGAAATTGACAAAATGGGCTCGGATTACCGGGGCGACCCCAGCGCGGCTCTGCTGGAGGTGCTGGACGCGGAGCAGAACCGGACTTATCGGGATCATTATCTGGAAATCCCCTATGATCTTTCCGATGTGCTGTTCATCACCACCGCCAATACCCTGGACACCGTGCCCCGGCCGCTGCTTGACCGGATGGAGATCATCGAGCTGGGCTCCTACACCGACGAGGAGAAGGTGATGATCGCCAAGAATCATCTGATTCCCAAGCAGCTGCAAAAGCACGGCCTGAAAAAGAGCCAGCTGCGCATTACCGATGAGGCGGTGCGGGAGATCATCTCCTGCTACACCCGGGAATCCGGTGTCCGGAGCCTGGAGCGGGAGTTCGGCGAAATCTGCCGGAAGACCGCCATGCGGCTGCTGGAGGATCCTGAGACCAAGAAAATTACAGTGGCTCCGAACAATCTGGAGCAGTTTTTGGGGGTTCGGAAGTTTGTGCCTGACCGTCTGCCCTGTACCGATCAGGTGGGCCTGGTTACAGGCCTGGCCTGGACCAGCGTGGGCGGTGAAACCCTGGAAGTTGAAGCCGGCGTTATGGACGGCAGCGGCAAGCTGGAGCTTACCGGCAACCTGGGCGATGTGATGAAGGAATCTGCCCATGCAGCCATGAGCTACATTCGAGCCAATGCCGGAAAGCTGGGCATTGCCCCGGATTTCTATAAGACCAAGGACATCCACGTCCACTTCCCGGAGGGGGCGGTGCCCAAGGATGGCCCCTCGGCCGGCGTGACGGTATGCACGGCCATTGTTTCCGCCCTGACAGGCGTATCCGTCCGGCGGGATGTGGCAATGACCGGTGAGATTTCTCTCCGGGGTCGGGTCATGCGGATCGGCGGCCTCCGGGAGAAGACCATGGCGGCTCTGCGCCACGGCATCCGGACGGTGATTATCCCCGCGGACAACGAGCGGGATTTGGAGGAAATCGACCAGACCGTTCGCCGCCAGCTGAATTTTATCACCGCCCAGACCGTGGATACGGTGCTGGACGCGGCTCTGAACAGGCAGACCGAGTGCGCCTCTGGAATTCTTCCGGAGCTGCCAGGAGAGCTGGTGAAAAAGCCCAGAAAGCCCCAACTGCGGCAGTAAGGAGGAAATATGAATTTTCAGAATGTGGAATTCCTGATTTCCGCCGCTTCTACCGGGGATTTTCCCAAGAATCGGCTGCCGGAGATTGCTTTTGCCGGAAAGTCCAATGTGGGAAAATCCTCGGTGATCAACCGGCTGCTTCAGCGGAAGAATTTTGCCAGGGTAGGGGATAAGCCGGGGAAGACCGTCCATGTGAACTACTTCGTCATCGACCGGAAATGCTATCTGGTGGATTTGCCGGGCTATGGCTTTGCCAAGGTGTCCCAGCAGGAGAAGGATCGGTGGGGCAGGCTCATGGAGGACTATTTTGCCGCCCAGCGAATCGACCTGGGGGTGCTGATTGTGGACTACCGGCATCCGCCTACGAATAACGATATCACCATGGCAAACTGGTTCCTGGACAGCGGATGTCCCTTCGTGGTGGTGGCCAACAAAATGGACAAGCTGAAAAAAAGCGAGTGGAAACCCAACCTGGAAGTCATCCGCCGGGACTTAGGACTGCCAGACAGCTGCCCTGTCATTCCCTTCTCCGCGGAGAAGGGGGACGGCCGGGAGGAATTGGTGCGCCGAATCCTGAGTGCGGTAAAGGAGTAACTGCCTTGCTGTTTGAACTTGCGGATTGGGTAGTGCAGGTGGACGTGGAGAAGACCAGGGCTCACACCCGGGACAATGCCGCCGACCATTGCGGCTGCGCCTATTGCAAAAACTACTATGAGGCATTGCCCATTACATATCCGGGGCTTTGCGTGGCACTGAACCGGATGGGCATTGACCCCATGGGGCCTTCTGAATTGATGCCCTTTACCCCCACCGTGTATCTGGCCTGTTATCGGGTCATCGGAAAGATTGTGAAGTGGGGAACCGATGCGCTGGCGGCGGAGGGGGTTTCCATCGCACCGGAACGGGCGGAGGAGGACGACAGCTTTTTTCTGTGGGTCGGGGAAATGGAGCTTCCCTGGCTTCAGCCGGAGGATCCCAAGGAAGTCGTTTCCCCGGCAAATCTGCCGGAATTTATGGAGCGGATGCGGGAAATGTGGCTTTTGCGGCATGAACAGGAGAATATTTGCTCTTAGTACAGGAAAAGGGGCTGCTGCAAGATGTGCTTGCAGCAGCCCCTCTATCATAGGATTCTACGTCTGTGAGATGTAGGGGCGGCCAGTGGCCGCCCGCAGGCGACGAATCTCGCCCCTACAGATTCTATCGATGACTTTCGCTAATTTTGGAAAAATCCTTTGCTGTATTCCGGAAAAATCAGGCGTTTTTGGCCTGCTTCAGAGCCTTTGCCAGCTGGTCGGGGCAGGAGGTGGGCTTCATGCCGCAGGTGGTGCCCTCCAGGCGGGAGATCACCGTGTCCACGTCCATGCCCTCAATCAGCTGCGAGATGCCTTTCAGGTTGCCGTTGCAGCCGCCGACAAATTCTACGTTCTTTACCTTGCCGTCCTCAATGTCGAAATAGATCATCTGAGAGCAGGTTCCCTTGGTTTTATACTGATACATAGTTGTCTTATCCTTTCTGTTTGTTATTTCACCAAATCCAGCAGTTTCGCGCCTACAAGCTCTGCCAGCGGCTCCGGCGGGACGATGAGCTGATGCCCTCTGGCTCCGGCGGACACTGCGATTTCCTCCCAGAGCACACAGGTTTCGTCCATAAAGGTGGGGTATTTCTTCTTCATGCCCACAGGACTGCATCCGCCCCGGATATAGCCGGTGAGACCCAGAAGTTCCTTCACCGCCACCAGCTCCATGTTTTTGTCCCCGGCAGCTTTGGCCGCCTTTTTCAGATCCAGTTCACAGCACACGGGAATGCAGAAGACATTGATGCCCGTCTTTTCGCCCCGGGCCACCAGGGTTTTGAAAACCTGCTCCTGGGGAAGGCCGATGGCATCTGCCGCGTGGGTACCGCTGAGGTCATTTTCGTCAAACTCATAGAAGGCCTCCCGGCAGGGAATTTTCGCCTGCTCCACCAGTCTGACCGCGTTTGTTTTTGTAGCCATAGTATCACCGCCTGACATTATACGACTTTTTTCGCCCCGGCGCAAGGGGGAATTATCCGCAAAATTAGGGATACCCTAAATGCGGGGGTGTTTTTTATGGAAAACGACGCGCAAATGAAAAAGCAGGAGCGGGAGCAGATTCTTGAGCTTGGCTCGGACATTACCAAATCCCAGAAGGGGAATATTTACACCCTGACCATCATCGGTCAGGTGGAGGGACACCAGGTGGCGCCGGAGACGGTAAAAACCACAAAATATGAGCATGTGCTGCCCTTGCTCGCCGGAATTGAGGAAAGCGATGACATTGACGGCCTGCTACTCCTTCTGAACACCGTGGGCGGGGACATTGAGGCGGGGCTTGCCATCGCGGAAATGATCGCGGGGATGAAAAAGCCCACCGTTTCTCTGGTGCTGGGCGGAGGACACTCCATCGGAATTCCCTTGGCAGTATGCACCAAAAAGTCCTTCATTACCCCCACCGCCAGCATGACGGTCCATCCCGTACGGATGACGGGGCTGGTGGTGGGAGCACCGCAGACCTTCCGGTATTTTCAGCGGATTCAGGAGCAGATCGCGGATTTTGTCACCGCCAACTCCAAAATCAGCCGGGAGAGCTTCGAGCACTATATGATGGCCACCGGAGAAATGGCCACGGACGTGGGCACCATTCTCTACGGCAAGGAGGCGGTAGCCTCGGGGCTCATTGACAAGCTGGGCGGGCTCAGTGACGCGCTGGCAACGCTTCACAGAATGATCGAGAAGGACGCAAAGCAGAGAAAAAGCGGCGGGGCATAATCCCGCCGCTTTCTGCTGTCAGAAAAATGCAGATGATTACATGATTTGATACGCACAGAAGCTTTCGGTGTGGGTTCGTATAACCCTCATTTTATCTGTGCACTTTCGATAAAACTGCATATAGCAATCTTAAACATTCTGACGTGCCTCCTGCGATGCGGCCGGGGGGTACTTAAGGGGGCGGCTTTGTCGGCAGCGCCCCCTAAGCCGGCTTCTTATCAATGTTCTTGCCGGGACAAGAACATTGCCTCCGGAGGAACCAGTGCCAAAAGTTTTTTATGAGTCTTGGAGGATATGTAAAAGTTTTTGCCCTCGTCCGTCTCGCACTTGCGGGGAACGCGCGAGCCACCTCTGCATTATGGAGCAATTGCCACTGGCAATTGTTGGATTCGAATTCGCTGCGCGGAGCACAACCCCAGGGGAAGGCAACGACAACGTATTCCTGGACTCTTTCGTTGAGGATTGGTTGAAAAAAGGACTGGAAAAAATCAGAAAAGTATGGTATCATAAAGTGTAATGCTATGTTTGCTTGGATTTGCGTGTCCGGAATGGCGGGTGCGCTGTGTATAGAAAGGGGGAACCGCTTTGGAGCTGAACTGGCTGCAAAGTATTCTGTTTGGTCTGGTGTCCGGCGCGGCGGATATTATTCCGGTGTCCGGTCAGGCTCACCGGCTGCTGCTTCTGAAATTTTTCGGTGTGAATCAGATGCCCAATTTACTGGCTCTGGTGCTCCACCTGAGCGTGGCCGCGGCACTGTATCTGTCCAGCCAGGGGCAGTTTGTGCGGATGAACCGGGCGCGGGCTCTGGCACGGATTCCCAAAAAGAAGCGCAAGCGGCCTCTGGACACCCGCAGCATGATGGACTGGAGCCTGATCAAAACCATGCTGGTGCCTACGGTCATCGGCTTGCTGCTGAACACTCAGGTGCGCAGCTGGAGCGTCAACATGTTCCTGATTGCCGGAATGCTGTTCGTCAACGGCCTGATTTTATACATTCCCCAATTTCTGCCCACCAGCAACCGGGATTCCCGAACTCTGACCCGGCTGGAGGGCGTGCTCATGGGCCTGGGAGCCGGGGCTTCCGTGCTGCCCGGAATTTCCACGGTGGGCATTATGGTGTCCATCGCCTCGGTGTGTGGCATTGAGCGGCTGTACGGACTGAATATGACGTTCATTGTAAAGCTGTTTTTCCTCATCGGCCTGATGGCCTATGATGTGCTGGCCATCATTACGGACGGCCTTGGGGGGCTGACGGTGATGCTGCTGGCGCAGTATCTATTCACCGGACTGCTGTCCTTTGGCGCATCTATGTTTGCCATTCGGCTGCTGCGGAGGCTGGCACCGGAGCATGGCTTCCACACCTTCGGCGTGTACTGCTGGGGTCTGGCCCTGTTTACCTTTATTCTGAATCTGGTTGTGTAGGAGGTTCCCCGTGGCTAAGAAGAAAAACGCTTCTCAAGCTGAGAAGATTGTAACGGATACGAAGCGGAAGGCGCCCGCCGGAAAAACATCCAAGAAAAAACCGCCCAAGAAGGCGGCAAACCGGAAGACCCCGCCCAAGGTGCAGACCGAGTATGAAAACCCGGTTTCCACAGGCATCGTGGCGGGACTTGCCTGCATGGGACTGTGCGTGCTGCTGGCTTTGGTATGCTTCAAGCCGGAGGGAGCCCTGCTGCTTGCGGTGAAGGCGGGCATCCTGGGTCTGGTGGGCAGAGCGGGACTGTATTTTCTGATTCCGGCACTGCTCTACACCGGCACCATTAACCTCTTCGGAAAACGGGTGTCCGTGCCCATGCGCAGCGTTTGCAGCATTGCCTTTGCGCTGCTGTGCGGTGTGGTGTATCACCTGGCGCTGGCCGGGAGCATGGATTTTGACGTGAAGGCAATGTTCGATGGCGGCGTGGCAGGAACCTCCGGCGGCGTCATCTGCGGCGGCGTAGGCTATCTGCTGCGATGGGGCTGCGGTACCACCCTGGCGCTGCTCATCTGCATTCTGGCCATGATTCTGACGCTGCTGGGAGCTATGCGGATTACTGTGCCCAGCCTGATCAGGGCCATTGCTAACCGTCCCCGGGATGACTGGGATGACGGCGACGACGAGGATATTGAGCCGGCTGCCCTGGTGGTCAATAAGATCGCCAACAAGCAGATCGAGCAGAAGCGGCAGCGGCGGGAGCAGGCAAAGCTTCAGACGCCGCCTCCGCAGCCTCCGATTCCCGTGGAGGAAGCGCCTGCGCCCCGCCCCCAAAAGCCTGCCAGAAGGCAGGAGCCCGCGCAGAAGCCGGCGGCGCCGGTACCTATGGCGGACGTTGTCCGCAATGCGCCCGGCAGAGGGGCGGCCTTTATGAGCCGGGTAGATGAGGAAATCAGCGCGCCTCTGGCGGGAACCAGCCGGTATGTTCGTGAGGATGTGCCGGACGTGTTCGACGAGCCGGTGGAGGAGCGGATTCCGGAGCCGCCAAAGCCCGCCAATCCCTCGAAGATGCCGGAGCTGGTGCTGCCGAAGAACCGACCGGCGGAGAATCCGGTGAAGCCCGGGGTTCGGGATGGGGCGGCACGGGAGATGCCGAAGCCGGAGAAGGAGGATACCGGGAAAGTCACTGCCAAGGACACGGCGGCCTCCGCTCGGCAGGTGGCGGCGGAAATTGCCGATGGACAGAGCCAGGCGAAGCCTGAGTATTGCTTCCCACCGCTGGATTTGCTGAAAAAGCCAGCCAGAGCGGCGGCAGACGGCACCGAGGAAATGCGGGAGAATTCCCGGCGCTTGAACGAGACCCTGGCAAGCTTCAACATCGATGCCCATATTATCAATGTAACCCGGGGACCCAGCGTCACCCGGTATGAGGTGGAGCTGGATCGGGGCGTGCGGCTCAACAAGCTCACCGGCTGCGCCGACGACATTGCCCTGAGTCTGGGTGCCTCCGGCGTCCGGATTGCGGCGGTGCCCGGAAAAATCTCCGTGGTGGGCATCGAGGTGCCCAACCGGACGGTGACTACCGTATCCCTGCGGGAGGTCATCGATTCGGGTGAATTTTCCAATGCCAAGTCCAAGACCTCCGTGGCTCTGGGCAAGAGCATTGACGGAAACTGTGTGGTGGGTAATATCGCGAAAATGCCCCACCTGCTGATTGCGGGTACCACCGGCTCCGGTAAGTCCGTGTGCATGAACTCCATTATCATCAGCCTTCTGTACAAGGCAGGGCCTGAGGACATCAAGCTCATTATGGTTGACCCGAAGATGGTGGAGCTGGGCATTTATAACGGCATTCCGCAGCTGCTGATTCCCGTGGTCACGGATCCCAAGAAGGCGGCAGGGAGCCTGCAATGGGCGGTGACGGAAATGCTCCGCCGGTACAAGATGATGTCCGACATGGGCGTCCGGGATCTGGAATCCTACAACAGCCTGGTGATTCAGGAAGAAGGGGGACAGAAGCTGCCTTCCATCGTGGTCATCATCGACGAGCTGGCCGACCTGATGATGGTGGCGGCCAAGGAGGTGGAGGATTCCATCTGCCGGATTGCCCAGATGGGACGTGCTGCCGGAATGCACCTGATTATCGCCACCCAGCGGCCTTCGGCCAACGTAATCACCGGCCTGATGAAGGCCAACATTCCTTCCCGAATTGCTTTCTCCGTGGCCTCCGCTATGGAATCTCGGATTATTCTGGACACTATGGGTGCGGAAAAGCTGGTGGGCAAGGGCGATATGCTCTACGCCCCCATTGGCAGCGGCAAGCCCCTGCGTGTCCAGGGCTGTTTTGTTACCGACGGCGAGGTGGAGGCGGTAGCGGAATATGTGAAGGACAACTACGTTTCCGACTACAACCAGGAGGTGCTGGAGGAAATCGAAAAGAAGGCTCAGCAGACCGGCAAAAAGCCTGGTGCGGCCACGGCTGCCGATCCGGAACCCAGCAGCGAGGAGCTGGAGGGCGACGAGATGCTGCCCGCGGCGGTGGACGTGATTCTGGAGACCGGACAGGCCTCCGTGTCTATGCTTCAGCGGCGGCTGAAGCTGGGCTATGCCCGGGCTGCCCGGATTGTGGATGAGATGGAGGAAAAGGGAATTGTAGGCCCCTTCCAGGGCAGCAAGCCCCGAGCCATCCTCATTACCAAGGAGCAGTGGCAGGCAAGAAAAGACGGCACTCAGATGGATTTCGACGATCTGGAGGCCGGTGCTTACGAGGAAACGGAATAAAGGACAAGGCCGGAGCTGGGTGCTCCGGCCTTGTCTTCTCAATATGGCTTCCGCAAAAGGACGGTATGCCGCGAAGATTGGGGAAAATTCATACTGAACTCCAATTAAAATCTTTAAAAAAGATTTTAATTGCCTGAAGGGCATGGAGTTCATATGAGACTTGTTTTGTGATTTCTTTCCTTATAAATCACAAAACTGGCAGCGCCATTAGGCGATGCCTTCCTGATTAAAATCAAAGATTTTAATCAGGAAATAGTATCAATCCTTGGCGCGATCCCGAGCCTGCTCCCGAGCGACCATGACCGCCATGGCGGTAAGCAGAGGGAGCTTTTCCGGGTCGTAGACGATGAGGTAGGCATTGTCGAAAACCAGATTGGGCAGATTCAGCGCCAGATCTTCCATGATGGCTCCCAGCATCCGGCCATTCAGCGTGACCCGGTAGTTATGACCCAGAGTGGCTGAATATTGCCGAAGCTCCAGAGTGCCCTCGGCGGTTTCCAGGGTGAACCGATCCCGGACGAATTCCAGCTGCTTTTCCAGGGTGCCGTAAAGCTGGCCACACTTGTAGAATTTGTAGGTAGTAAGGGCGTGACCCAGCTGCTTGGTCATGCGGAAGACTTCTTGTTCGTCCCTGTCCAGAACCCGCAGAGAAACCAGGGGAGCGGTTCCGTCTACGGTATAGCACACATTCCCTTCGCTGTCTTCCAGGGTGAAATGCTGGCCGGTGAACTTGAAATTTTCCCGGAAGGTGTAAATCTGAGCAGGCTCCAGAGGCCGGAAGGGCAGGGGGGTGCCGGTTTTCAGATAGCTTTCCAGGCTTTCTTTCAGCCAATCCTTCATGCGGAAAATGTCACTGTGATAGCAAAGCTGCCCGGCAAGGCTGGTGTCTTTCGGCTGGGCAGGGGGAAAATCCGGCTGGGTCAATGTCCCTGTGATGGTGATGCCCATGGGGGAGAAGCCCACATAGCCCAGAAGCCCGTCACCGCTCAGGTAAAAGTAGAGATACTGGCCGTCGGCATCCGGGCCGAAAATCAGAGCGGTTTTGTCGGTGGGGGCAAGGGTCGCCAGGTAGGCAGAGCCGAAAGGCGTCTGAATCTGCCGGAAGACATCAAAAAATTCCTCGATTTTTCGGGGGCCGCCCAGGTCGATCATGGCAACGGTATCCACCGACTCGTTGTAATCTGCCGGAGAGCCAAGGCTCCACATGGCAAGGCCGATAATCAGGACGACGGTGGCAATGTACACCGGGATTTCCTGCCAGTTTCCCGCAAAACATATCCATACGGCGATGGCAATCAGTGCCAGACAGACAAGGCGGAACTTCCACATCCGCCGCCGGAGGGCGGGGGAGTAGGTTTGAATTTCCTCCTGCTTCTCCTGCTGCTTTTTGACGATGTTCTGGGCTTGCTCTCCGGCTCGGGTCACAGGAGACTTGCCGTCAAAGAGCCAGGCAAGGAACAAAAGCACAGCCACCACTAAGGCAAGGAAAAGAATAACCAGGAAGGAGTAGAAATTGAAGTCCCGGTTATAAATGTCGATGGCCGTTTCGTGGATGCCGAACAGGACGGTCAGTCCCGCGAGAATCAGGAAAAACTTGCGCATGGAATCCCACCCCTTCTGATACTATTTCCTGATTAAAATCTTAATTTTAATCAGGAAGGCATCGCCTGAAGGCGCTGCCAGTTTTGTGATTTATAAGGAAAGAAATCACAAAACAAGTCTCATATGAACTCCATGCCCTTCAGGCAATTAAAATCTTTTTTAAAGATTTTAGGGTCTATCTGAAAACCGTCAACACGCCCAAACAGCGGGTCTTTTCCACCTGCTGGGCACCATTTTTTCTTGCAATACGCAGAGTATTCCTGCAAAAAAATGGCTTCATCAGGCGAAAAATCCCTCGCCGTTGGTCATATTTCCGGTTTTCAGATAGACCCTAATTGGAGTTCAGTATGATTTGATAATATCAGTGTAACACATTTGTCCGCCCACCGCAATCTGTTTTTTCTTCCGGAAATATTCGGTAGGAAGCCCTTGACAGAAGCGGTTATTTTGAGTATAATGTCATGGTTAGCGGGGTATGGCGAAGCTTGGTATCGCGCTTGGTTCGGGTCCAAGAGGCCTCGGGTTCGAATCCCGATACTCCGACCAGGTCAGGACGGTTATTTTTGTGAAAGTAACCGTCCTGATGTTTGCCTTTTTGGGGTAACGATCAATATATTCATCATAAAATGAGCAATTGGGGTAATGTTTCTGCATTCCCGGATTGCTCAATTTTTGTTTACAGTAGTTGATTTAACATCATTTGACGCGGTAAGTTGGGATTCGTCTTCTATAATGATGATTCCGGAAAGGAAAATCTTTCGGTAGGAATCCGGAACCGCCGGTTATGAATATCCGCTATTCAATTTTTGAAAGCTATCGTTCTATGAATTTGTTGAAATTACAAGAAATTTATGTTATATTATGAATTAATAATGAACGAATGATACAGAAGGAGGCGCGGATGTGAATCTACAGACGCTTCGGTACGTAGTGACCATTGCCCAAACAGGTTCCCTGAGCAAGGCTTCTCAGTATCTGTTTGTTTCTCAGTCCACGTTAAGCCGCAGTGTGAAGGAACTGGAGCAGCAGCTGGGCATCTCACTTTTCTTTCGGACGAATCAAGGCGTTCAGGTGACTCATGACGGAGAGGAGTTTATCCGTCGGGCAAATCAGATTCTGATGGATATTTCCGTACTGGAAGGTCAGTATCTTCACAGCGGTCGTCAGGAGCAATCCTCGCTGCTGGTGGCGACCCAGCGGTGCTATGCGGTGATACGGGTTCTGGCACTGTACTATCAGCAGTATTTTGCCGACAAGGATCTGGTGAACATGGTCATCAAGGAGGAGACCACGCAGAATATTCTCCAGCTGGTAAGCAGCGGAACCTTTGGCGTGGGAATCTTCCATTATACCAGCGATCAGGCGGAGGAGGTACGTCAGAAGTGCCAGGAGCTTGGGCTGGATGGTGAGGTGATTCATCGCAGTCCGGTGGTGGCGCAGGTGGACAAGGGGCATCCGCTGGCGAATCGGCAGACGGTGCATCTGGAGGATCTGCTGTCCTATCCCCACATTACTTACAACGATGAAAATCTGACGGGGATTCACTACTGTTCGGACATTGCGCTTTATAACCCTTCTATTCAGAAGAAGCGGATTGTCATTCACGATGGCGGCACCCTGCGGGCAATGATCAGCCACACGGACGGCTATTACATCGGCTGCGACTACAGCAACGTTTCCCTCCTGGAGGATTTGAACCGCAAGTATCTGCCTGTGGAAGATGTGCACTTCACCCTCAATACCATGTGGGTCAAGCGCAGCGGCCGCAGCCTGACGAAGCCGGAGGCGTATTTTCTGGATGTTCTGAAGGGGGCTTTTTCCGGCCTGCCGCGATAAAGAAGGAAAAATCGGATTTTTATCCGTTTTTCAATAGCCCATTTTCAAAAGAAAGAAGGAGCAAGTATGAAGAAAGAAAAGAAGAAATTCAGCGGCAACCTGAACCCGTTTCTGGTTCTGATGGTCATGGTGGTCATCTGTACCATCGTGTCCTATTTTGTTGTCCCCGGCGCCTATGATCGCGAGACGGTCGACGGTGTGACCCGGGTGGTAGCTGACAGCTATCATTCCGTGGAGCGTACGCCTGTCGGTCTGTTCGACATGATGCTGACGATCCCCAACGGCCTGGCTGCAACCGCGGCTATGATGTTTGCCGTTATGATCATCGGCGGCGTTGTGGAGATTTTCAACAAGACCGGCGTGATTGCGGCCGGCATCAACAGCGTTCTGAAGATCAAGGGCCTGAATAGTCAGGTGGTCATTTCCGTCGTGATGATCATGTTCTTCTTTATTGGCGGCATTCTTGGCTGGTCCGAGCATATCATCCCCTTCGTGCCGATTGTAATCTCCCTGGCACTGTCCCTGGGCTATGACTCTCTGGTGGGTATGGCCATTTCCGGCTTTGCCTGCCTGATTGCCTTCGCCGTTGCCCCCTTTAACCCCTTCACTGTGGGTACTTCTCACACCATTGCCGAGCTGCCCATGTACTCCGGCTGGCAGCTGCGTATGGTTGTTCTGATCTGCGTTTGCGCTCTGAGCCTGGTGTGGCTGCTGCGCTACGCCAAAAAGGTTAAGGACGATCCCAGCAAGAGCCTGGTTGCGGATGTGGACACCTCTTCCTTGAAAATCGACATGCCTGAGGATGTGAAGATGGATGGCGTGAAGATTGCCTCCCTGCTGGTTCTGGCGGTTGCCTTCGGCTTCACCATCTACGGTATGCTGAATCTGGGCTGGTCTTATCCTGAGATGAGCGCAGTGTTCCTGCTGGCCGGCATCGTGGCAGCTGCCCTGAACCGGGTCAGCCCCGATGACACGGTCAATATGATCCTCGAGGGTATGCGCGGTGCTATGGCCGGCGCTCTGATCATCGGTGCCGCCCGCGCGGTGCAGCTGACCATGACCATTGGCGGTCTGATCGATCCTCTGGTTCACGGCCTGTCCGCTCTGCTCAACAATGCTTCCGCTTTTGTCACAACCGTGGGCATGTTCGTGATGAATTTCTTCATCAACGCTCTGATCCCCTCCGGTTCCGGTCAGGCAACCGCCGTTATGCCCATTATGGTGCCCCTGGCAGATATGCTGGGGATTACCCGTCAGACTGCCGTTCTGGCTTTCCAGTTTGGTGACGGCATTTCCAACACCTTCTGGTTCACAAATGGCACCCTGCTCATCTATCTGGGACTGGCAAAGGTGCCTCTCAAGAGCTGGTATAAGTTTATTCTGCCGCTGCATGGTCTGTTTGCGATTTTGCAGGTGGTATTCCTGTTCATCGCCCTGGAGATCGGCTATGGCCCCATGTAAGGAAAGGTAAGGAAAATGGACGTACTTTCTGAAGTAAAAAAACACAAAGACTATGCGATTGCGCTTCGCCGTCATTTCCATCGGCATCCGGAACTGAGCTGGCAGGAGTTTGAAACTGCCAAACGCATCCGCCAGGAGCTGACGGAAATGGGAATCCCCTATCAGGAGGTTGCCGGAACCGGAACCGTGGCGATTATCCAGGGAGACCGGGAAAAGCCTGTCATTGGTCTGCGCTGCGACATCGACGCGCTGCCCATCCGTGAAGTGAAGGATTTGCCCTACAAGTCCGAAAACCCCGGTGTGATGCACGCCTGCGGTCACGATTCCCACATTACGATGCTGCTGACCGCTGCCAAGGTGCTCTCTGAACATCGGGACGAGCTGCACTGCACGGTCAAGCTGTTCTTCCAGCCTGCGGAGGAGGCTATGTCCGGTGCGCTGAAGGTTTTGGAGTCCGGTCTGGCAGATGATCTGGATACCGTTGCCGGTATGCACATTTTCCCCTATCTCCCTGCCGGTACCATTTCCGTGGAGGCGGGCCCCCGCTATACTTCCGCCGGCTTTATGAAGATTAAGATCATCGGAAAAAGCGGTCACGGCGCAATGCCCCAGTTCCTGGTGGATCCCATCTATGTGGGCTGCAAGGTGGTCGATGGGCTGCAAAGTCTGGTGAGCCGTGAAGTCAATCCAAATGATACGGTGGTTGTCAGCATATGTACTTTCCATAGCGGAAGCCTGCCCAATATTTTCGACCAGACAGCTGAGCTGACAGGCACTGTGCGTACCTTTAACCCCGAGCTTGCCAAGGAACTGCCTGCTATGATTGAGCGGGTCATCAAGAACACCTGTGCCGCGTACCGCGCCGATTACGAGTTTGATTACTATTTAAACATCCCTGCGACGGTCAACGATGCCCGGTGCAGCGCGTTGGCAGAGAAGTCTGTGCGTAAGCTGCTGGGGGAAAAGGGACTGGTGAAATACCCCAAAGCTCCCGGCGGCGAGGATTTTGCCTACTTCCTGGAGCGTACGCCCGGTGTGTATGCCTTCGTAGGCTGCCGCAATGAGGAGAAGGACTGCGTCTATTCCCTTCACCACGATCACTTCGATCTGGACGAAGAGGGTATGCTCTGCGGTGCCGCATTCTACGTTCAGTATCTTCTGGATGCCCAGGAGGAACAGTGGTAAACTGGGCTGAAATCGGAACTTCCGTATAAAACATCAACTCCCCTTAGGGCAGATGCCCGGAACGCCAAAGGTTTCGGGTCTGCCTGAGGGGAGTTTCTCAACAGGCGCTTTGACAGACTTAGGCCATCGGAAGAAATGGCTTTTTCGTGATTGTCGCTAGTTTCTGATGCGTTTTTTGGAGGAAATGCCGATTTCCAGGGGAAAACTTGCTTTTTTCTGGAAGCGTGCTATAATATGGTTAATTTCATATAAAAGAACCGTCGATGCGGACGCATGGAAGGGCTTTTAAGTATCTTTACTGTTTCAGGCGAAGTGCGGATAAATGCAGGGATAAATAACACTCACGGGCGCATTGAGCCGCTCCCCGTCATGGGGCTAACAAAAAGTTCTCTGCGCTGATTCAATGCGGCAACCCCAGATTTCATTATGAGGCATTCGGATCTCATAGACATAACAATGCTCCCTCTATGATGACAGTGATTTTCATTTCACTGCCTTTCATAGAGGGAGCATATTCTTTTGATCACCGGGGGTTAGCGCGTTAGACGAAGAACTGGAAGGCGCAGAAGGCGGTGTAGATGCAAAGCAGGGTAATGCCCTGCCAGCGGGACAGCCGCTTTTTGGCCAGTGCGGGGACGGTGAGCAGCAGCATCACCAGCAGCATCAGGGGAATGTCCAGCACCAAAGAGGCGTTCTGACCCAGCAGCAGCTTGCCAACGGGCACATCGAAGGGGGCAATGGTCACAGCCATGCCGGACACCAGCACCAGATTGAATACGTTGGCGCCGATGACGTTGCCGATGCCCAGGGAGGCATGTCCCTTCTTCAGGGAGGTGATGGTGGTGATGAGCTCCGGCAGAGAGGTGCCCAGAGCCACGAAGGTCAGGGCGATCACCGTCTCCGGAACGCCCAGCTTCTGGGCGATAATGGTGCCGTGCTCTACCAGCAGGTTGGCACCGTAGGCAATGAGGGCGGCTCCAATGACCAGCAGCACAAGCTCCATGGCCAGAGAGCGGGGAGCTTTGGCGGATTCTGCTTCCTCGGCGGTTTCCTCCGGGTATCTGAGACCCTGGCGGACATTGGCAATCAGGTATACCACAAAAATAGCCAGCATGATGATGCCCAGCCATCTGGGGAAGGTGCCCAGCCAGTAGGCCGCCAGACAGTAGACCGCGGCGGCGGTGAAGAAGAAGAAAACGGGCATCTTCATGGTCTTCACATTCACGGGGCCGGGATTGCAGGTTACGGAAATGGCCGCGATCAGAGCGGTATTGCAGATGATGGAGCCGATGGCGTTGCCGTAGGCCATGGCGCCCTGACCCAGCAGGGCACCGGTGGTGGACACCATCACCTCCGGCAATGTGGTGCCGATGGAGACCACCGTGGCACCGACGATGATGTCCGGCAGACGGAACCGGCGGGCGATGCCCGTGGCACCGTCAACGAACCAGTCACCGCCCTTGATGAGCAGAACCAGGCCAAGGGCGAAAAACAGAACCGAAATAAACATTGATAACACTCCTTATACGAGTTTTTCATAAAACGCTTAAAAGCGTTATATTAGGCCGCAGGATTGCGGCCAGCGGCCACTGCCGCTAAAAAACGAAGTCAATACATTTCTTACCGCCGCCCAGGCGGTCTGCCGTGAAACGGCTTAAGTAAAATGATGAAATCATTTTATTAAGAAATAGTATTATCCCAATGATACACCCAATGACAAAGAAAAATACCTGACAGTCTTCCGGGATTGTCAGGCAAAACGCTGAAAACGAGGAAGACAGACAATGAGTCTCGTCAATGAAAGCAAGCCAGGCGTTTTCCGCCGCGATTGTTGACTTGCTACGCACCCAGGACGCGCTGACTACTCCCTCACTCGATGTACAGGTAATTTTCAATTGTTAGGATAGAATACCATGTTCTACTGGAATTGTCAAGGATTCTGAGTAACTTTTGATACTATTTCCTGATTAAAATCTTAATTTTAATCAGGAAGGCATCGCCTGACGGCGCTGCCTGTTTTGTGATTTATAAGGAAAGAAATCACAAAACAAGTCTCATATGAACTCCATGCCCTTCAGGCAATTAAAATCTTTTTTTAAGATTTTAATTGGAGTTCAGTATGACAGGAAAATCACCGGCTCTATGGTACAATTTCCGGCGGGAGGGATACCAATGAGGAGAGTTTGGAAGGAAATCGGCACCGCTCTGCTTCTGGGGGGTCTGCTGCCGTCGCTGATGGTAAATGCCTCCGCACTGCTGGTGCGGGAAAAACCGAAGGAGCTGCCCATCACGGTGACTACCGCGCCGCAGGCGGAAACAACCCTGGATATCCGGCTGCGGCAAGCAGACGACACCGTGGAGGAAATGGGACTGGAAGCCTATCTGACCGGGGTGCTGCTGGGGGAGGTGCCGGCGGATTTTGAACAGGAGGCGCTGAAGGCCCAGGCGGTGGCAGCCAGAACCTACACCGCCAAGGCGGTGCTCACCGGGGGAAAGCACGGAGACGGAAGCCTGTGCACGGATTTTGCCTGCTGTCAGGCCTATCTGTCTGAGGATGCGTACCTGAAGGCCGGGGGAACGGAGGCGGGGCTGGAGAAAATCCGGGGGGCGGTGACGGACACGGCGGGGCTGGTGCTGAGCTATGAGGGTAGCCTCATTGAGGCAACCTATTTTTCCTGCTCCGGAGGCCGGACGGAGGATGCCCAGGCGGTGTGGGGGACGGATTATCCCTATCTGCGGGCGGTCGCCAGCCCCGGAGAGGAAGCAGCCGCCCACTATGAGGATGAGATTTCGGTGGAACCCGGTCTTTTTCAAGAAAAGCTGGGGCGGCAGCTTGGGGGAAGCCCGGAAGAATGGTTCGGCAAATGCACCCACACCCCGGGAGGCGGGGTGGATACCCTGGAAATCGGCGGGGAAAGCGATTCCGGCGTTCGGCTGCGGCAGCTGTTTGGACTGCCATCCACAGCCTTTACGGTCAGCGTGGAGGCGGGGAAAATTGTGTTCCGAACCAAGGGTTTCGGCCATCGGGTGGGCATGAGCCAGTACGGAGCCGATGCCATGGCGGCTACAGGAAGGGGCTTTCGGGAAATATTGGAGCACTATTATCCGGGGACAAAGGTGGAAGAATTGGCGAATTTTGTTTCTTAACTGTAAATTGTTCACAAAATCCATTGCGAAAACAGGAGGTATCTGCTATAATATGCGCAAAGATTCGAAGGTTACAAAAGGAGGAGTCTTTGTGATGCTGAATATTGACGGCTATTCGGTAGAAGCGGGGCCAGGGGAAAGCCTGCTGGATCTGATTTCCAGGCTGCCCATTCCGGCGGAAAAGCTATCGGAGCGGCCTTTGGCGGCGAAAATCGCCGGTGAGGTTTTCACCCTCAACTATGTCCCTTTGCGGCAAAAGGATGCCCAGGGAGAGCGGCCATCCATGCGGCAGGCCATGGCGGCATCGGAAGGAAAGGTACATCTGCTGCGCTACACCGACGAGGCCGGAAAGGAATGCTATCTGCGAACCGCCCTCTTTGCCATCTTCCTGGCTCTGAAGCAGTGCTGTCCTCGGGCCCAGGGAAAGGTCAGCTGCACTCTGGGCTCCAGTGTGTATGTCCAGGTTTCCGGGGCCAAGAATTTTTCCGCCGAGGAGCTAAAGGAAACCCTTCAGAAGCTGGTGGATCAGAATATTCCTCTGATTCGTCGGCGGGTGCCGCTGCATCAGGCCATGGAGCGGTTCCGGGCAGAGGGGCAGGAGGACAAGGCCAGGCTCCTTCGCTGGCGCAGCACCAACTATTTTGACGAATATGTATACAAGGGCTACGCCGATTATTTCTACGGGGAAATGCTGCCCACCACCGGCTATTTGACGGTGTGGGACATTGTGCCTGCGGAAAACGGCTTTATTCTGGTCTATCCCGACGACCAGAACCCGGATTTCTGCGCAAAGATACCGGATATGCCCAATTTCTTCTCTGTGTTTGCCGAGGGGGAGCGGTGGTGCTCTCTGATGGAGTGCAAAACCGTGGCGGATCTGAACGAGCTGACAGGCTCCGGCAGAATCCGGGAGTTGATCCGGGTGAACGAGGCTCTGCACGAAAAGCGGTTTTCTCAAGTGGCGGACATGGTCTGCCAGCGGGGAGCCAAGGCCGTCATGCTGGCAGGCCCCAGCTCCTCCGGCAAGACCACCTCTGCCCATCGGTTGGCGACCCAGCTGCGGGTTCACGGGAAGAAGCCAGTGCTCATGAGTCTGGACGACTATTACATCGACCGGGACAAAATCGCTCCTGGGCCTGACGGAAAGCTGGATTTGGAGCACATCAATACCATTGACACGGCGTTGTTCCGGGAGCAGATGGGAAAGCTTCTGGCAGGGGAGAAGGTGGCGCTGCCTACCTTCAACTTCATTACCGGCCGCCGGGAGTGGCGGGGACAGGAGCTGGCACTGGACGCGGATTCCGTAATCATCGTGGAGGGGCTCCATGGACTGAATCCTGCCATGCTGCCGGAGAATGTGGACAAGAGCCTGATTTTCCGGATGTATGTCAGCCCTCTGCTGCCCCTGAACCTGGACGATCACAACCGGATTCCCACCAGCTACTTGCGGCTGCTGCGGCGGATCGTCCGGGACTACGAGACCCGGGGAGCCACGGTGCAGCACACCATCTCCATGTGGGACAGCGTGCGCAGGGGAGAGCAGCGGTGGATCTTCCCCTTCCAGGAGAATGCGGATGTGATTTTCAACAGCTCCACTCTCTATGAGCTGGCGGTGCTGAAAACCTACATTTTCCCTCTGCTTACTGCGGTACAGCCGGAGGATTCCTGCTATGACGAGGTTCGGGGCATCGTGAAAATCCTTAACTATGTGAAGGCTGCCCAGGTGGACGATGAGATTCCGCCTACCAGTCTGGTGCGGGAGTTTATTGGCGGAAACACCTTCTATCGATAAAAGGGAGATATGGAGATATTTTTATGGCAGACAAGCGGTTTGTGCGAATTCACGGGGAGGGCACCCTGACCACTACGGAAATCTGGGTGGATACCAAGACCGGAGTGAATTACCTGTTCCATCAGAGCGGCTACGGCGGGGGACTGACGGTGCTGCTGGATCGGGACGGCAAGCCGGTGGTTTCTCCACTGCCGGTGAAGGAAGAAAAGTGAAGAAAACGCCTCCGGTTGGATGAACCGGAGGCGTTTCTACGAAAGTTTTCTGAGAATGTGGGCTTTTTCCTTCATCCACCCTTCTGGCATCTTCCTCCAAGGGAAGGCGATTATTCGCCGGTGAGGGTATGTTCGTCCTTGGCGAACTTGGCGACGATATTGCTCAGAGCCAGCACCGCCAGCAGGTTGGGGATGACCATCAGACCATTGAACATGTCGGACATATCCCAGACCAGGGAGACCTTCTGGGTAGCGCCCACGGCAATGAACACCAGGGCAATGACACCGTAGCAGATCCGGGCGGCCTTCTTGCCGTGGAACAGGGCCTTGACGTTGGTCTCGCCGAAGAAGTACCAGCCGATGATGGTGGAGAAGGCGAAGAACAGCAGGCAGATAGCCACGAATGCACTGCCGAAGCTGCCGAAGGCATGGTTGAAGGCTGCCTGGGCAAGAGCGGTGCCGCTGAGCAGCTCGCCGTTTGCGTCAGCGGTGCCCAGCACGCCGGAGGTGAGAATGACAAGGGCGGTCATATTCAGAACCACAAAGGTGTCGATGAACACGCCGACCATGGCCACAACGCCCTGATCCTGGGGCCTTTCTACCTTGGCAAGGGCGTGGGCGTGGGGAGTAGAGCCCATGCCGGCTTCGTTGGAGAACAGGCCCCGGGCCACGCCGTAGCGCATGGCCTCCTTAATGGACACGCCCAGAACGCCGCCCAGAACCGCCTGGGGCTTGAAGGCACCGACGAAAATGGAAGCGATGGCGGGGAGAATCTGATTGGCGTTCATGAAAATGGCAATCAGGGAGCCGATGATGTAGAAGCAGGCCATAATGGGCACCAGCTTCTCGGTGAAGGCGGCGATCCGCTGGACACCGCCCAGGAAAATGAAGGCGCACACACCGGCGACCAGCAGACCCATGATCCACTTGGGCACGCCGAAGGCGGTGTGGAAGGCATCGCCGATGGAGTTGGACTGAACCATGTTGCCCATGAAGCCCAGGGCAAGGGTGATGGCTACGGCAAAGAAGCCTGCCAGGAGCACGCCCAGTTTCCCCTTGAAGGCGGCCTTGATATAGTAGATGGGGCCGCCGGTGACTTCCCCGTGGGCGCCGGTCTGCTTGTACTTCTGGGCAAGAACCGCCTCGCCGTAGATGGTGGACATGCCGAAGAAGGCGGAAATCCACATCCAGAAGATAGCGCCGGGGCCGCCGGAGGCCAGAGCCGTGGCGCAGCCGGCGATGTTGCCGGTGCCTACCTGGGCGGCGATGGCGGTGGCCAGAGCCTGGAAGGAGCTCATGCCGTCTTTGCCGGCGTTCTCACCGAAAAGCTTGATGTTGCCGAAGACCCGGCGCATACCCTCGCCGAATTTCCGAACCTGGACGAAGTTCGTGCGGATGGAGAAGTAGATGCCGCTGCCGAGAAGCAGGAACAGAAGCACAAGCCACTTGTTCCACAGGACGTCATTGACGGCTGCCACGATCTGGGTTACGATGGTTTCCATAATTTGACCTCTTTCTTTCCGACAAACAAAAAAATCGCCGGACGCGTTATGCTCCAGCGAAAGAAAGTCACGTTCCGGCTGCCAAGAGGGGAAACGTACTTACTCTGTCCTTTTACCTGAGAGATTCGGCTTGCGCCTTGCACCTTCGGTACTCACTTCTGAGATTCTCCAGAGCCACATCCATTCTTAGTCCCTACCTGATATCAGGCGCCTGAGAGTGTTACTCCTTCGGCAGGCTTTCGCCATTCCCCTAAGAACTTCGTTTGTCGTTATGTAATTTACGCTCTTGATGATACACGAAAGGAATGTTTCTGTCAATCCCTTTTTTGCGATTTTTGCTTCACAACGGTTTCTTGTGCAAATTGTGGCTATTTTTCCAACATTTGTATGAAAATTTATACCTATTTTTGGTTGACACTGGGTCGGATTATGTTATAATAAGCCTAATCTCGATTGGAAAGAGTCTTTCCAAAGCAGGATACGACCGCCGACGCAAGTCGGCTGAGGCCATACGGACAGCCGGGTCGAATGCCGAAAACCGTTCGCGGTTGGCAACTTCTGTTGCCTTATTGATTGAGTTAAAAGCTCAGTTTTATAAGTTGGTTACTATAAACCGTGCCCCCAGGCATAAACTTGTGAAATGGTCAATAAGAGTAGTAAAAGTAATCTTTGCTATATAGACTCTGATCTGATTCGGGTTCGAGGACTCTCGAGGCTGTGCGTTTTGGATGCGTTCTGAGTGCATAGACGGTTGACACCGGGAAGCGGTGCGCCTTCGCAGAGCCCAATAAACGGAAGTTTCGCAAGCGGTATGCCTTTTGGCGTACCGCTTTTCATTTTTCATTGTGATTCGGGAGAAAGAAGGAAAGAACATGGAAAAAATCATCGAGCTGAAGAATATCTCCAAATCCTTTGACGGGGAGGTCGTCCTGGACAATATCAGTCTGGACATCCATGACAACGAGTTTATCACGCTGCTGGGCCCCTCCGGCTGCGGAAAAACCACCACCCTGCGGATCATCGGCGGCTTTGTGTACCCGGATCAGGGCGATGTGCTGTTCATGGGCGAGCGAATCAACGACGTGCCCCCCCATAAACGGAACGTCAACACCGTGTTCCAGAAATACGCCCTGTTTCCCCACCTGAACGTCTTTGAAAACGTGGCCTTCCCCCTGCGGGAAAAGAAGGTTCCCAAGAAGGAAATCAAGGAAAAAGTGGACAAAATGCTCAGCATGGTCATGCTCTCCGGCTTTGCCCATCGGCGGGTGACCAGCCTGTCCGGCGGCCAGCAGCAGCGGGTGGCCATTGCCCGGGCTCTGGTCAACGAGCCGAAGATCCTTCTGCTGGACGAGCCCCTGGGCGCCTTGGACTTAAAACTGCGCAAGGACATGCAACAGGAGCTGAAGAAGATTCAGAAGTCCACGGGAATTACCTTCATCTTTGTCACCCACGACCAGGAGGAGGCTCTGAGTATGTCCGACACCATCGTGGTCATGAGTGAGGGCAAGATTCAGCAGATCGGCACCCCCCAGGACATCTATAACGAGCCTGTCAACGCCTTTGTTGCCGACTTCATCGGCGAGAGCAATATTGTGGACGGGGTCATGCTGGCAGACTACAAGGTGCGCTTCGGCGGTCAGGTCTTCGACTGCCTGGACAAGGGCTTTGCCCCCAACGAGCCGGTGGATGTGGTCATCCGGCCGGAGGACGTGGACATTGTGAAGCCTAAGCCGGGAGTGCTCCAGGGACTTGTGACCTCTGTGACCTTCATGGGCGTGCACAACGAGGCCATTGTGGACATCGGCGGCTTTAAGTGGATGATTCAGACCACCGACCCGGTGGAGGAGGGGAGCCACATCGGCATTTCCCTGGAGCCGGACGCCATCCACATTATGAAAAAGTCCAAGTATTCCGGCATGTTCGGCGATTATTCCTCCTTCTCCAACGAACTGGACGAGCTGTCCAACCCCGGAGGTGAAGAGGAAGAATGAGAAATCCTAAGCATAGAAAGAACGCCTATCGGGCGGCGCTGGCACCCTACAGCATCTGGGCGCTGCTGTTTGTGGTGGTGCCCCTGGTGTTCGTGGCCTACTACGCCTTTACGGATAACCAGTTCGGCTTCACCACGGAAAATGTGACCCGGTTCTTTACCGCCACCAGCAGCATCGCCCAGGAAGACGGCTCGTCGGTGGAGGTGCGCACCTACCTTCTGATTTTCATGCGTTCCCTGAAGCTGGCGGTGATTTCCACCATTGTCTGTCTTCTGATGGGCTATCCCATGGCCTACATCATGGCTCGGGCCAGGGAGAAGACCCAGAAGACCATGGTGACCCTGATCATGATTCCCATGTGGATGAACTTTCTTATCCGCACCTACGCCTGGATGACGATTTTGCAGGATACCGGCATTCTGAACAGCCTGATCGGGCGGATTGGGTTCGGCCCGGTGCACATCATCGGCACGGAGACGGCGGTAATCATCGGTATGGTCTACGACTATTTCCCCTATATGGTGCTGCCCATTTACTCAATCCTCGCCAAGCTGGACGGGAGACTGCTGGAGGCGGCCCGGGATTTGGGCTGCGGAAGCCTGTCTGTCCTGCGGCGGGTGATCATTCCCCTGAGTATGCCCGGCGTCATCTCCGGCATTACCATGGTTCTGATTCCTTCCATCAGCACCTTCTATATTTCCCAGAAGCTGGGCAACGGCAAGTTCTTCCTCATCGGCGATGCCATCGAGGGGCAGTATGTGGCCAATAACCTGCATTTTGCCGCGGCCATTGCCTTTATTCTGATGCTGATTCTGCTGGCGTGCATGACGGCGGTCAAGTACGTCACCGCCCGCTACGTCTATGGAGGGGATGAAGAATGAAAACCTCGGCTAAAATCTATAGCGGCATTGTGTTTGCCATTCTCTTTGCCCCCATTGCGGTGCTGCTGGTGTTCTCCTTCAACGAGGCCAAAAGCCTTTCCGTGTTCTCCGGCTTCTCCCTGAAATGGTATCGGGAATTGCTCAAGGATCGGAACACCCTGGAGGCTCTCCGGAACACCCTGGTGCTGGCGGCCAGCGCCACCGCCATTTCCACGGTGATGGGCACGGCAGCCGCCGTGGGCATCAATAAGCTCCGTTCCCGGGGCATTCGGGCGGTGCTGAATACCGTTACCGACATCCCCATGACGAATCCGGACATTATCACCGGCATTTCTCTGATGCTGATGTTCGTCTTCATCGGCCGGATTTTCGGGGCGGCTACCAGCCTGAGCTTCTGGACCATGCTCATTGCCCATGTGACCTTCTGCCTGCCCTATGTCATTTTGCAGATTTTGCCCAAGCTGCGGCAGATGGACAAATCCCTGCCGGAGGCGGCCATGGATTTGGGCTGTACCCCTATGGGTGCCTTTTTTAAGGTGGAGCTGCCGGAAATTCTGCCGGGCATCATCACTGGCGCCATTATGGCGTTCACCCTGTCCCTGGATGACTTTGTCATCAGCTACTTTACCTCCGGCAACGGCTTTGAGACCCTGCCCATTCGGATTTACGGCATGACCAAGAAAACCGTGACCCCGAAAATGTACGCACTGGCGACCATCATCTTTTTCGTGACCCTGACCCTGCTTCTGATCAGCAACTTTGTGGACGAAAAGGATGAAGCAAATAAATAACCATCGTAAAGAGAAAAATGGAGGATTTCCTATGAAGAAAAGCATTTCCCTGATCCTGGCGGCCGCCATGCTGCTGTGCCTGTGCCTGACCGGCTGCGGCGGCAAGAAAAGCCTGACCCTGAATGTTTACAACTGGGGCGAGTATATTTCCGACGGCAGCGAAGGCTCCTTCGAGACCGTCCGGGAATTCGAGAAGTGGTACGAGGCCAACTACGGCCAGAAGGTGAGCGTGAACTACAGCACCTACGCCTCCAACGAGGACATGTACAGCAAGATTTCCAGCGGCGCGGTGAGCTACGATGTGCTCATCCCCTCCGACTATATGATCGCCCGGATGGTGGGCGAGGGTCTGCTCCAGCCTCTGAACTTCGACAACATCCCCAACTATCAGTATATTGACGACACCTTCAAGGGCCTGTACTACGATCCCGACAACCAGTACTCCATTCCCTACGCCTACGGCATTGTGGGCGTGATCTACGATGCCAATGTGGTGGACGAGGCCGATGTAGGCAGCTGGGATCTGATGTGGAACGAGAAGTATGCCGGAAACATCCTCCAGTACAACAACTCCCGGGACGCTTTCGGCACCGCCATGTACAAGCTGGGCATTGACGTGAATACTACCGACAAGGCCGAGTGGCAGCGGGCCTATGACGAGCTGCTGGCTCAGCGGCCTCTGGTCAAGAGCTACGTTATGGATGAGATCTACAACATGATGGAGTCCGGCGAGGCGGCCATCGGCTCCTACTACGCAGGCGACTACTTCACCATGGTGGACGCGCAGGCGGAGAACGTGGACTTGCAGTTCTACTATCCTGAAAACACCAACTTCTATGTGGATGCTATGTGCATTCCCACCTGCGCCCAGAACAAGGAGCTGGCGGAAATCTTCATCAACTATATGCTCTCCGAGGAGCCTGCCATTGCCAACGCGGAGTATACCTACTACGCTTCCCCAAACAGCATCGTCTACACCAACGAGGGCTATATTGAGGATATGGGCGAGGATACCATGGCGGTTCTGTATCCGGAGCTGGGGGACTTTTCCGCGGAGTACAACCGGTTGGCTTACCGGAATCTGGATGCGGATCTGCTCAGCAACCTGAATACCCTGTGGGAGAATATCAAGATCAACTGACCATAAAAGAAAGACCCGGAAGCAACCGCTTCCGGGCTTTTTGACGTTATTTGGGTGGTAAATGACCGGAGGCCTTCAGACACAGGCGGACGGCCTCTTCGGCGGGAGAAAAGGAAATGCCGAATTTTTTCGCCTTTTCGCAGTTCAGCCAGAGGTTGTGTCGGGGAGGGGCATCGGTAACGGGAACGTCACGACCCAGGGCGGCGATTAGCTGGCAGGTTATTTCGTACATGGAGAGGGAAGTTTCACTGCCGAAGTTGTAGACACCGCCGGGAAGCCGGCACACCGCATCCATGTTCCGCGCCACTTCTTCCAGCCAGGTGACGCCCCGATACTGCCGGGAGGAAAAAGACAGGGAATCTGCCGTCAGCAGAAGCTGGGCGAAATTGGGCTTGGGGGCAGGAAGATCAAACATCCATTCCGCTCGGAGCAGGACGGCACTGGGCAGAACCTCCAATACCCGCTGCTCCATTTCCAGCTTTTGCCGGGCGTAAAGATTCTCCGGGGCGGCCATGTCCTCCGTGTAGGGGCCCGGCTCCGGGCTTCCGCCGTAAACCTGATCGGAGCTGAAGCAGACGAGCTTTTGACCCCGGCAGGCCTGAGCCAGCCGGAGGGGGAGAAGGACATTTGCACGGTAGGAGCCCTCCGGGTCTGCCTGACAGGCGCCGATATCGGAAACGGCCGCCGTATGGATAACCGTGTCCGCACCGCTTTCCAGAAGAATTTGCCGGATATCCTCCGGGGAAGCATCCCGCAGGGAAGGGGCGGCAACGGCATCCGGAAGGGCGGCGAAAAGCTTTTGCCCGACAAAGCCGTGGGCACCGGTGATGAGAATCATAGAATGGCTCCTTTATGAAAGTCCGATTTGTGTGCGAAGCGTGTCTAAATAGGAAATGTGTCCGGAAACGAACCGGTGAAGGGTGCTTCCGTGGCGGGTAAAGCCCAAGGGACGCAGTTTCCGAAAAACTGCGGATTTGATTGTGTTTCGCTGCTTGGTTACGGAATCCATGTTGCTTTCCTGCCTTTGCCGGTTTGGATGGGTACGTCTATGATAGCATGGAATCCGGCGGGGAGCAAGAAAATAATGTGCCGGAATTTATGTAAGGAAGATTAAGGCTTAGGAACAGGCTTTGTCACCCCGGTGCGCCGTTCTTTGCTCAGCCCGCCGGCCATGTGGGGCATACTGCCATCGGAGAATTTTGCCCGGCAGATGATGTCCTCGCCGTATTTGTCCCGGAGGGCATCCACCGTCTCGTCCAGCCGCAGCTTCCGCTCAAACTGCTTGGGATCCATCCCCGAAAAGAAATCAAACTGCTGGTAAGGCTCCCCGGAAAGCCGGGTCACCTGAACCCCCAGCTGCCGCAGAGGCGTGATTCCGTCCCAGGCCTCGTCAAAAAGCTGACACACCGCCTGAAAAAGCTCCGTTGTAACGTTCGTGGCACCGCTCAGCACCCGCTGATGGGAAAAATGCCGGAATTCGTTGGTTCTCAGATGGATGCTGACACAGCTGCCGCACTTGCCGTCCTTGCGCAGCCGGGCAGCCACGGTTTCGCACAGGCTCAAAAGTACCTGACAGCCCTCCTCCCGGGTCACCACGTCGTGGGCAGTGGTGGTGGCGTTGCTGTAGCCCTTGTTTTCCGCAGGCTCCGGGGTCACTGCGTCGGCGTTGCGCCCGTTGGCAAAATGCCAGAGCATCTCTCCCTGCTTGCCCAGCCGCCGCTTTACCATCTTCACATCTGCCTTTGCCAGGTCGCCGATGGTGTAGATGCCCATTCTCTGAAGCTTTCCCTCGGTGGCTCTGCCCACCAGGAACAGCTCCCGCACCGGCAGCGGATAGAACTTTTGCTCCATTTCCTCCGGGAACAGGGTATGTACCTTATTGGGCTTTTCGAAATCTCCTGCCATTTTTGCCAGCAGCTTGTTGGACGAAATGCCGATGTTCACCGTAAAGCCCAGCTCCTCCCAGATGCGTCTGCGCATCAACTCCGCCGCCAGCCGGGGCGGCCCCCAGAGCCGTTGGGTGCCCGTCATATCCACCCAGGCCTCGTCAATGGAGTACTGCTCCACTGACGGGGAAAACTCCCGGAGCATGGCCACAAAGTGCCGGGAGGCCTGGACATACAATCCGTAATCCGGGGGAATCACCACCAGCTCCGGGCACTTTTCCAGGGCCTGAAACAGAGGCTCTCCCGTCTGGATGCCGTATTTTTTCGCCGGGGTGGATTTGGCCAGAATGATGCTGTGCCGGGAAGCCTTGTCTCCCGCCACCGCCGAGGGCACTAGCCGCAAGTCTTGGCTTTCCCCCAGCACCTTCACCCGATAGGCCGCGCTCCAGCTCAAAAAGGCGGAGTTGGCGTCCACATGAAAAATTACCTTTTGGCTCATCTCAGCACACCTTTCTCATCAGGCTCCAGGTATGGGTTCGGATGGTGTATTTCAGCTCGAAGAGCCACAGCTTTTGCCGGACGGTGGCTCGGCACAGGAACACCGTGGCCTCGATTCCCACATACTGCACCTGCCGGATATTCACGATTTCCTCAATGTCAACGCGCATGAGCTGATGGGTCTCGTCCTCCAGCCGCAGCCGCAGGGGACGAATTTCCCCGGATGCGCTGTACATGGCAATCACATCCACCGGACACACCTTCTGCATACCTTTCACCTCCTGCTATGATTCTTTTTCAGACTGTCGAAAAACGCACTGGTGCGGGAGCACCCAACGGCTCCCTTGTGTAAAGGGAGCTGGGCTCGCGCGTCTCACGCAAGCGCGAGACTGAGGGATTGTAAAACCGCGCTTTATTGAAAGTGCCCGGAAAGAGGAAAGTTCTGATCCCCTCAGTCATGGCCTTGCGGGAGACGGCCATGACAGCTCCCCTTGATTAGCAAGGGGAGCCCTATGCTTCTCCGTTTTGCACTAATTATAATACATTTGTTCGCATAATACAAGTGGTAATTTTCGGTTGCGCCTCCGGGGGAATTTTGCTATAATGGCGGCAGAAAGATATCTATGGAGGAAACATCCATGCTCAAATACCCCTGCCTGGTGCTCGATCACGACGACACCGTGGTGCAAAGCGAACGAACCATCGGCTATCCCTTTTTCTGCTACATTCTCGACCAGTACCGCCCAGGCCAGACCGTGAGCCTGGCGCAGTTCGCCCAGGACTGCTACAGTCTGGGCTTTGCGGAAATGTGCCGCAAACGCTGGAATTTTACCCCCCAGGAGTTGGAGGACGAATACCACGGCTGGATGGACTACGTCATGTGCCACACCCCGGACGCTTTTCCGGGCATCGGCCGGGTCATCCGGCGACAAAAGGAAGAAGGGGGCATGATCTGCGTGGTGTCCCACTCCAGCGTCGTCAACATCACCCGGGACTACGACACCCATTTCGGCATCCGCCCCGACGCAATCTACGGCTGGGATTACCCGGAAGAACTGCGCAAGCCCAATCCCTTCCCCCTGCAAGACATTATGGAAAAATACCATTTCACCCCAGATGAGCTTCTGGTGGTGGACGATATGAAGCTGGCCTGGGATATGGCCCACCCTCTTGGGGTGAAGGTTGCCTTCGCCGGCTGGGGGCGGAAGGATTTTCCGGAGCTGACGAAGGAAATGACCGCCCTGTGCGACTACGCTTTTTCCACCCCGGAGGCCCTGGAACGGTTCCTGTTTGAGGAGGAATTGCTATGAAAATCGACCACATCGCCCTGTACGTCAACGACCTGGAAGGGGCAAAGAACTTCTTTGCAGAATATTTCCAGGCCGTTCCCAATGAGGGCTATCACAATCCGACCACGGACTTCCGCTCTTATTTTCTCTCCTTTGGGGACGGTGCCCGGCTGGAAATCATGACAAAGCCCGACCTGTCCGACTCCGGCAATCTCCTTGACCGCTTCGGCTACGCCCACATCGCCCTGTCCGCAGGCAGCCGGGAGGCAGTGGATGCTCTCACCGCCCGCCTGAACGCCGGAGGCTATCCCACCCTTTCCGGCCCCCGGGTCACGGGAGACGGATACTATGAAAGCAGCGTCCTGGGCTTCGAGGGAAATATCCTGGAAATTACCGTATAATCCTCTTGACAATGATGATATAATGAAGAGGTAAATTTCAGCAGGGAGGTGAGCTGTCTGGAAAAGGCCGGAATCAAGATCATGGCCCGGAATCGGGAGGCCTATCACGAATACTTCGTGGAGGAGGAATTTGAGGCGGGCATTGAGCTTGTGGGCACGGAGGTCAAATCCATCCGCGCCGGAAACCTGAACCTGAAGGACGCCTGGTGCGGCATTAAGGACGGGCAGCTCCTGCTGAATCAGATGCACATCTCCCCCTATGACCACGGAAACCGCTTCAACGTGGATGCCCGCCGTCCCCGCCGTCTGCTGATGCACAAGCGGGAGATTATGCGGCTCTACGGCAAGGTCAAGCAGGACGGCTTTGCCCTGATTCCTCTGTCCGTATATTTCAAGGGCAGCCGGGTGAAGGTGAATGTGGGGCTGTGCAAGGGCAAAAAGCTATATGACAAACGACAGGCCGCGGCGGAACGGGACGCCAAGCGTCAGATCGACCGGGCCATGAAGGAGAGAATGAGACAATGAATCCGACTTTTAAGATCACCATGGAAAACGGCGGTGTCATCGAGGGTGAGCTGTACCCCGACAAGGCACCCCAAAGCGTGTACAATTTCATCGACCTGTGCAATCATCACTATTACGACGGCCTGATTTTCCATCGGGTCATTCCCGGCTTCATGATTCAGGGCGGTTGTCCCGAGGGCACCGGCATGGGCGGCCCGGGCTACTGCATCAAGGGCGAGTTCTTCTTCAACGGGGTCAAGAACGATCTGCGGCACAAGCGGGGCGTTCTGAGCATGGCTCGTTCCTCCTCCCCCAATTCCGCGGGCAGCCAGTTCTTCATCATGCACCAGGATGCCAAGCACCTGGACGGCCAGTACGCCGCCTTTGGCAAGGTCACCTCCGGTATGGACGTGGTAGATGCCATCGCCGCTACCAAGACCGGTGCCCAGGATCGCCCGGTTCAGGAGCAGAAGATTGCTTCCATCACCGTGGACACCCACGGGGAAACCTATCCGGAGCCTAAGAAGCTGCCGGATCCCTACGGTCGGTTCTGATTGCTTGACATGTAACGGGCGGCCATTGGCCGCCCCTACAGGAAAATCCTTCCTCTTTTCTCTGAATTCGGGGTCGTAAAGGTTTCGACGGGGGTAGTGAGGCTGGAATAGCGGGTCGTGGCGCCTGGCCACGATAAAACGGGCAATTTTTAAATTTAACTGACAACAATACTGTTGCTCTGGCTGCCTAATTAGGCGCCCATCCTCCCCGGAAGGTCCACGAGCCGGGCTAGGGTGTGATTTGAGTGGAGACCGTGCGTATGGTAAGCTTTGCCCATACCATGCATCATGAAGCTACTGATTCCCGTAGGGTGTTTGCTCCCGCCGGGATGAGGGAATGTAAATAACAAACTGCACCCGGAGAAGTTCTTTCCAAGTTGCCTTCGGACGGGGGTTCGATTCCCCCCGACTCCACCAAAAAAGAGACGCCCTGCCGCTGGCAGGGCTTTCTTTTTTTGGTGAATTGAACCCATTGAAACGCAACATGCCGGTGGCGTGTTGCCGGTATCTGGCTTGCCGGAAGCTGCTCCTTAGTATCCTCGATTTTCCCCGGCTTTTGATACTATATCCTGATTAAAATCTTAATTTTAATCAGGAAGGCATCACCTGACGGCGCTGCCTGTTTTGTGATTTATAAGAAAAGAAATCACAAAACAAGTCTCATATGAACTCCATGCCCTTCAGGCAATTAAAA
>ENA-UOJC01000788-UOJC01000788.1-human-gut-metagenome-genome-assembly--contig:-C104-NODE-788-length-50921-cov-9.280934_pt1 | contig 50921 bp, 50 predicted proteins | sample MGYA00242339_ERZ723886 | MGnify/ENA metagenome assembly ERZ723886 | reverse complement strand
TATTTAAAAAAAAAAAATTTGATTTATGAAAAAATCAAATTTCATAGTAAATTTTGAATGCCAAATTTGACTGTACTAAAATCAAATTATGCAAACGTATTATTCAAATGAAGTATAGAAATTTTTAAAAGCTCTTGATGATGAAATCCTTGGTCAGTTGTTGATGAATCACGCTTTTTTAATGATTAGGAACAAAAACACGCTTGGGCTGAGCAGACTCAGGTACTAAATTGCGCTAAATATTAGAGAATATGTCTATGCAGTTCAAGAAAGTATCAGAATTGAACAAAAAGAGGCTTTTAAGTGGATAAATTGGGCTTTGAAATGTGCGAATGAAATCGACGCTATAAAAAAGAATCGATTTTAAAAATTCATAGACATTATTTTGTGAAGTTTATCCACTTGAGATATTTAAAGTAGAACAAATATCCAACTTGGTTCCAATTAAGGCTATGACAACATTATAAAAAGGGCTCTTTTTAATTGCAGAAAGAGAATTTTGATGCAACCTGGGTAAAATTCTCTACAAATCATATCAAATAAATTCTCTTAAATTAGCTAAAGTCCGCACTGTGCGGGAAAAATGGCACTAAAAAAGAGACTAAATAAAGCCTCTGAAATTTAATGGTGGAGACGGCGGGAGTCGAACCCGCGTCCAAAATGGATTGTAACCGACATCTACGTGTGTAGGATTTCATTTTCTCGGCTGATTCGGGGGCAATCCAAAACCTTATAAATCAGCCCTAGGTTTTTTATAAAGGAAACTCTAAACCCTTGACGGTTGTCTTGATACGCCTACCGTCATTGACGTACTGCGTCTTGCATAATTGACCCGCAAAACCGGCAAGCTGGGCTTTACGAGTAGCTATAATCACAAACTATGCAGCTTTTGCGTAAGCTCTGCTGAAGTCTGCTTCAACTACGTTGTTAGCATTTAATTTGTTTTGCTCGTTGATAACCGTGAACAGCGCACGGACACGCAGCCTGTTCCAACCGAAACATCCTGTCAAATCCAAAACGTCCCCATGTATTTAATTATTAATGTACTGACCGCACTTTGTGCAGCATAGGATTACATAACTCCTGTTCTATAATTATAACCGCTTTTTTTTATTTTTCAAGAGATTTGAGAAAAACATATAGCAATTTTTTTTTTAGGGATTTAATATATATCATGATTACAAGCACAAATCATCATTCACAGCAGCAATTTCAGGGAATTACGAGTTTTATTGAAAGCAGGGTTTTGATTAATAAAGCACTGCTTGATGCGTCTGCTGATGTCCCGGTTGTAATTATGGCAAACAACAAAAACGAAAGAAGAGAAAGATTTAACAGAGTTGCAATCGGCTGGAGTTTAGGGTTTTTGTCGCCGTTTATAACGCTTCCGCTGACAAACCGGCTTGCACTGAAATATGTTGCTAAAACTTACAAAAACTTTTTCAATAAAGAAAACAAAATCATCGAGATTTCAAACGCGATGTTAAAAACAGAAAAATCCGCCAAAAACGCAATTCAGCAAATGGCATCGAAAAACAATTTTAATGCGGAAGAACTTGCCTCAAAATGCGGCGGATATGAAAATTTGCGAAAAAAACTGATTAATGCAAAAAACGCGGTTCTTTCTTTTGATTTTGCGTTTACAGCAGGAAGCCTGGGCAGTATAGGTTATTATAACAATTATTTAACAAAGAAAAAGACCGGACGAAAAGGGTTTTCGGCAGAATTCAACATGGCAGATAAAAGCGTTACCGATGAAAGAGCACGCAGATATGAAAAAACAGCTTCATTAAGAGCGGCAAGCTTTGCAGCACTGGTTGGCGGACTTGCAGCGCTCCCGATTTTCATAAAAAAAGGCTTAACAAATAACGCCCAGAAAGGTTTCAGCGGGCTTTTAAACAAATACGCACACAAATTCAATTATGACGACGGCATTTGCATGAAAAGACTGCCGATGTTTTTGGCTTTGATGTGTGCTTACTATGGGGTTTCGAGCGCTTCAAGAAACCAGACAGAACTCAAAGACAATCTTGTACGTTCAACGGCAAGCTGCGCAGTGTTTTTCGGCGGCGACCTTATAATCGGCAGTACGCTGGCAAGACTTTCCGACAAATATCTAAAAACAGAAATACTCGACAAAAATGCACCGAAAACCCTCCTTAATAAACTTGTCCCGCCGACAAGACATTTGAAAGACCTGAGCGGAAGTTCAAGAAAAATCGGAACAGGACTTTTTTGGATAAATATGGCGTTATTGTCACTTTCACTGGGATTTGGGGTGCCGGCACTTTTGAATAAAATGATTAAACGGGATGTTGAAAAAGATGTAAACAAAAATGCGCCCGCACAAAACTTTCAAACCGCAAATGCCGGATTAAATTCTGAAACCTTCAAACAATTTATGAAAACTTCTCTTTCACAAGCTTAATCTCGTCTTCCGGCGTAATTGAAGGGTTTTCGAGCTTTTTGCGCAGAAGGAAGTCGAAGATTTCTTTGTATTTTGGCGAGGGTTCGAATCCCTCCTCCTCCAGAGTTTTACCGGTCGTTGCAATTTTAATTCCGCGCAAATTATCAAGATAATGACGCGCGATTTTTTCATTTTTTAAAGCTGCATAAAGAATTATGCTCTCGATTTCAACATTTTCAAAAGCTTTGTAAATTTCAAAATCCCCGCGCAAATCTGAATTTTCCAGTGCCGAAAAATCGTCAAGAATTTTCTGTTCTTTACGGGTTAATTCAAGCCGCGACAAATCCAGCAGAACACCCGCATAAATCAGCCAAATATTTTCAGAGTCCGGCGCGTATTGTTCCACCAATGGCTTGAGAGGCACAGCAGGAAGTGAAACCTGATTTGGCGTAACAAGTTTGTAAATCCCGCTTTCAATAAATTCTTCAAACAATTTTTGCGAATTCAAACCGAGTGTTTCAATCAATTCTTTTTTCACGCGCTTAAAGCACATGTCATAATTTATATTTTGCAAATACTCATCACGAAGCGCGCGCGTTTTTTCAGAAAGTTCAAATCCGAAACGGTGTGAAAATTTAAGAGCGCGCAGAATTCTAGTTGGGTCATCAACAAAACTTTTTTCATGCAAAACGCGGAGCGTTTTATTTTTCAAATCTTCAAGCCCGCCTGTAAAATCAAAAATTTCGCCGGTTGAGAGGGATTTGTAAAGCGCGTTCACAGTAAAATCACGCCGCAAAGCATCTTCTTTTAAAGAAACTCCGATTTTATCAACAACAGGCAGGTGGCCTTTGCGCGGATATTTCTCCGTGCGGGTTGAGGCAATGTCAACCTCGCGCCCGTCAAGTTTCACGCGTATTGTGCCGAAATCAGGGTTTACGCGAACTAAATCGCCAAAGCTTGAACAATCATCAATTGCGTTTCCCTCATAAACAATATCAACGTCAAGCGACTTTATTCCGAGAAGTTCATCGCGCACAACGCCGCCCACGTAAAATAGTTTATTTGAAGTATCCTTTAAACTGATGATGTCCATTTGCCTTATTTTAGCTTAAAATGGAGAAATAGTAAATATGCCTCCCTTGCCAAAGGGAGGGGGACCGCGTCAGCGGTGGAGGGATTTTCATGTTACAAGAAGCGACAAAAGCATTAAATTCAGCATTTAACAACAGTTTTATAAAAAAATTAAGCCAGTATCTTCACGACTGCGTACGCGAAGAGGTTAAAAGCTCGACCTTCAGAAACCTGAAAGGCGACAAAGATAACAAATGGATTTTTCTGCAAGGGGAAGAAGAACTTTTCACACAGGGCAGAGAATACATTTCTCTTGACGGAAAAGACAGTAAACTTACTGAATTAATGCTTCAAAGCGAACTCGGCTCAAAAGACAAATATTTGATTTACGGTTATCTGTTTTTGGTCGGGAAAAGCAATAAATCTAAACGCCAGAACGAATTTTTGACCCCGCTTCTTTATATGCCATGCAAATTAGAAAGAAACGGCGTAAATATCAACTGCCTTCCGCTGGATGAGGTTTTGTCACTGAACACAGGCGCGCTGGCGGCTTTGATGAGAAAATCCGACGATGACGATGAAACAGATATTATGCTTGAAGGGCTTCTGGATGTTGTGCCGGATTTGCCGATTACGGAAGAAAAGCTGAACATCTTTTTGACAACTTTAAAATCACTCGTTCCCGAGGTTGAAATTTCTTACAACAAATCCGATTACGAAACAGAAGACAATATTTCAAAAAACATTGAAAAAGAATTCTACAAAGAAAAAATCGACGGTGAAAATGTTGAAGATATTATTGAAGAGGAAGAAAATGCCCAAAAACAGCGTGTTAAGCTGGAAAAGATTTCCGTAACTTATCAAAGCGCGATTATTTTGACAAAACGTCCGTCAATGACAGCCGGCGTGCTTCACGAACTGACAAGAATTGCCGAGCAGCCGAGCGGAATTTACCGCGAAACCGCTTTGAGCATAATTAACGAAGAATTCGCACAAAGCAAGGAAAAATCAGTTCCGATAAAAGATATTAACAGCGTGAAAGAATTTTATCCGATAACTCCGCTTTCATTGTCTGATACTCAGCAGCAGGTTATTAAAAACATTGATAACACAAAATTCATTGCGGTTCAGGGCCCCCCGGGAACCGGAAAGTCGCAGACAATCGTCAATCTTGTTGCGCATCTTGTTGCAAACGGAAAAACCGTTCTGGTCGCATCGCGCATGGACAAGGCAGTTGATGTTGTTGCAGAACGTTTGAACGAACTCGGCGCATCACACATGGCGCTTCGTGCAGGACGTTTGAATTACCAGCGCTCATTGAGCAGCGAGTTGAACGCGCTTATTGCAGAACATTCCGGATTGGATGAAGATGTGGAAGATGCACTTTTTGCAGACACGGATGATATGAAAAACCATCTCAACATACTTTGGGATACCGAAAACAAAAGCGAAAAGATTATCAAACTCGAAAAATCATGGCATGACAAATCAATTGAAGTTCAAGAAGAAAGCGCACTTCATCCGGCGCCGGTTTTCATCAGAAAAAATCTTAAAAAGAACGAAGTTGACTCAATCAGAAATATTCTCAAAACTTTAAAGGAAAACAACGCAAAATCAGGAATTTTCAGCAAGTTCACGAACTTCACAACACTTTCAAACCTCAAAAAAATTCTTGATTTGAAAGAATTCAACGCGGATATGCAGAACCTTGCAAAACTTGCCGAAGAACTTCAATTTGCCGCAAAAATTTGTGATATGAACACGGTTGAAGAACAAATTCAAAATCTCGGCAATCTTCACGTAATGTCCGAGCAAATCAGGCAGATGAAAAAGAAACAGCCGCGTCTTGCAGTGAACATTCTCAAAAACAAACGCCGCGAGGCTTTGAAAGCGCTTTTGCGCGACGAAAACAAGCGCCGCAGACTTAAAGTTCACGCTAAATCTCTCGTTTCAAACAGAAAACGCCAGCAGACAAATATTCTTGAAGAAGAAGATTTTAAACCGCTTCTGGAGGCTTTTCCCTGCTGGTGCGTGACGACTTACGCGGTTTCAGACTCGCTTCCTTTGAAACCCGGAATGTTTGACGTTGCAATTATTGATGAAGCCTCCCAGTGCGATATCGCAAGCTGTTTCCCGATACTTTTCCGCGCGAAACGCGCCGTAATCGTCGGCGATGACAAGCAATTGCCGCACCTTTCTTTCCTTGAAAAAGCAAAAGAACAATCCTTCTTGAGCCAGTACGGAATTCCCGACAAATACCAGTTAATCTGGCGTTTCAGGACAAATTCAATGTTTGATTTGGCGGATTATTATTCGATAAATTCCGTCATGCTTGACGAACATTTCAGAAGTCTTCCGCCGATAATTAATTATTCAAATCACGAGTTTTACAACGACAGAATACGTGTTATGAAAAAAGACCGCAAAGATGACGTTGTACTTGAGCTTGAGGAGGTTAAGGACGGCAAAGTTGACTCCGACGCGACCCGAAATCTTCCGGAAATTGAAGCGGTTGTCAAACGCGTTCATGAAATAGTTATCGAAGATGAGCGCAAAAACCCTGAAAATCCTGTTTCCATCGGGATAATTTCACCGTTCCGCGCGCAGGTTGAGCAGTTGAAAGTTTCTTTATCAAAAGTGCTTTCAGACCACATGATTAAGAAGCATCAAATAGAAATCGGTACCGCACACACATTCCAGGGTGACGAGCGCGACATAATCCTTATTTCATGGGCGATTGCAAACAACAGTTTCCCGCAAAGTCTTATTTTCCTGCAAAAGCCGAACCTTTTTAACGTTGCTGTTACGCGCGCAAGATACAAGACGATTAATTTCATCTCAAAAGACCCGACAGAACTTCCCGAAGGGCATTTCAGAAATTACATCAACTTCATCAAACATTATCAAAACACGCGTCAGGCAATGCTTTCAGGTGAAATTGAAGAAAATATTTACAAAAACGAACTTGAGCGCGAAATCGCCGCACAAATCCGCGAACTCGGCCACAAAGTTGTAGCAGGTACTGAAATTGCAGGTTTGAGCGCGGATTTGCTTGTTGATGACAAGATTATCGTTGAAGTTGACGGTGTGGAAGATAAAATTCACTCCTCAATGCCGGCAATGAAAAAACAGGCAATTCTTGAACGCTGCGGATTTAAGGTTAACCGGATAACCTTCCGCGAATGGCAATATTCGCAAAAAGCCGCACTCGACAGGGTTTTGAGAGACTTGCAGTAATTAAGAATTTAATATAGGGAAACGCCCGAACCTCCCAAAGCCACACACCCTTGTAATGTGAACAATGGGGCAGAAAGGAGGCTCAACATGAGGGAAGTAATTAAAAAAGTCCTACGGCTAATAGGACTTTTGTTAACATTAATTGCTGAACTAATGTAAGGGATGTGACAGCTGGTTAAGTTCCGCAAGAGCTTAATCAGCTCCCTATATTTTTATTATAACTTATTTTCCAGAAATTTCAAGTGGTGAAAATTCAGCAACAGCTGAAATCTATATAGCCGCCAACTATAAAGTTAAAAAAAGCCATAACTCCAAACAACTTGCTTTTTATTTAATATTTTTTGCATCAAGGAGATTTACAATCCGCATTAAAAGCGATAATTTCTCAACAGAAAAATTATCTATTTTTCTGTATAATTCTTCAATAATAATGCTTCTGTCTTTAAATTCTGTATAATCAAAAAGTTCACTAATATCTGTATCTACAGCTTTTACAATCTCAAAAAATATTATGCTGACATTGCAGTTGCAGGAATTATAAGATTAAACAAATTCAAGCAAAAAACATACCTGCATTTAAATCAGGAAATTACCACAAAAGATATTAACACAAAAGTGAAATTATGCGATGTTCCTGAAAAAAGTTATATTTGGAATAAAATCTACAAAACCGAAAAAATACGACAACACAATTTAAAGTTTACTGAGGGAACATTTTATGAAGATGTAATCTTTACACCTAAGGCTTTATACAATCTTAACCAAATGGTCACTGTTCCTGATACCTTCTATTATTACTGGCGGCATGCCGGTTCAATTGTCACTTTACGCTCACAAAAAGCTAATGAAGATCATAAATTTGCACGCCGCGAAGCTATTTTATTTTTCAAAAAGTATAATATAGATGTTTCAAATCTTTTGCCAGAGATTAAAAAATATAAAATATTCGGATTTTCTATATTTAAAATCAAGAAAAAAGGAAAAATTACAAAATATATCCTGTTCAATATTATAAAATTTACAGTAAAAGCTTCTTAAACAGATTTTTAGTGTATATTAGCAGATTTATTCAAAATTATTACTTTACATTTTTAGCCAAAAATGACATAATGTTTTTTATGATTAGTTCAACAGAAAAGAAACTTGCATCAGGATTCTCAATCGCGTCCAATGCTGTCATAATTGTTCTGAAGTTCATTGCAGGAAACATTTCAGGAAGCATAAGTATAATTTCTGAAGCTATTCATTCTCTTAGCGATTTTCTTGCGTCCGTGCTGACATTTTTTGCAGTCATGAAGTCTTCAGAACCAGCAGACAAAGACCATCCTTTCGGACATGGAAGATATGAAGATATGTCAGGATTTATTGAAGGCGGATTGATTATTTTTGCAGGCATCTTCATAATTTATGAGGCTGCCCGCAAACTAATTTCAGGACATTTTCTCGAAACCGAAAGTTATCTGGGAATTGCAGTAATGGGATTTGCTGTTCTGGCGAATTTTCTTGTAAGCAGTTACCTTTTTCACGTTGCGAAGAAAACAAATTCCGTTTCTCTTTACGCCGACGGAAAACATCTTCAAACAGATATCTGGTCATCGCTTGGGGTCTTAATAGGTCTTGTGATGATAAAAATTACCGGACTTGTAATTCTTGACCCTTTAATTGCGCTGGTTGTGGCGTTATTTGTCCTGAAAGCCGGATTTGAAATTTCGAAAACAACTTTAAACAACCTTCTTGACGGTTCTCTGCCTGCCGGAGAACTTAATAAAATACGCAGGATTATAAACAGTATCAACGGAATTTCAGGCTGTAAAAATTTACGTGCAAGAAACGTCGGAGCCGAAAAACAAATTGAAATAACTTTATTTTTTGAAAAAAATATGACAATTGAATACTGCCACAATATTTGTGATGAAGTTGAGGAGAAAATAAAAGAACAGCTCGGCAATTGCAGTATTTCAATTCATGCTGAGCCAATATGCGAAAAGTGTGCTGCAAAAAAATTAAAATGAATTTTAATCAGAAGATTTACACTCTTCATATCTTTTGTAAAAAAAGAACAAAATTGCAAAACCTATAAATGCGAAAATACTGCCAGGCAGCGCGGTGTAATTATAAGTTAAACCATGAGCTATCGGTATGCCTCCAATAAAAGCTCCAAGAGCATTCCCGAGATTAAAAGAAATTTGTGAGCATGAGGCTCCTAAAAGTTCACCGCCTTTAGAGTTTCTAATTAAAAGCACCTGCTGGGGAGCCGAAACAGCAAACAAGCATGCTGTGCAAAATATCATTAAAATTATAGATATAAAAGGGTTTTTCCCAAAGAAAAAGATTACTATTAAAGAGATGCAGGCCACAAGTTGCGTAATTCCGGCAACTAGTGAAGGAGCATATTTATCTGACAATTTTCCACCCAAAATATTTCCGATATACATGCCGGCGCCTGCAAGTATCATAATAAAAGAAACATATTTAGGCAAAATTCCTGACAAATTAACTAAAAGCGGACTTATGTAGCTGTACCAGCAAAAAATTCCTCCATTACCCATAATTACAGCAAGTATCAAAAGCCATGGAGCAAGAGATTTGAAAATTTTAAATTGTCCCCGAAAACCTGTATCAGGAAGAGGTTTAATTTTCGGTATAAGTTTTAAAACATAATAGAGTATCAAAAATCCGAAAAGCCCAATTAACAAAAACGTAAGCCTCCAGGAAAAATTGTGGCTAATAAGAGTACCGAAAGGTATCCCGACAAAATTTGCAATTGTCATTCCGCAAACCATTGTTGCAACAGCCTGATTTCCTTTGTCATTATCTGCAAGTTTTTCTGCAACAATAGCGCCAACACCAAAAAAAGCACCATGGGGCAATCCTGCAATAAACCTTAATACACATAATGACAGATAATTTGGAGAAAATGCAGCTAAAAGATTTGCAACTGTGAAAACAGAAACAAGAACTATTAAAATATTTTTTAATGGTTTTGTTCTGCCAAAAATCACGAGCAAAATTGAGCCGAAAACAACGCCAAGTGCGTACAATGAAATAAAGTGTCCGGCTGCCGGAATTGAAATGGAAAAAGTTTTTGCCGTATCCGGAAGAATTCCCATCATGACAAATTCGGTCAATCCAAGTCCAAATGTTCCCATAGCAAGCGGGAGCAGGCATTTTGTTTTTCTCATATTTCATCTCCGGCCGTATACAAAAAATTATATATCAAACACTGAAGATAACAAGATTTTAACATACTTTATATTTGTTTATTGTATTAAACCGCTATATCTTCCTGTTCCATTTTGTTCATAGGGTTCCAGGTGTCTTTGAGGTTGTTTTTTATAAGATTTTGGTAGAATTTTTCTTTGTAATTCAACAAATCCAGTTGTTTTGTAAGTTCGTCAAGCTGCTGCTGCGCTTTAAGTTTAGTTGCCTGAATAATCCCGTACCGCTCCGGAATTGTGGAATCGCCCATTATGCATAAGTCAATATAGCGTTTAATCGCTTTGTTTTCTGTTCCGACAGAGCGAAGGCATTTAACAATTCTTACCCATTCAAGGTCGTTTTCAGAAAAAATTCTTATATTGTTTTGGTTTCTTTTTACAAAGGGAAAAAATCCGCTTTTTGCCCAAAAACGCAGTGTGTGCTCAGAAATTTCCATTTTATCCGCAACTTCTTTAATAGTATACATTTGAAAACCCTCCTTGATAAAATTTTAGCATAAAAAATTTTACTTGAGAGTTTCTATCAGGTTTTTCAATAAAAAACCTGCTTAAATTAATAAGCAGGAATTTTATTTTTGTAAGAACATTTTAAACTGCGGCCAATTCCAGCGTGCTGCAAATGTCTTTTGTTATCAATTCTTTTGTCAAATGATAACGTTCATACAATTCCTCAAGCGGAACGCGGTCAGTGAATTCCTTTTTGGCACCAAAATTCAAAACTTTCATACTGGAATTTCCGTAAAATCTTGAAACTTTTTCGCCAAAGCCGCCGTTTAAAATTCCGTCTTCAAGCGTGATTACCAAATCATGGTCTTTTTTGAGATTTTCAAGAAGTTCTTCGTCAACTCCTGTGATAAATTTCGGATTAATCAAAGTTGCGTTAATGTTGAGTCTGTTTTTGATTTCTTCCTTAACTTCTTTTGCGAGATTGAAGAAATTACCAAGCCCTAAAACCGCAATTTTGCTGCCTTTATGTTCAACCTTGAACTTGTTCAGAATTGAATAATCTGTTTTATCTTCAACACCTGTTGCTTCAAGAGGAATATTCGGAACTCTGATTGCGACAGGATGTTCGGTTTGGTTGAGGGCATATTCAAGCATTGCAAGATATTCTTCTTTATTCGTCGGAGCCAAATAAACAATATTTGGAATGTTGGAGATTAAAGAAATATCAAACGAGCAAAGATGTGTTGCGTCAGCCCCTGAAATTCCGCCCCAGTAAACAAGCATTGCCAGAGGTGAGTTGTTAAGAGCCAAATCCTGCGATAATTGGTCATAAGTTCTTTGAACAAATGAACTCATAATATGTAAAACAGGTTTTGCGCCGGATTTTGCAAGTGCGGAAGAATAAGCAACCGCGTGTTCTTCTGCAATACCGACATCTGTATAATTCGCACCGAGTTTCTCCCTAAAGTCCGGAGTGAAGCCGAAAACACCCGGAGTTCCGGCGTTGACAGCAATAACTGTTTTGTCAGATTTTATTTTTTCAAGAAGGAAGTTTTTTGTAACTAAGTTGTAATCTTCAACAGGAACTGACGGCGCATCAGATTTTTCATCAAGCGTTCCCGGGAGAATCCAGTGGAAAGCTTCTTTGTTTTGTTCCGCCGCTGCAAGCCCTTTGCCTTTTAATGTTCTGATATGAACAACAACCGAACGGGCGGCGTCTTTAACCTGTTTAAAGCCTTCAATAAGTTTTTCAATATTGTTTCCTTCATTAACATAAATATAATCAAAGCCAAGGGTTTTGAAGAAGTTGTTTTCTGATTTTCCGTTTGTTTCGCGGAGTTCCTGAAGGTTTTTGTAAAGTCCGCCGTGGTTTTCGGCGATTGACATTTCATTGTCATTTACAACAATTATAATGTTGCTGTTTAAATCTGCCGCATTATCCAAACCTTCAAGCGCTTCGCCGCCGCTCAAAGAACCGTCGCCGATTAAAGCAATTACATTTCCTTTTTCACCTTTCAAATCTCTAGCCTTTGCAACGCCGCAGGCAAGGCTTACAGAAGTTGAGGTGTGGCCGACTTTGAAAAGGTCATGCCCGCTTTCTTCCGGAGCTGTATAACCTGTGTATTTAAGATATTTCGACGAGTCAGTGAACCCTTCTTTTCTTCCGGTCAAAATTTTATGCGGATAGCACTGGTGCGAAACGTCAAAAACAATTTTATCAAGCGGTGAATTAAACACATAATGCATTGCAATAGTTGCTTCAACTATTCCCAAATTCGGGCCGAGGTGGCCGCCGATGGTATTAACTTTTTTGATTATAAGTTCTCTCATCTCACAGGCAAGAGTATTCATTTCGTCAATTGACAGTTTTTTCAAATCTTCGGGGGAATTTACTTTGTCTAAAATCATATTTTGCCTCTCCTTTTATACAATTTATATTTTACTACAATCATATTTTACAATTTGATAGCTGCTCTCAGTCAAGCCCTGAATAATAACTTTTATTAAAAAATTTTACATTTTAACAGATTAAAGGCAAAAAAATAAATTTCCCGACTTAATAAAAATGGAGAAAATTTATGAATATAAACTTTACAGGAATAAAAAATATCGGTTACTGTAACGCTTCATTTAACGATGAGGCCTACAGGATTTTACAAAGCAGCGGCGAAGATGAATTTGATTACGAAAGCCAGACTCAGGAAGAAGAGGAGGACGATGCGTATTATCCTTTATATCAAAAGCAGGAAGGGCATACTTTAAACATCCAGCTTACTGATGATTTTAACGGAAAACATTTGAGTGAATTTAAAAAGGCTTTGAAAAACTCCCATTTACCCTATGCTGACTATATAAATCCTATTAACTCAAATTTTTTAAATATTTATCTGACAGATGATATTATAGAAGACGATGACGGAGAATTTAAAGATAATGTTTTATACGTTAATGACCTTGAAGTAGAACTCAAAGATAAAACACTGCCGATTTTCTCTTATATTGCAAAACTCGTATCAGAAATAGCGCGTAAACCCAAAGAAGAATTTGTAGTTAACAAAGACTACTTTGATTCAGACTACGCAAAAGAAGGCATAGTTTTTGGCGACAATATGGAAGATATTTATAAAGAAGATTATCTTGAGGTTATGGAAGACATTCACGACCCTCAAAATGTCAAAAACGGTGCAAATAAAATGAAAAATGTTATCATGGAATTTATGAGCAAATACTTTGAGAATTAAAATTATACAAACAACACCGCGACGGCACTAAGTCGTCGCGGCGGATAAAAAACTATTCATTTGTGCAGCCCGGTTTTTTAACCTCCTTTTTGGCTAAACTCCGATATCGCGAAGCCGTTTCCCTTCCATAAGGTTGTTCTCGATGTTTTCAAGTGAAATACCTTTGGTTTCCGGAATCAACAATACAGTAAGAACAACGAACAGGATGTTCAAACCTGTGTAAATCCAGAAGGTTACGGCAATCCCGAAGGTGTTGATTAATGTCAGGAAAGTTGCGCCGATAATCATATTTACAACCCAGTTTGTAGTTGTAGAACAAGCTACGCCGAAATCACGGCTTTTGAGAGGTTGAATTTCGGAACACAAAATCCATACGACAGGCCCTGCGCTCATAGCAAAACTTGCGATAGTAAATAACGTCATCAAAATGGCGAAAATCGAAATCCAAAGAGCGCTGAACCCTGCATTAATCATATATAAACAAACACCCAGCAAAAACGTTCCAAGCGCAATCCCTGCAAATCCTATTTTCAAAACAGGTTTTCTTCCCTGTTTGTCAACTGTTTTCATAGCAATCAGGGTCGCCAGAACATTCGTTGCACCGCAAATGACTGTTGCAATCATCTGCTGTTCAGTGTTCGCAAAACCGGCGTGTTTAAATATCTGCGGAGCATAATATAAAATTACGTTCATACCCGTAAACTGCTGCATTGCCTGCAATAGCATTCCGAGATAAACAGCACGCCGTACGTTTTTATTTTCTTTAAATAAACTCCAGCCTTCCTGCTTAACTTTAAGGCTTTCGTGAATTTCGTTTAATTCACTGTCCGCTTTCGCGTCAGTTGTGTTGAGCATTCTCAAGATTTCTTTGGCTTTTTCAAATTTTCCTTTTGAAGCAAGCCATCTCGGGCTGTCAGGCAGACCAAAAACAGCCGCCATCAAAAGCACTGCCGGAACAGAAATTACTCCGAGCATCAACCTCCAATGGCCGCCATAACTAAAAATCGTATCGGAAATAAAGGCAACCAAAATCCCGATTGTAACCATCATCTGATACATGGAAATAAGTTTTCCGCGGTCTTCTTTTTCAGCCATTTCGGAAAGGTACAAAGGCGCAACATAAGACGCAATTCCGACAGCAAATCCGAGCAAAATTCTTGAAATCAAAAGGATTGCAACATTAGGCGCCGCAGCAGAACCAACTGACCCAAGTACAAACAACGCTGCACCTGCCATAAGACTGGTTTTGCGCCCGAGTTTATATGAAATCCATCCTGTTGAAATTGCACCAAGTGCAGCACCGAGCATCATTGTTGATACAACCCATTCCTGAAGCCTGCTTGAGAGTTCAAAATGCGTTGTGATAAAAGGCAAAGCTCCTGATATTACACCGATATCAAGCCCGAATAAAAGTCCGGCCATGCCTGCCGCAAATGTGATAAAAACCTTCATGCGTTTCGCTTTTAATGCTCTGTCTGTTTCTGTCGCATTTTTGGGCAAAGCATCTTCCATAAAATCTCCTTCTAAAAACTATATAAATATTATGCCCCGTCTTTCTAAAAATTATCACTTTTGTTAATTTTTTTGAAAACACCTGCTCTAAAACTTAAAAAAATCAAATTTAATTTTACTCCCTTAAATAATTATAATGTCTAATTTTTTCAAACCCTTGATATGGTTTAATTAAATCAGTAAAGGGAAAAAATCATGCTTAAAAATATTTTAAATGTTATTTCTTTGACACTTTTAATCTCGCTTGCTTGCGCATATGCAGCAGGCGCGAACGAAGTCAAATTTGATAATCAGGATTTTGTATTGAAAGCCACGGCTCAATCACTGAATGTTCCGAACGCTTTAAACGAATACTTTCCAAAAGGCGAAAGCCATGACCATTGGACAAAAATGATAGGCGTTTATCATATTCCTGAAGAAAAAGATCCGATTAAATACGCGGAAGAAATTGACAAAGATATTGAAAAAGCCGAAAACTGCGTACTTTTAAAGTTTGTCAAAAACAATAAAACAGACCAGGCAGTAATAAGTTATCTTGAAAACGGTCAGGAAAACGGTCAAAACTTTTTCACCTACAATGTTTACAAATATGAAAAAAATCCGGTTAAAGGAATTACCGAATTTAAATATGCAGTAAAATATTTCTTCAAAAACAATGATGAAATCGTAAAGCTTGCTCAAACTGTCAAAAACGAAAATGATAAATATATGACAATGCTTATTTCTTCACCAATTCCGCCGATTGTGGAAAAAGAGCTGAATTAAGAAAAAACAAATTAATGAAAAGTTTTTTCAAACTTTACATCGGTTAAAATCTAATATAAACTATTTTTGTGATAAATATTGATAATCTTGATAACGAGAATTATTCACAGTTTCAATACCTTGTAAAGTCGAGGTATTCTTTTGCCGTAACCGGCTTAATTGCGATTTTGCGGCTGTTTCTGCTTAAGCAGGCAGCAAAAATTTCCAAGAAAAAAGTTCTTTTTATAACAACAACAGAACAAAATGCTTTGAAATATCAAAATGACTTGCGCCGTGCATTTGACGTGGAGGCGGCATTACTGCCGTTTCAAAATATTTCGATGTATGAAACCATTGCCCCGAACGGTTACGAATACGCCGAACAAATCAGAATTCTGCGCGAAAAACCTGAAATTGTAATTGCGCCGGTTAAGGTTATGCTTGAAAAATTTCCTGATGAGAGATTTTTTGAGGAAAATTCCATAAAACTAAAGGTCGGCGACGAAATCAATATTAAACAAACAGGCGAAACTCTTGTAAATCTCGGTTATAAGCGCTCGACCATGGTAAGCGACATCGGTGAATTTTCAATCCGCGGCGACATAATTGATATTTACTCGCTTGACAAAAAACCCGTAAGAATAGAACTTTGGGGCGATGAAATCGTGGATTTGCGGTATTTTGACAACGAAACCCAAAAATCAATCGAAAAAATCAAAGAATTTGAAATCCTGCCTTTTCATAAATTTGTGTGCTACGCACGTAGAGACATCGGAACGATACAAGACAAAAACTCTGATGAGGGAATTAACGATTTCAAAAAACTTTCCCCGGAGCTTTCCGAACAATTGCAGGAGGAAGGGTATTTTGAAGGAATTGACGTTTATCAGAGTTATTTCAACGAAAATTTAGTAAGCGCGCTGGATTATTTCAAAGATTATCTTGTTATCACAGATGAAACCGCCGAGGTTTACTCAAAATTCGAAAGTTTTGACGAGGGTTACGAGCGCCAGATTGCAGAAAACCTGAAACTCGGGCTTCATTATGAGTTGAAAGACAGAAACCACGTAACTTTTGAAGGCTTCATCCAAAAACTTGCGGGATTTGTCAAAATAGGATTTAACAATTTTCTTGACGATGAAATGGACGAAATTGTTGAATTTAACACGCTTCCACTTAAGAACTTCGAGGCACATCTCGATGAAATTGCAAAGTTTATAAACGACAACTCAAATTACAATATCGTCATTGCAACCGACTACAAAGAACGCGTAAAAGAAATTCTGAAAGAACGTGAAGTTTTTAAACTCATAACTTTTACAGAAAGCATAACTTCTCATGGCGGAATTCTGGAGGATTTCAAGACAATCATCTTCACCGACCGCGAACTTTTTAACAAGCGCTCAAAAGAGGTTACGGCGGCGCGGAAATCCTACTACAAAGAAAAACCCGAATATATCGAAAATATTAACGACATAAAAGAGGGCGAATACGTTGTTCACAGCATTCATGGTGTCGGAATTTACCGCGGTTTAAGCCAGCAGGAAATTGACGGCCAGTTAAAAGATTATCTGACAATCGAATACGCTGCAAAAGACCGCCTTCATATCCCTGCAGAACAGATTAACCTTCTTGTCAGATACCGCGGTTCTGGCGCAATAAAACCAAAGCTTTCGCGCATGGGCGGCAAAGATTGGGAAAACACAAAAGCCCGCGTGAAAAAAGAAGTTGAGCAGGTCGCTTATGATTTACTGCGGCTTTACGCAAGACGCAAAATGCAGCAGGGAATAGCTTTTCTTCCTGATACAAACTGGCAGGTCGAAATGGAAGAGGCTTTTGAATACACGGAAACTCCCGACCAGATGAAAGCGATTACCGACGTAAAAGCGGATATGGAAAGCAGCGAACCGATGGACAGGCTTATCTGCGGGGATGTGGGGTTTGGCAAAACAGAAGTTGCAATGCGCGCGATTTTCAAGGCTGTAACTTCCGGAAAACAGGTTGCCGTGATTGTTCCGACAACAATTCTTGCGCTCCAGCATTTTCAAACCATCAGCGAGCGGTTTAAACCGTTTGGCGTAAATGTAGAACTTCTTTCGCGTTTCCGCACGGCAAAAGAGCAGAAAGAAACAATTAAAAAGCTTGCGCTTGGTGAATGCGATGTTGTAATAGGCACCCACAGGCTTTTGCAGGAAGGAATTGTTTTCAAAGACCTCGGGCTTCTCGTAATTGATGAAGAACACAGATTTGGCGTGAAGCACAAAGAAAAACTAAAAGCGTTCCGCGAAAATATTGATATTATTACAATGTCAGCAACGCCGATTCCGCGGACGCTTTACATGTCGCTTTCCGGAATTAAAGACATGTCGATTATCAACACGCCGCCCAAAAACCGTATGCCTATTAAAACTTACGTCGGCGTCTGGAACGACAACATGGTGAAAAACGCAATTATCCACGAACTTGACCGCGAAGGGCAGGTTTTTTATCTTTACAACCGCGTTGAAACTATTGAAGAATTTAAATTCCAACTACAGCAGCTTGTACCAAACGCACGCATAGCAATCGGACACGGGCAGATGGATGAAAAAACTCTTGAAAAAGTTATCGTCGACTTTGCAAATCACGAGTACGACATACTTTTAGCAACAACGATTATCGAAAACGGCATTGACATTCCAAACGCAAACACCATGATAATTCATGACGCCGACCGCTTCGGACTTGCCCAGCTTTACCAGCTTCGCGGCCGCGTCGGGCGTTCGCAAAGACAGGCTTACTGCTATTGTTTCTACAAAAAAAGCAAGGAAATTACAAAAGAGGCTTTTCAGCGCCTGAAAGCCATAAAAGAATTCACGACCCTCGGAAGCGGATATCAAATCGCCATGCGTGATGTCGAAATCCGTGGCGTCGGTAATATTTTAGGCACAAAACAGCACGGGCATATGATAAACGTCGGTTTCGACACATATTGCCAGCTTCTGGATGAAACAGTCCGCGAACTCCAGGGCGAAACCGTTAACAAAAATAATCCTGCAATTGTCGATATCAATGTTACTGCATTTATCCCTGATGAGTGGGTTGGCTCTGCCGAACAAAAAATGATTGAATATAAACGTCTTGCAGATGTTAAAAATGATGTAGAACTGGATTACATCACAGAAGAATGGAAAGATCGTTTTTCGAAACCGCCGCAAAGTGTTGAAAATTTAATAAAGCTTATCCGCCTGCGTCTTGCCGCAACAGATGTCGGAATTTCCTTAATCCGCGAAACTCCGGACAACATAAGAATTTACATGCCGTTTTTGGAGCCGGAGTGGAAAATTATTCAAAAATGTTTGCCATCTAATATATTGAAGAAAATAAAATTTACAATTGCCCCGAAGTCATGCCAGGAAGGTAATTCCATTTTGCTTTTAAATAATGCATATATGAATTTTGATGAAGTATTTAACATTTTGACAGATTTGTTTTATTATATTCATAAAATAAGTCATGAATTTACATATTAAAAGAAAGAGAGACATTATGAAGGGAAAAAAACTCTTAGTCACATTAGCAGCCTCAGCAATTCTTTTCACAGGCTGCGGTTTGAAATCCGGTAATGCGATTATCAAAGTTAATGACCGTAAAATCACTCAAGGCCAGTTTGATGAAAAAATGGATAATGCTATGCACAATTCAATGTTTGCCCAGATGGGAGTTGATTTGAATAATGGCAAAAACGATTTTATCATCAACCTGATGAAAGTTAGAATTATTAATGAATTAATAGTTAAATCACTTTTAGATGGTGAAATTGAAAAACGCGGAATTAAAGTTACAGCAAAAGATACAGAAGCTGCAATTAAAGACATCATTCAAAAAGTAGGTTCAAAAGAACAGCTTGATACTATTTTAAAACAAAACGGAATTTCATCATCTGACTTCAAAAAAGATGTAGCAGAGCAGGTTAAAATTAAAAAACTTGCAGAATCTCTCGGAGAAGTAAAAGTATCAGATGCGGATGCAAAAAAATTCTATAACGAAAACATCTCAAGATTTAAACATCCTGAACAGGTAAAAGCTTCTCATATTCTTGTTGCTGCAAACAAAGCCGATTTAGCAGAAATCATTAAAGCTGAAAATGAAGGCAAGGAATTAAGCGAAGCTGAACTTAATGCAAAAGTAGAAGAAAGGATTAAAGAAAAACGCGCAAAAGCAGAAGCCATTCTCGCTGAAGTTAAGAAAGACCCTTCCAAATTTGCTAAAATCGCAAAAGAAAAATCAGAAGATCCGGGAACAGCAGTTAACGGAGGCGAATTAGGTTTCTTCCCGAAAGGAAAGATGGTTCCGGAATTCGAAAAAGCAGCTTTTGCTCTCAAACCAAATTCTATTTCAGATATCGTTACAACACCTTACGGTTATCACATTATCTTTGTTACAGACAGAAAAGAAGCCGGTCAGGAACCGTTTGAAAAAGTTCAAAACGATATCAAAGATTACATCACAAATCAAAAACAGGTTGAAATGGTTGACGATTTGGTTGAATCCCTTAAAAAGAATGCAACTATCGAATACGTTGACGAAGCTTATAACCCGGACAAAATCCAAGGAGAAATCCAAAAAATGTTCAATGCTCCCCAAGAACAAAATCCGGAAAATCAGGGAAACCAACCTGAAAAATCAGATAAAAAAGTTAAAGATATCCAAAAAAGATAATCTTTTAAAAATTTCAAAAAATCCCGTCAAACAGGCGGGATTTTTTTATTCTGTCTAAATTAACAAATTGCTTATGAAGCAAATATTTATTATAATGAAAGCATGAAAAAGTTTGCTATTTTTAACCGTTTTAGGGATGCGGTTATCATCACAAATCACAATAAGGAAGTCGTTTACAAAAATAATACCTTCAAAAGATGGTTTCCTGAATTTTCGGATATCAAAAAGTTTTCGCATAACGCAAACTTTGACATCTGCCCGCTTGAAACAGAAAATCCCGAAAACTATTCTCCCATCTACAATGCAATGATGTCCAAAGAAGATTTTTCCGCAAGAATTTCCTACCAGAATGACAGCGGCAGACTTCAATACTTTGATTTGTATTCCGTTAGAAAATGGAAATATACTCTGATGTTTTTCTCCGACATTAGCGCCGAAACAGAATTAAATTCCTCCGAAAACTTAAATAAAAAACTAAAAGAACGCGTAATATATCTTGAAAATCAAAACAATGACCTGATGAAAATTAAACAAAAAGCCCAGGCTCAAGCCATCCGAATCGCTCTCATAAACAAAGTTTCCAACATCATCAGGGGTTCAATGGATTTGTCCGTAATCCTTAGCTCTGCCCTCAAAGAATTATCTGTTATGTTCGGAACTTTTAAAGCCTATTACGCGTCATATAATAACGGAGCATTTTGTGTTGAAGAGGTTTTTCCGAAAAAACATGCCGACTTAAAAACAAACTTCACCTTTGAAGAAGACACGGCTGAAACTATTCTCTCAGGCCGGATTTCAACCCAGCACTCCTTGAAAGAATACAAGGAAGCCCCCGCTTTTAAGCAGCCGGTTATGAGAATTGCCGTTCCTGTATTTCATATGCAAAAGCTAATCGGGGCAATAGTTTTGCTGAGTTATCAAAGGCGTGAATTGAGCGAAGAACTCGAAATCCTCGAAGCAATCTCCTCCCAGCTCGGAAACGCAATTATCAGAGCAGAACTTTACAACAAAAACGTCCAAACAGTTCACCAGCTGCAAAACACCCTCAAAGAATTAAAAGAAACCCAGCTTCATCTTATAAATTCGGAAAAAATGGCCTCTCTCGGCCAGCTTGTTGCCGGCGTTGCGCATGAGATTAATACGCCCATTGCCTCAATTAAATCAAATAATGCAATCCTTGCAAAATTCCTTCCGAAAATTAAAGATGAAGAAATTTCCTTAATTCTTGCTGATATCAATGAAGTAGACCGTGAAGCAATTCAACGAATCAGCCACATGGTAACTTCACTCAAAAAATTCGTCCGCCTTGATGAAGCAGAACTTCAGGAAGCAGATATCAATAAAGAGCTGGATTTAACGCTGGACCTGATTCGCCACGAAACAAAGAACAGAATCGAAATCGAAAAGCATTACAGTGACCTGCCTCTCATAAAGTGCTATCCGAATATGCTAAACCAAGTATTCACCAATGTTTTAATCAATGCATGCCAGGCAATAGAAGGGCATGGAAAGATAACAATTTCGACTTCTTATACCCCGAAAACTTTGACTGTGTCTATAAAAGACACTGGAAAAGGCATAAAAAAATCCGAAATAAACAAAATTTTTACAGCCGGATATACTACAAAAGGAGTAGGAGTCGGAACAGGATTAGGATTGGCAATTTCTGCGAAGATAATTGAAAAACATAAAGGCAAAATTATTGTAAACAGTGAAATTGGTCATGGTACCGAGTTTATTATTACTATCTGTAGTGAGTAGTATGTGTTAAAATTTATTACAAATTTAGCACTACTATAATTGAATTTCATCAATTATTAAAAAAACAATCGTTAAATTTGAAATATTATCCTAACAACCACATGACAGATTTTAAAAAATAGTTTATATTATAAGTATAAAGTGTGAGTGTTACCCTTTATTAAATCTCACAAATCGACAGTAAAAGATTAAATTGTAAATAATTATTAATTAAAAGTAGGTAAAAAGGCAATAATATTCTATCAAAATTCTTTATAGAAATATAAGTGTGTAGAATATTTTTGTAGTGTCGGAGGAAAATGATGACAATTAGTGTGAACAGCAAGAAAAAACAGGTTAAAAAATCTTTTGATGAATTGTTGATGGATTTAAGAACAAGCAATTCGGAAAAAGTAAGATATAATGCCGCTCGCGTTTTAGGCGAAATGGGCGACTCAAAAGCTGTTGAACCTTTAATCGAAGTTTTGAAACATGACAAAAATGGTTCCGTAAGATTATATGCAGCAAGAGCATTGGGCGAACTTGGCGACTGCAAAGCAACAACTCACTTAATTGAATCCTTGCGCGAAGACAGAAACGTTGACGTTCGAGTTCGTGCAGCACGCGCACTCGGCCGCTTGGGTGGAGCAATCGTTGTTGAGCCGCTTGTTGAAGCTTTGAATGATGAAAACCCGCAAGTTTGTATCACTGCAACTGACGCTTTAATTGAAATCGGCGATGTTGCAACTGATGCTCTAATTGAATCACTTGACCATGAAAAAGTAAATGTACGCTGTGATGCAACAAGAGCATTGGGCGAAATAGGCAACAAAAAAGCTGTTGATAAAGTAATTAATATGTTGTATGACGAATGGGTTAACGTAAGAATTTACGCAGTAACTTCTCTTGGAAAACTCAATGACACAAAAGCAGTTCCGGCATTAATTGATGTTATGAAAAACCGTAACGAAAATGAACTTGTCAGAGCAGGCGCAGCAGCAGCACTCGGTGTACTTCGTGACCAGCGTGCATTGCTTCCTTTGAGAGAACTTATTATGGAAGCAGAAGAGCTTGGTGAACTTGAAGACACAGCATTGAAGTCCTTCAAGAAAATAATGGCTGCAAACTGGCAGTCAATTCCCGGTGCAACAGCTCAGAAAAAACCGGCAAATGCATTTTAATCAACACTTGAAATAATTCTCAAAATCAATATGTACAAAAAGACCGCTCTTGTTTCAGCGGTCTTTTTTGTAATCCGAAAATTTCAGAACAAAAATAAAATCTCCGATATCTTATGGCTGCGGAAGATTTTTCCAGTAAGGCTTGCCCTCATCCCCAGGGAATCTGTCCATCAATGCAAATTTTGAACAAGCAGTACCATTGTCAGACCAACTTCCACCGCCATAGCCGCCATCCGAACTGTCACATAGACTTCCGTCTGTAGTTCCGGTAAAAGAGCAGCACCCCGCACCTTCTGAATGTGCTGACTGGAAAGAACTGTTAATACTTGACGGGAGTAACTGATTATTTTGGGCAATCTGAAAATAAAAAACATCATAGCCAAATTTGTTAGGGCCCTTGTGCCCGTTTGTATCAACTACAAAATCCAAACTATACCCCCACCAGCAGCCGCTGTTAAAAATAATCATGCCGTTTTTCGCAGCAAATGCGCCGTCATTATAACTATCAGGGTTAAACTTTTTCCTGCCCTTTTCAACACTATAAAAATATTCCTGCTTATAACCAAGCAAACGCAAATCACGTTTTGATGTCGTCTTATTATCAAATTTTGTTACAACCTGAAAATATTTAGAAAAGTCTTTTATAAAAAATTGTGCGTTATCTCTTGTACCTCCGCTGCAATAAGTCTGCCATAGCTGCGGGTCATCATTTCCCATTAAAAGAACGGCCTGATAAACAAGTGAGTATGCTTGCTTAAATCTGGCCTCTAACTCTTTATTCCTTGCATTATTTATTACAGTTGGAAGAGTCATAGCGGCAATAATTCCGATGATGCCGAGGGTGATTAGTACCTCTGCCATTGTAAAAGCGGGCTTTTTGAGAGGTGAAAAGTGAGGAGTGAAGCGTGAAAAGACCGTTTCATTAATTAGTGAAGAGTGAACAGTGAACGTTGAACGATTCTTTACGTTTTTATTGCACCGTTTTACTTTAGACGTATTTCGTTGCGTCATTGCGAGCATAGGCGTACCCACAGAGCATCCTGCCTCAAGGACTCCATTTTTTGATTGAGTATCAAAAAATGGAGGGTGCTCGTTTACTAGCCAATGATGCAAGCAAGCAATCCTGCTTGTTATTCTTTGCTTCACGACGAAGTTCTTGGGAGATTTGTTTTCGAAACGATAGCGAGCTAGCGAGCGTGTTTGAGAAAATAAATCTCCCAAGAACGACCTGTACCGTCCCAACAATGTAAAATTAAAGAAAATCCTTACAGGAGCCGGGCTATAAGCTGCCCCCCCCCCCCGTAAATTCAATCATAGTCTGCTTTTTAACCATTTTTAGCTCCTTTTAAAAATAATTTATTTAACTTTTTTATTATAATGTCCTTTAAAATTTTTTGCAACAATAAAAAATGTGCCAAAAGATAAATCTTTTGGCACATTTAAAATAACTTTGTTCAAATCTTATTAAAAATATCTTTTCAAAAGACCATCAAAGCCTTTTCCGTGACGGGCTTCGTCTTTAGCCATTTCGTGAACTGTGTCATGAATTGCGTCATAACCCAATTCTTTTGCGCGTCTTGCAATAGCCAATTTGCCGTCGCAAGCGCCGTGTTCAGCTTCTGCACGAAGTTCAAGGTTTTTCTTAGTTGAATCAGTGACAACTTCACCTAAAAGCTCTGCAAATTTAGCGGCATGTTCAGCTTCTTCAAAAGCATATCTTTTGTAAGCTTCTGCAACTTCCGGATAACCTTCTCTTTCAGCAACTCTTGACATTGCAAGGTACATGCCGACTTCTGTGCATTCGCCTGAGAAGTGTGCTCTCAAACCTTCCATAATTTCTTTATCTTCAACTACGCCGTCACCAACTTTGTGTTCACAAGCGTAAACTTTTTCGCCGCCGCCGATTTCTTTGAAAGTTGTTGCGCCGCAAAGAGGGCATCTTTCAGGAGCTTTATCAGCTTCAGTTGACCAGCCGCATACTGTACATACAAATTTTGCCATTTTTTACCACCTTTCTTAATCTCGTGAAATTTTTTTAAATCTCTTTTACATAAATTACTATACAATACAAAATAAATTTTGTAAAGTAGGAATTATTATCATTTTTAAAAAATAAAGGAATTTTTCTTTTCTTTACATTATTTAACTTATTTACTTATTGCAATATTGTTGTATTATCATATATGTAGTAGTAAATATTTAATAAAAATTCTTTCTTTTCGGAGGAAAAGTGACAGATAAGTATTTTATAAAAGGCGGGACCCCACTAAGAGGTGAAGTAACAATAGGCGGAGCTAAAAATTCGGTTTTAAAGCTTATGGCCGCCGCTTTGCTTGCTAAAGGCGAAACAAAAATTTATAACGTTCCTGATTTGACAGACGTTGAAATTATGTTGAATGTTATTGCACAATTAGGCGCGAAAACTTCTTATGATAAGTCTGAAAAATCACTTACAATTGACGCTTCAAGTATCACAAGCATTACTGCAAAATACGAATTAGTAAGCAAAATGCGTGCGTCATTTATTGTTTTGGGCGCATTGGTTTCTCGATGCAAGGAAGCCATTGTTGCACTTCCAGGCGGATGTGCAATCGGCGAACGCCGTGTAGACTTCCACATTCGCGGCTTAGAAGCGCTCGGAGCTAAAATAAAAATCGAAAATGGCTATGTTCATGCAAAAGCTTCACGCTTAACCGGAACTGATATTTATCTTGATATTCCCTCCGTTGGTGCTACTGAAAACCTTATGCTGGCAGGAGTTCTGGCAGAAGGCGCTACAAGAATTCAAAATGCTGCACAGGAACCTGAAATTGTTGATTTAGCAAACTTCCTTAACGCAATGGGCGCAGATGTCAACGGTGCAGGAACCTCCGAAATAGTAATTAACGGAGTAAGACAGGAGCAGCTTCACCCGATTGAATACACAACAATTCCTGACAGAATTGAAGCCGGAACTTTTATGACTGCAATTATTGCAACACGCGGCAAAGCAATTATCCGAGAAGTTTTTCCGGCGCATTTAACCTTCTTTACAGACAAACTTTTGAAAATGGGCGCAAATATCAAGCTTATAGAGCCGAATTCACTTGAGGTAAGCTGTAAAAACAGATTAAATTCAATAAACTTTATAACACAGCCATATCCGGGATTTCCGACAGATTTGCAGTCAATGGCAATGACGCTTCTGACAACTGCAAATGGAGTCGGAATAATTACCGAAAGTCTTTATGAAAACCGCTTCATGCAGGTGCCCGAACTCCGCCGCATGGGCGCCGACATTCATCAGGACAGAAACCATGCAATCATCAAAGGTGTTAAAAAACTTACCGGCGCAACTCTTGCTGCAAGCGATTTGAGAGCCGGAGCGTCCCTCGTTGTTGCAGCTTTGATGGCTGAAGGAAATTCTACAATCGAAAAATTACATCATATAGATAGAGGATACGAAAATTTCGAAACTAAGCTAAGATTGTTAGGAGGCAAGATAGAAAGAAAAGACGACGCATTGCCTAACCTAACGGAGGATATACATAATGAGTCCTACTTATAAACGCTGGTACGATCACGATCCGCTATTATTAGAAGTAATTGAGCTTTTAAAGAATTATCAAAACGAATTGAGAGCTCAGGCTGAAATATTCCTGGAAAAAATCGAACAAAAAGTTTCAAAAGAAACTATCGAAAAGTTTTACCAGATGGTTAAACCTGTTAATGCAAACAACCGCTGGTATGACAAGGATCCTGTAATATCGAAAACAGTTGAAATCTTGAGAATAGTTCCTCCGGAAGCACAAAAAATTTGTGCAGAGAACTTTATAAGAACACTAAAAGAAATGGGTATTGAATACGAAAGCCCCAACAAAGAAAACTAATTCCAAAAATTTGAAATATAAAGCTTTAAACAAAACCGAAACTGAGTTTTCGGTTTTTGTGTTTTGGCGGCATAAGTTAAAGCTTAAAAGCCCTATAAAAAAATAGCCCTGACCAATAACAACTTCTTTAATATATTTTTATGTAAACTTTTATTAATATCGTAGCAAAATAATTTATTTAGATGAGTTAATATAGCATTAAATCATCTATACTCAAGAAAACACGTAGAATAAAAACACACAAAAGTGTGTCGAGGGTAGAAAATATGGTCGATAACAGGTCAGCAGGATTTTTCGGGATTGGCGGCTCTTTTAATTTCAAGAGCGGCGACATCTCCGGCACTGCCGCAAGAACCCAGGATGACAAAATGGGTCAGGGCGGAGAATATTTTGCGCAGCAGAAGAGGGAAGAAGAAGAGCAGGAACGCGAGTCTGAAAAATACATGGACAGAAGCGCTGTTTTGCGTGCAACTTTAAACTCGCTTGCAATGATGAATGTTGCCAACGTTATCAACTCAAAGAAAAAACAGCTTATTCTTGATGAAAAGAATAAGAACAATCAACAAAATCAACAAAAAAAAGATGAACGCGAGGACGATACTGAGAAATCGTCAAATGAGTAAAAATACTCTTATATTATTATCCAAAAATGCTTTGCGGTTCTTCGGATTTTTTACCTTTCTTGGCTTCTTTCATCAAAAGTTCACCGTGGTAGAAAGGATTTGAACCATTTTTGTCTTTGCTTGTACTGTTGCTTATAATGCTGTTGAAAAGCGGTTGGGCTTGTGTTTTCGGCTGTTCTGAAACATCATTTACAGCAATTGTCATTTTGCCTTCGACGTTTTTAGAAACATTTTGAGCAGCTTGAGAGTTAAGGAATTGAATAGCTTTTTGCGCTGTTTCGCTAAGCTGAATATTCAACCCGCTGTTATTAAGGGCGATTTGGTTGGCAGTTTTTGCATCAACTTTTCCGCTGTACAAATCAACGCCAATGTCAGTTGCTCTTAATACATTTCCGAATGTATTGTTTACATTATATTGGCTGTTTTTAGCTTCTGCTCTTTTGAGGATTTCTGCTGAAACCTCTTTGAGAACAGAAGTATCAATGCCAAGTTTATAATTTGTATTGTAAACATTAAGAGCCATTATTTCGTATCCCTTTTTAATTTCCTTAAGTTATAAATCGGCATAACAGGCTTTAAACTTTAGAGTTTTTTGAGAAATGCTTAACATATCGTTACAAATATACAAATTCATGTCAATTTTCAGGGAATAATATTTTTAATATATATATAGGATATATAACTAGAGAGTAAATTTATGAGTTTAGGAAAAGCAAACTTCATTTTAAGTAATTTCAATGCCTGGATGGGCAGTGCAGCCAACGCGCTTGAAGAAAAAAATAACGGCGCAGATTGGGGCACTTCTATCATGAATTTCGGGCGGCATGCAATGACCGGCACAGTTCGTAATATTGCAGCAAAGGATATTTACGAACGCACAGGCGGTGACAGATTTGGCGGAAGCTATTTGGGATATATTGCAAATGCTGCGGCAGGGTATGGTACGGATGAAGCAGACAGGAAAGGCATGCAAAATCTTTTCGGCGCTTCGCTTTTGACATCAATGAACCCGTTTGGCGGCTGCTTTGGTGTCGGCCCCTTCGGCGGAGGGGTATTTGGCGGATATTACGGCGGATTTGTCGGAATGCCAATGATGGGGCCTCCGATGCCTCCTCCAATGCCAATGGGAATGCCAATGTCAACTTCGTATACAGAAATCAATATTTCAGGCGGATGTCACCATCGTCATTGGCACTGTTAGTCAGTTAGTAATTTCCAATCTTTTGAAACTTTGTCAAGCACCTCTTTGGTGCTTGCTTTGTTTAGCAGGATTTCCTGAACCGCGGAATTTATAAGATTGTTAATATCTTTCTGGTTTCTAGCCGATTGAAGAGCCGGCTCAATATGGTTAAGCTGTTTTGCGCTGATTACGCGGGCTTTTGCCATCAAATCCTTTTCTTCATATTTTGTGTAGAAATCGTCCTGTAAAGCTTTTTGATTTGTTGCGATTACGTTTGTAAGTTTTGCAAGCTCAAGCTGGTTTTTCTCATTTGTGAGGAAAACTGCGAATTTCAAAGCTTCATCTTTATTTTTTGCGCGTAACGGAATAACAAAATTCATTAATGAAAAATCATTCTGTCCGATTTCGCCGGTCAATTGCGGCGCAACGTCTGTGTTTTCGTAAGTTTTCGGGGCATTTTCTTTAATCATGTTGAGAAAATTCGCGCCTGCCTGAAAGAGCAAAATATTTTCAGACATGTATTTTTCCAAAGCCTCACGGTGGGTTTGTGTAATGCTTTCTTTAGGAATAAGGTTTTTCTGATAAAGATCTTTAAAAAGTTCGAAAACCTCTGCGGACTTTTCTGAATTTATGTTTTCGTAAGAATTTACGCCGTATTTGTTCAGAATTTTAAGCATGGTGTCGTTTTCTGTTATGTTTGGAAGAAAAATATACGCATTTGTTTTTTTTCTGACAACGGGCGCTGAAATCGCTAATTCTTCGTAAGTTTTCGGGATTTGAATTCCTGATTTTACAGCCAGAGCCTTGTTGAAAATCGTAACGGCCGAGGTTGCGTACCACGGAATAGAATAAAGTTTTCCGTTGTATTTCAACGAGTTTATGATTTCGCTGTTGAAATCTTTTACAGCGTCTGCGGGAATTTCATAGAGCGTTCCTTTTTGCGCAAGGGTTGCAGAAAAGTCAGGATTTAGATTAATCAAATCCGGCGGGTTGTCGCTTAAAACTGAGGCAAGCGTGCGCTTCTCGCCTTCCGAGAACGGAACATCAATCCATTTGATTTTAATGTCAGGATTTTGCACCTCAAATTCAGAGATAACGCCGTTTATGTAATCTGAAAAATCATTCATCTGGAGCGTCCAGAAAATTACCTCACGCTGCGATTTTGCCGGTTTATGAGATGGTAAAGTGAATAATACTGCAAAAATTATTAAAATAATAAGAATAACTTTTTTAAGAAAACGACTTTTCACATTTCACCTTTCACTTTTCACCAACAATTAACCATGCTACAATTATACTATGAATAATCTTTTTACGGAACTTGAAAATCAGAATAAACAAATTCCGCTGGCAGAAACTTTGCGGCCAAAAACTCTTGAGGAATTTCTCGGACAAAGCAATGTCGTGTCGCCAAACAGTCCTATTTTGAATTTACTTAAAACAAACAGACTTTTTTCAATAATTCTGTGGGGCACGCCGGGCTGCGGCAAAACAACGCTTGCAAGGCTTATTGCAACAAAAACAAATGCGAATTTTATTGAGATTTCAGCCGTAACTTCGGGCGTTAAAGATATTAAAGAAGCTGTTGAGAGCGCCAAAAATGCTTTGAGAAGCGGAGTTAAGACGATTTTATTTATCGACGAAATCCACAGATATTCAAAAACCCAGCAGGACGCACTTCTTCCGCATCTTGAAAACGGAACATTGTTTTTAATAGGTTCAACAACCGAAAATCCGTCGTTCCAGGTAGTTCCGGCACTTTTGTCAAGATTGCAGGTTATAAGACTCAACTCCATCGACGATGAGAGCATGAAAACTATTATTAAAAAAGGTTTTGCATATCTTGCGAAGAATTACACCGCAATGGATTGCGAAAGCGGGGTTCTGGATTTTATTGTGAACCTTGCACGCGGCGACGCCCGTTATGCGCTGAATGTTGTTGAAAATGCGTATTTTGCAAGTGATTTGAAGGACAATCGCCGAAATTTAACGGTTTCAATTATTGAAGAAATCTGCCAGAAACGCAACACAAGATATTCACAACAGGAACATTATGACTGCGCCTCTGCGTTTCAAAAAAGTTTGCGCGGAAGCGATCCTGATGCGGCGATTTACTATCTGGCAAAAATGATTGCGGCAGGCGAAGACCCGAGGTTTATTGCAAGGCGTCTGATTGTTTGCGCCGCAGAAGATGTCGGGCTTGCAGACCCGAATGCAATGAATATTGCGGTGAATGCTTACAAAGCCGTTGAACTTTTAGGGCTTCCGGAAGGCCGAATTCCGCTTGCGCTTGCGGTTATTTACGTTGCAAAAGCGCCAAAAAACAACAAAGCAATTTGCGCAATTGATGCTGCGCTGGCTGATATTGAGCATGGAAAAGATTTTCCGCCTCCTATGCATTTAAGGGATGCCCACTACAAAGACGCGAAGAATTACGGCTTTGGAATAGGTTATGTTTACAGCCATGACGCGCCTGATGTTTATCAGCAGTTTCTGCCGGACGAAATTAAGGATAGAAAATATTTATAAAAAACGCGGATTGTGAATCCGCGTTTTTCTTATTTTAAATCTATATTATTCAGCCATTGGAATTGTCAACTGCTGGCCGATTGAAAGTTTGTTTGGATTAGCCATATTGTTAGCCTGCATAACCGCTGTTGCTTTTGCAGGGCTGTAGCCACCGTAAAATCTGATTAAAATACTTTCAAGCGTGTCGCCGTTTTGAACTGTGTAAACTTCATTTTGGGTTTCTGCAGTAACTGCAGCTGTACCTTCAGTTGTTGCAGGAATAAGGTTAAGTTTTTCTTTTTGAGCTTTTGCTCTTTGCGGGTTGAAGATTTGATTTTCATCATTAGCAGAAACTCCGCGATTGGAAAGGTTTACCAAACCTACAAGCATAAGCATTACAAGCGCTCCGGCTACAAAACCTGTTGCAAGATATACGCTCGGTGATTTTTCGTTTTTCTGGCTCAATTTAAAGTTCTGCCATAAAACATCTAATTCTTTTTCTTTGTTGGGTCTTACATAAACATTCGGCGTGTTGTCATAACTATCCTGTCTGTACTTAGAAAGCGCTTCCAATACTGCCATTTTTTCCTTAGATAAGTTTGATCTTCTGATAGTTGAACTCTTCATTTTTAACCCTCACTACCCTAATTTATAAATTGTTCTTGACAGTATCCTATCATGTATATTTTTAATTAGCAAGTTAAATGTTAAGTTTGTTCATATTTTTGACAAAATGTTGCAGGTGAAGCCGCAATCGGTTATAATTATATGTATGAAAATTCTTGGAATTGACCCCGGCATGGCTATTGTCGGTTATAGTTTAATAGATTTTGACGGAAATAACTTAAGCCTTATAACATCAGGGTCAATTCAGACACAAAAAGGTGTACGCGAATCTTCAAGACTTTTAGAGATTTACAATGACATCACCATAATTGTGGAAAAATATAAACCTGATGTTTGTGCAATTGAAAAGCTCTTTTTCTTTAGAAACCATACAACTGTAATGCCGGTTGCACATGCAAGAGGTGTTATTTTAACTGTCCTTGAAAAATATAATACAGAGATTTTTGAATATACCCCTATGGAGGTAAAACAGGTTTTGACAGGATACGGACGTGCAGATAAAAAAGAAGTTGAACAAATGGTAAAGCTCGCACTTGATTGTGAAGATTTACCTAAGCTTGATGATACGGTTGACAGCATAGCAATCGCAATTTGTCATACACGTTCTTGTATAAATCAAGCTGTAATGGTATAATTAATATATATTGATGATTTTGGAATATGAGGATGGATTATGTACAGAAATAAAATGATGATTATTGCAACGGTTTTAGTGTCAGGACTTTTAGGCGTTATGATCTGGAGTTCACATGTTGTCGCCGACCATCATGCACAACAAAATCAACCTCCGGCAGAACAGCCGGAAAATATTAGCAATGACAACTTGGAACAAGAACAGATTGACGATACACCACAGCAATTTGAAGAAACACCACCACCGCCGCAAAGAGAAGAACTTCTTCCGCAAACAGACACAGAAGAACCGCTTGTTATTGACACATCAATAATTGAACCGCAGATTTTGGAAAGACTTCAATCTAAGCCGCGTATTGAAAAAAATTATCTCGACAAACTTACAGGGATGAAAAGGCTTGTTCTATGGAATCCTTCAACTTTTCCATTAAAAGTTTATATCTCTGATGAGGCTAATCTTCCCGCAGGGTTTGCTGACGGTATCAAAACAGCATTTAATAACTGGCAGAATTCATCAAAAAGATTTGTTTCCTTTGACTTTGTATCTAATGAGGATGGCGCTGATATCATAGTTAAAGTTCCTGATGCTGCTGCAAATTGCGCTGAAGAAGACGGTATTACCAGAGAATTAGTTATCGCAAATAATACGCTGCAGCGTGCATATTTGACAGTTCCAAAAACTGATTGTGAAGGCAAACAAAGAAATGTCGCACGGTTATACTCGACAGTTCAACACCATGTTGGACACCTTTTAGGCATCGATGGACACAGTTCCCGTGTTGCAGATGTTATGTATTCAGAAACTTCCTACGAAAATATTAACATTACAGACATTGATACAAATACCCTTAAATATTTATATACATTTAAACCAAACGTTACAAACAAAGCCTTCACTACTACTGAATTGAAGAAAAAATTAAGATTTGCAGATATCAAAGGTGCAAGCAGCGAAGAAATCGAAAATTATTTAACAGAAAACCTTTTATCCGACAAAGTTGAGGCAACTCCGCTTGACAGAGCGATTGAAACAGGTTTGAGATATTTAGACCAGTCAAATTACAGAATGGCAACTACTTATTTCAAAAACGCACTTGAAAAGGCTGACGACAGATTTGACAAAGCCTATATCTACCGCGCACTGGCAATCACATCTCTAAGAAGCGAGGAAGATATCAACGAAGCTTTTGGATACGCAAATGAAGCTTACAGCCGTGCAAATAACCCTGCGAATGACTACCTTGTAGCATATATTCAGTATAAAATGAATGATGAATCGGCCTGCTTGGAACGCCTTGAAAGAATTATGCATGATTACCCGAAATTAAAATCTGCATATTCTCTGGCAGCACAAATATACAATAATAAAGGTGATACAAATAAATTAAAAGAAATTTCTCAAAGAGCAAAAGATAATTTCTTTGAAAATCCACCTGTAGTGTATAATGTAGAATAAAATTCAAATAAAAAAGACAGCAGAGAGCTTTATGAACAAATCAGTTTTAAAAATTATAACATTATTAAGCATATTTTTGGGAATAGTCAGCGGTCTGCTGACTATTATCCCGTATGCAGGAGAAATTGTTTTTTGGCTTTTGCTTGTACTGGCGGCGCCGGCTGTAATTCTATTTTTAACAAACCAGAAGGTTCTTGAAATCGAAACCGTGAGGCAAAGCGTCGTTATAGGAGGCTTAATCGGATTTGTGTCATTTTTGGCATTTTCGGCAGTTTACTTTCCGGCAGTAATCCTGCTTGCCAGAATTTTTAACTATTCCTCCAACTACGGCGTTTCTATGTTTGTAAGCCATGCCTCCTTCGGGCTTCTTGTTATGCTCGCTGTTTTTATGGGAGTTCTGGCGGCAACAATAAATGCTTTCAGCGGCTTTGTAACTTATTATTTGATAGAATTTAATAAATCCTTAAAAACCCCAAAAAATTTTGAAGATACACAGTTTAATATAAGAAAGTAGAGAGATATGACAGAATTTCATTCCAAAATAAAAACAATCGAGTGGACGGGAAACTATTCAAAAATGGTTGACCAAACGCTTTTGCCTTACGAATTCAAATATATAAATATCGAAAGCGGACAGCAGATGTTTGATGCAATAAAAACAATGATTGTACGCGGCGCGCCGGCAATCGGCGTTGCGGGAGCGCATGGCGTTGTGCTTTACGCTCAGGAACTCGCTTCACAAAACCTTAGCCGCGGTGAATTTGTTCAAAAACTTCTTGAAAAAGCGGATTACATGGCAACCGCGCGCCCGACAGCAGTAAATTTGATGTGGGCGGTTGAAAAGCAAAAAGAAGTTATTAAAAATTCAAAATCTGACATCGCGGGCATTGTTGAAGAATTGAAGCAAAACGGCATTAAACTTGAAGACGAAGATATTGCGATAAACAAAAAAATCGGCGATTACGGCGCGGAAGTTGTCCCGAAAGGCGCGACTATTTTAACCCACTGCAATGCCGGCGGACTTGCAACAGTCGGCTACGGAACAGCTTTAGGCGTTGTGAGAAGCGCGTTTGCAAAAGACAATACAATTCAGGTTTTTGCAGACGAAACGCGTCCGCGCCAGCAGGGTGCAAGAATTACGACATTTGAACTTACCATGGATGGAATACCGACAACGCTGATTACGGATGGCATGTGCTCGTATTTTATGAAAAAAGGCATGATTGATATGGTTTGCGTGGGCGCTGACAGAATTGCCGCAAACGGTGATGCTGCGAACAAAATCGGGACTTACACAGTTGCAATCGCTGCCAAATATCATAACATTCCATTTTATGTAGCGGCTCCGCTTTCGACAATTGACCCGTCAATTGCTTCCGGCGAAGAAATAAAGATTGAAGAGCGTTCGCGAGAAGAAGTTACGCATATCAACGGCAAGATTATCTGCGCGCCGGAGGTGAATGTTATAAATCCCGGTTTTGACGTAACGCCGGCAGAACTGATTACAGGAATTATCACCGAAGCCGGAATTTTGCGCCCTGACTACAAAAAGTCGATTGCAGAAGCATTTAAAAAATAATTTATAAATTATTCAACTTCTGTTTAAAACTTTCCAGCGAAATTTTGTATTCGGTTTCGCCTAAAGGTAATGAACGGACTTTCTCAGGAGAAAAGCGGTTTAATATTCTGTTAATCTGCTTATTTTTGGCATTGGTTGTCCAGGTTAATTCTTTAATATTGTTAACTTCCGCATTTTGACAAATACTTTCGGCAATTCCTTTTAATATCGCAATTCCGGATTTAGTTTTCATATATTCAGGTGCAAGAGTTATAAAACCGATATGAGCAGACTGTTTTTCAGTATTTACACATATGGAATAGCCGCCTGCAACTTTATTTTTATGTTTTACAACTTCGGTTATGTTGTTAGGAAGCTTAGTAGTACTGTAAAAAGGCAGCAAGGAAAGATATTTGTCTATTTTTTCGAGCCAAGCAGGAGTTTTCTTGTCCGGCTCAAGATTGTGTTTTATTGCCTTGAAAAACACGGTCAAAAGTTCTTTAATTTCTTCTTTGTTTTTTACCGGCCGTATGACAGTCATTGCGCCGCTGAAAGATACAGAATCCCTCATTGGGATTTCTGTTAAAACTATTCGGCTTTTTTAGATTAAGGTTTTGGGGTTTATTTATAGAAAAATCAGGGTTAATAGTCAACATTTATGTTTTGCCTCCGAAATTAATAAAAGGCAAACATAAAATTTTTTGCTGGTTAATCAATTCCGAATTTATTTCTCGGGTTTGTATTTTTTAATTTTCAATTCGTTGTTTTCGACAACGAGTTCAACCTCGTCGAGAACGGGATTGATATTTAACAATTCCAAAATCGGTTTGGGGATAATAATTCCCCAGCTTGTGCCGTGTTGTCTAAGTTTTTTATGCATAATTACCTCAATGTCAATATTATATACCATAACATTGACATTTTATGCTTATTGTGATAATAATAAATAAGCAATATATAAGCATTGAGGTTATATGGAACTTTCTGACAGAGACGAATCATTACTTGCAAACGATATCTACGCAGTCGCAAAATTCTTACAGGCATACTGCGAAAAGTATGCTGACGATATTTATGAAATCTGCATTATGACAATTTTTATTGACTTGCTTTCATCACTCTCAAAAGAACTGCTCAGCAGGTATTAATTAAATCAGTTCGCCCTGCAAATACCAGGTTTTTGTGCCCGTAATCTTTACAGTTAAAAATTCGCCGGTTCTGTCAGTTTCGCAAGGGATGTGAACGATTTTGTTGTTGCGCGTTCTGCCCGTAATCACGTTTTTGCCCTTGTGGTTTTCAAAGTTTTCAATCAAAACCTCCATTGTGCGGCCGACGTATTTTTTGTTTGATTTCAGACAGTTTTCGCGTACTTTTTCGTTCAATCGCGCAAGACGCTCTGTTTTGACATCTTCGTCAATAAATTTGTCAACCCATTTTGCCGCAACGGTTTTCTCGCGCGGAGAATAAGCCGCGGTGTTTGAATAATCAAGTTCAAACTCGTCAATTGCCGTCAAAGTTTCTTCAAACTGCTCTTCTGTTTCGCCCGGAAATCCCGCAATAAAATCGCTCGTAATCGTCACATCGGGAACTTTTGCGCGAACTTTTTCAACGATTTTTGCATAAGTTTCGCGGTCGTAACGGCGGTTCATTTTTTTCAAAACCTCGCTTGAGCCGCTTTGCATCGGAATGTGAAAATATTCGCAGACTTTATCGAGTTCAACAACCGTGTCAATAAGTTCGTCAGTGATGTCGGTCGGATATGAAGTCACAAAACGAATTCTGAAATTGCCGTCGAGTGCGTTCAAATCTCTCAAAAGCTGTGCAAGGCGGTAATTTTTAAGTTCGCCTTCTTTTTGCGCAAAATCCTTGCCGTAACTGTCAACATTTTGTCCGAGAAGCGTAATTTCTTTAAACCCGTTTGCAAGCGCATCTTTTACCTCTTTAATAATGATTTCGGGCGTTCTTGAACGCTCACGGCCGCGCGTGTAAGGAACAATGCAGTATGTGCAGAAATTGTTACAGCCTTCGGTTATCGGAATCCATGCGTTAACACTTTTTACGCGGTTGATTTCAAATTCTTTTGCTTTATCGTCTTCGGTTGCATTGGTTTCGGTGCATTCCAGAACTCTTTCGCCAGCGTTAATTTTTTTGATAATTTCGGGAAGCGAATAGATTTTATGGGTTCCCAAAACAAAGTCAACATAAGGCGCGCGGCGGAAAACTTCTTTCATTTTCTGCTGCGCAACGCATCCACAAAAACCGATTTTTAAATCCGGTTTTGAAGTTTTTTTCCACTGCCCCCAGACCCCGATAAGGCTGAAAGCTTTATCCTCGCTCAACTGGCGGATTGAACATGTGTTAACCATTACCAAATCTGCTTCTTTTGCGATTTCTGTTTTTTCGTAACCAAAATGCGCCAGCATTCCGAACATTCTTTCGCTGTCGGATTTGTTCATCTGGCATCCCATTGTTTCTATATAAACTTTTTTCATATCTTCGCTTGAATATTTTCCCATCACGGTTTTATTGTAGCATGAACATAGTGAAGGGTGAGCGGTAAACAGCTCGTTACATAATAGATATTAGTGAGAATTTTACAATACAATAACTTATGGAACTATTTTCCCAGCCCCTTGCGGAGCAAAGGGAGCAGACGAAGTATGAGTCTAGCAACCCAGTTTCCAGCTAAGCAGTGAAGTGTTGAGTGAAAGACTTTCTCGTGAGGCCTCGAACGCTAGAAAATCAGGAGCGGGGTGTTTGCGTAAATTTGACGCTCATCACTTCGCTTTTCCACGAGAAACAGAATCTCAATTGGCTTGGGCACGTGGACCCCTCACCCGCATTTGTACGGCTCGCTTAAGCTTGCCTACAACTGCTCCCTCTCCCGCACAAGGGGCGAGGGGAATTAGTTTCATCGATTCTGATATTGTAAAATTTTCACTAATATCTATTATGTAACGAACTTTTCACTTCTCACTTTTCACCCAAATTGTAACGAACTTATTGCCTTATTATCTTAGCGCCTTAACTCCTTCAAAAAAAAGACCTCCTATTTTGGTTATCAGAGGTCAAGGTTGGTTATTTTGGTTATGTTATAGTATGTTAATTATCTTGGGGTATTTATGGGGTATGTCTATTTAATTCGCGTGAAGAATTTTTTTTGCCAGAAACCTTCCAAAAACTTTACAAAAGTTTATAATTCCGTTTCTTCAAATCTGCTATCATGTAAATATGTTTTTGAAATTAAAAAAGTGGTTTTTATCAAAAATTCTCAGGCGGCATTACTACCGCACGGGCAAATGCAATGCTTGCGGAAAATGCTGCACACAGATTTATGTAAAACATTTTAAACACGTAATTCAGGAAGAAAAAGAATTCAAAAAACTTCAATTACTGCACAGATTTTATGCCGGCTTGAAAATTATAGGCAAAGATGACATTGGACTGATTTTTGAATGCACAAATCTTGACCCTGAAACACACAAATGCAAAATTCACAAAAACCGTCCCGGGATTTGCCGGCGCTATCCGCAAGAGGAACTTTTCTCAATGGGCGGCGCGCTCTCAGATGACTGCGGTTACAAAATGGAGCCGATAATTTCTTTCTCCGAAGTTCTTGAAAAAGAAAAGAAGAAATCTCATAGAATTTTCAGAGGAATTTGAAGCCGGCTATTTGAAAATCTTCATCGCACGCGGCAAGATACCTAAGCAATACGAAATCGCAATTCCGTAGTTTGTTATCGGAATATTTTTTTCATTTGCAATCAAAATTCTTGACAAGATTTCACGGCGGTTTGTCATGCATGCGCCGCAGTGAATTACAAGCGAATATCCGGAAATGTCCGGAAAATCATGTCCTGCAAAATTTTCAATGATTAGATTTTTGCCTGTTTTTTTGCGTAAAAGATTTGGAATTTTAACACGCCCGATATCATCTTCAATCGCGTGGTGCGTGCAGCTTTCAAGAATTAAAACTTTGTCGCCGTCTTTGAGATTTTGAATAGCCTCCGCGCCTTTTGCAAAAGCTTTCAAATCACCTTTCAAACGCGCAAAAAGTATTGAAAAAGAAGTCAACGGAATGCTCTCTGGAACTATTTCAGAAACCTGCTTAAACGCCTGACTGTCTGTAATTACAAGTGCCGGCGGGTTTTTGAGGTTGTCAATGGCTTGCGCAAGTTCGCTTGTCTTTACAACATAAGTCAGGCAGTTACTGTCGAGTAAATCTCTAAGCGTTTGAACCTGCGGGAGAATAATTCTTCCCTTCGGCGCCTCTTTATCAATCGGGATTACAAGAATTACAGTGCTTTTGGAAGGAATTAAATCCCCTGCAATTTTGGGCGGATTTACAAAGTCTTCCGGAAGAAGCTTAACAAGCGCGTCTTTAAATTTAAAAACAAGTTTTTCATCAGTTTTTACAGAGGTGATTAAAAATGAAGCCAAACCCTTTTCTAACAAGGCCTCCTTCTTATTAAAGGCTTCTATAGCTTTATTTTGTAATTCTTCATTATCGCATTTGTTCACCAAAATCAGATATGGTATTTTAAGTTCGTCAAACTTTTTGATTAAATCTTTTTCATACCCGTCAATTCCTGTATAATCACAAACAATCACGGCAATATCAGTACGGTTTATTACAGACATTGTTTTCTCAAGTCTTTTCCCGCCAAGTTCGGTTTTATCGTCAATTCCGGCTGTGTCAAGAAAGGTAACCGCCCCGATTGGCAAAAGTTCCATAGACTTTTCGACAACATCGGTTGTTGTTCCCGGAGTTTCGGAAACAATTGAAACCTCCTGCGACGTAATTCTATTCAGCAGCGAAGATTTGCCGGCATTTGTTTTGCCGAAAATCCCTATATGCAGACGCATTGATTTTAAAGTTTTCATCACAACAACCCTCCGTTATCATACAAAAAAAGGCCGCCGTCAGACAGCCTTTTTTGGAATTAAAAAAGTCAAAAACTTAACCTCTGATACCTAACTTTTTAATCAAAGCTCTGTATTCATCAAGGTTTTGAGTTTTCAAGTAAGAAAGTAATCTCTTTCTTTTACCAACCATCATCAAAAGGCCTCTTTTTGTAGCGAAGTCTTTTTTATTAGATTTAAGGTGTTCAGTAAGTTCAGAGATTTTTTTACTCATCAAAGCGATTTGTACAGCCGCTGAACCTGTGTCTTTTTCATTTGCGCCGAATTCTTTGATGACATCCTGCTTGTTTTTCAAATTGATTGACATAATTAGTTTTTCCTTTTCTTGTTGAGTGATTATTGGCGTAAGCACTCTACATAAGGAATTTTAATATATCAAAGAAAAATTGCAACATGTAAATCTGAGTTTTATTAATAAAAATTAAGGGAACTTATATACAAGTTTACACAACTCGTTCCGTCATTGCGAGAAAATCTTTGATTTTCGCGGCAATCCATTTTGGGACTGCTTCACTTAAGCTCGCAGTGACGATTTGAGACTTATTTAGGGCAAACTCGTACAAAAATAACAAATTAAGTTATTTTAATATCTTCAAATACAGATTGAGCCAAGCCTTTTTGCTGCATGCTCACAGCGTTTCGTCTTCCATCAAGGTAAATGCTTGCCATCGTTTCGGCATTATTTGTATTTCTGATTAAATCTACCGTGTAACCTGATTCTCTTGCGGCAATATCTTTCTGAGTAGATGTAACCTTGCTTTCATCACCATTTACCTGCTTAACATAGTTCTGAAGATATTCGTTATATTTCGCAAGAGTTTTTGACTGTTTGTTTTTCAATTGAATAAACAGATTATTCGACTGATTGTAAAGTTCAGTGTAGGTATTATACATCTGCTTGCCTTTATTATAAAGGTCATGAATACTTGATGAAGAAAGTTTGTTCATATAATATGACTGGTTCATGGTGAATTCAGTATAATCAACACCCTCATCGCGAATACTCTGAAACCGCGGGTCATACATAAATGTAGCTTTATCAATCTGCGGATTTGGCATAGTTCATTCCTTTTCTCTTAATATCTTATATATATAAAGTATTTATGCCCGAAATAATTGCCTTTTTTGTGAAGAAATGTAAAAAGTGAAGGGTGAGTGGTGAAAAGTTAGTTATAGATGGGGGGTAGGGTGAAAAGTGAGAAGTGAAAGGTGAAAAGACCGTTACGGTTCTTGATAATGCGCTAATGCGCCGGAAAATTAAGTTATTTAAAATGGATATTCGTAAAATTCTATGATTATAGCATTAACGAAATGGTCTTTTCACTTTTCACCTTTCACTTCTCACTACATTCGTAACGAACCCCTCACCCTTCACTTTTTTCATGCTACAATAAAACTATGATTGACAGATATTCACGCGAAGAAATAAAAAAAATATGGGATTTGAATTCCAAATTCGATTATTATTTGAAGGTCGAAATTGCAGTCTGCGAGGCTTATTCAAAACTCGGAAAAATCCCGAAAAAAGAGGTTGATGAGATTAAAAAACGTGCGAAATTCTCTATCGAACGCATTGACGAAATTGAACGGGAAGTCCGCCACGACGTAATCGCGTTTTTAACATGTGTGAACGAAAGCCTGGGTGAAGATTTGGCGCGGCATATGCACATCGGAATGACGAGTTCTGACGTTATTGACACGGCTTTTGCCCTGCAAATTCAGGACAGCGGGAAAATCATCAAAAAAGATTTGGATGAAACTATCGAATCTTTAAAAGTTCTGGCCAAAAAACATAAAAACACAATCTGCATCGGCCGCTCGCATGGTGTTCATGCAGAAGTCATGACTTTCGGCGTCAAGCTGTGCAGCTGGATTGATATTCTTGAGCGCCAGCGTGATAATTTTGAACATGCGCTTGAAGAAATCCGTGTCGGACAGATTTCGGGGCCTGTTGGAACTTACAGCAACATTTCACCCGAAGTTGAAAAAATTACCTGCAAAAATCTCGGATTGAAGCCTGCCAGAATTTCAACCCAGGTAATTGCACGCGATTATCACGCCTATTTTATGCAGTCGCTGGCTTTGATTGCAAGCGTTCTGGAGCAGTTTGCAACTGAAATTCGTCATCTGCAAAGAACAGAGGTTTTGGAAGTTGAAGAAGGTTTTACAAAAGGCCAAAAGGGGTCTTCTGCAATGCCGCACAAAAAAAATCCGGTTTTATCCGAAAATCTTTGCGGGCTAGCGCGTGTTGTAAGATGTAATTCGCTTGCTGCAATGGAGAATATTCCGCTTTGGCATGAAAGAGATATTTCCCACAGTTCCGCCGAAAGAATTATTTTTCCGGACAGTTTGATACTGGTAGATTTTATGCTTGCGCGTTTCAACAGCGTTGTTCAAAATCTCGTTGTGCATGAAAAAAATATGCTTAAAAATACCGACAAGTTCGGCGGAATTGTATTTTCTCAAAAAGTTTTGCTTGAACTTGTTGAAAAAGGTTTGACGCGCGAGGAAGCTTACAAAATAGTTCAGCGCAATGCACTTGACGCGTTTGAAAATGACGGCGATTTCAAGGCTAATCTTATGAAAGATGAAGAGATTATCAAACGTCTTTCGATTGAAGAAATCGACAAAATTTTTGATAAACAGGAATTTTTAAAGAATATTGAAACGATTTACAAACGAATTTTGTAAATACATCGTAATCTGGAAAATCGAAATCGTTGCTTGCCCGGCAAAAGCTGATGTGAAAGTCAAGAATAATAAATTAAAAATCCGCTCCAATTATATTGAAGCGGATTTCTTATAATTTGTTTTATTTTTGCGTTACTTAACTTCTTTAATAACAATTGAAGCATTTTGGCCGCCAAATCCAAAAGAATTTGACAATGCAGCATGGATTTGCGCTTTTCTTGCTTTGTGAGGAACGTAGTCGAGATTTCCGACTTTTTCGTCCTGATTGTCAAGGTTAATTGTCGGAGGAACAATGCCTTCGTTAATCGCCTTAACGCAGGCAATACATTCAACTGCACCGGTTGCGCCAAGAAGGTGGCCATGCATTGATTTTGTTGAAGATACCATCAAATTCGGGTTCTTTTCTTTATCGCCGAAAAGATTTTCGATTGCTTTTGACTCGGCAATATCGCCTAAGCCTGTGCTTGTACCGTGAGCGTTGATATACTGGATATCTGACGGCTCTAAACCAGCATCTTCAAGTGCAAATTTCATTGCATGAGTTGCACCCTGGCCTTCAGGATCCGGAGCTACAACATCATAAGCATCACCTGTCTGACCATAGCCGACAATTTCTGCATAAATTTTTGCACCGCGTTTTTTAGCGTGTTCATATTCTTCAAGAATAAGAACTCCGGCGCCTTCACTCATTACAAAACCATCTCTGTCAACATCCCACGGACGTGAAGCTTTTTGCGGCTCGTCATTACGTTTTGACAAAGTTCTTGCTGATGAGAATGCGCCAACGCCAACATCACAAATTGTAGCTTCGCAGCCGCCGGCAAGCATAATATCCGCATCACCGTATTGAATTGCTCTAAATGCGTCGCCAACTGAATGTGTACCGGTTGCGCAAGCCGAAACAACAACTTTATTAATGCCTTTAAAGCCGTATTTCATAGAAATTCTGCCTGATGCCATGTTAACAATCATCATCGGAATTGTGAACGGTGAACATTTGTTCGGACCTTTTTCAAGAATTCTGATATGGTTGTCTTCAAAGGTTCTGAAACCGCCGGCAGCAGAGCTTACAATAACACCGATTTTATAAGGGTCAACATCTTTAACTTCTTCCAAATTTGCATCTTTAACGGCTTCATCTGCCGCAATCATTGCAAACTGGATAAATCTGTCCATTTTTTTAGCTTCTTTCGGGTCAATATAATCGTCAGGATTAAAGTTCTTAACTTCGCCTGAAATTTTCGCAACATGCTTTGAAACATCAATTAATTCTGATGTTGAAATGCCGCTTTTGCCTTCGACAAGACTATTCCAAAATTTATCAGCTCCAACCCCGAAAGGTGTAACTGCACCAAGTCCTGTTATAACAACTCTTCTTTTAGCCATCTCTTTACCTTTTATAAATACTCTAACTGATTAATGCGGATTTTATTTACTTTTCGCAGAAATCATTTTGAAAACCGGCTCACTTAATTTCCATAATCGTGAAAATTCGCCTAAACTTTTTAAATATACGAGGGGGAAATTTATATTTAACTTTCACCCTCGCAAATTTTTAATATTCTCACATCTTTAAATTTAAAGATGCTTTCGGGCAAAGCCTCGATTATTTGTGAGAATCAATATAATTTACAGCGTCTTGAACTGTTTGAATTTTTTCAGCTTCTTCATCAGGAATTTCGCAGCCGAATTCTTCTTCAAAAGCCATAACCAATTCAACTGTATCTAATGAATCAGCACCCAAGTCAGCTGTGAAGCTTGCTTCAGGAGTTACTAATGCTTCATCAACGCTTAATTGATCTACTACAACTTTTTTAACTTTTTCGAATGTACTCATCTTTTTTTCCTCATAAATTATTGTATTACTACTTTGATTTATATTCGCTCTCGCGTCTATAATATTATATCTGGCACAAGATTTTTTTGCAAGGAATTTACAATCCTGACGCTATATTGTTAAAAATCTTTACTTTACTAAATAATCAAAGCGCCGGCAACTTCGATTGCCTGTCCTGAAACATAATCTGCATCAAGAGCAAGATATTTTACTGTTTTTGCGATATCTTCCGGAGTGCCGAGTCTCTTCATCGGAATTGCTTTAACATATTCGTCAATATTTGGAAGATTTGCTGTCATTGCAGTTTGAATAAAGCCAGGGCATACAGCATTAACTCTGATGTTTCTTGAGCCGAATTCTTTTGCAAGAGTTTTTGTCAAACCGATTAAACCTGCTTTTGATGCTGAGTAGTTGGCCTGACCCGGGTTTCCATGAAGCCCTACAACGCTTGACATGTTAATAATTGAACCTTGACGTGCTTTCATCATGTGTTTGATTACGGCATGGGTTACGCAGTATGCACTTGTAAGGTTAATTTTGATAACTCTTTCCCACTGTTCCATATCCATTCTGATAAACAAGCCGTCTTTTGTGATACCTGCATTGTTAAGCAAGATATCAATTCTGCCGTGTTCAGCAATCATTTTGTCAACATTTTCCTGAACAGCAGCGTCATTTGAAACGTCAAAACTGTAGAAATATGCGTTAACTCCGCAAGCTTTAATTTCATCTAAAGCCGGTTGGGCTTTTTCAGCGTCACAAATATCATTAATAATGATATCACAGCCTGCTTTTGCAAGTTCCAGCGCGCAAGCCAGACCAATACCACGTGAACCGCCTGTAATCAATGCAATTTTTCTTTCTGTCATTAATTTTCTCCTTATTTTGTCATATGTTAATACGACCTGCTACTTTTTAATTTTATTTTTGAACCAATTCATTATTCTTACATAAAGCGGTTCTTTAAAGGCTTTGACGAAATATTTTTCAACCTCCTTTTGTTTTATGACTCTTCCCTCTCTTAAATACACATTTCTTGGTGCCAAGTCCGGACGCTGTCTGTAAAACTTCTGGCTGTTAAAATCGATTTTCGCCATTTAAACTCCAACCATCTCTTCTTTAAGAGCGGCGACTGTTGCTTCAAGCGACGCTTTGTCGAAAACATTGTAAACTTTTGCTTCCGGAACAATCTTTTTATTTAAACCTGCAAGAACTTTACCCGGACCTATTTCTACAAAAATTTCAACGCCGTCAGTAGCCATTTTTTGGATTGTCTGTGTCCAGTGAACTGATGAATAAATTTGTTTCGGCATTTTGACTTTGAAATCGTCTTTGTCAACAGTCAACTGAGCGTCAACGTTTGTAATAACCGGAATTTTCGCATCGTCTAAAGCTAATTCGGAAACAAAAGCTTCAAATTCTTTGCCTGCATTCGCCATGAATTTTGAATGGAAAGCACCTGAAACAGCAAGAGGAACAACACGTCTTGCGCCTTTCGCCATTAATAGTTCACCGGCTTTTGCAACAGCTTTTTCATCGCCCGTGATAACAACCTGAGCCGGTGAATTGTAGTTTGCAACGTCAACGTATCCGATTGAAGAGGCTCCCTTCAATGCTTCTTCAAGAGCGCCTTCGGGGGCGCTCAAAACTGCCGCCATTGCTCCTCCTTTTGTTGAACCCATCAAGTCAGCACGTTTTTGAATTGCTTTTAAGGTATTTTCTAGAGACATTACGCCTGCTGAATACATTGCGCAATATTCTCCGAGCGAATGACCTGCAACATAATCAGGGCTTATATCAAATTCTGATTTCAAAGCTTCCATTGCTGCAATTGACATTGTTACAATGCAAGGCTGTGTGTTAACTGTTTGCTTAAGGGCGTCTTCCGGACCTTCAAAGCAAAGTGTTGTGATTGTTTTGTTCAAAACTCTGTCTGCAGTATCAAAAACATTCTTTGCACTCTCAAAGCTTTCATATAAATCTTTTCCCATGCCAACAGCTTGAGACCCTTGCCCCGGAAAAAGAAATGCAATCTTTTTTGTCATAATCATATCCCTCAAAATATCTCTCTTTAACTTCCTATCCAGATTATACAATAAACAAGGTAAATGTAAATGTATTCTTAATTAATCTTATACAAGACTTTATCAATAATTCTCCAAATGCAGCTTCTGCTTCACATAAAGGCGGGGGAATGCCCCGCCTTTAAAGCCTTATATTTTTATACATCCGATAAAATCTGTTTATCAGTTTTGTCACCTTGCTTTACAAAAATATCGTTATTCAAAAGTCCAATTTTTTCTTTACAAAACTCACAGTCAACTTTTAGTGGCTTGCAAGAATAAACCGTCTCCGGAGATTTTTTCTTAATTGCCGCTATACGAACAGGATTTCCAAAATCAATATTTGTAAAATATCCTTGTAATTTAGATATGGGGTATTTTGTATCTGTTATCTTCATTAGCAAATACCTTCTCTTAAGCGTACAATTGCCCCGCCCCAGGTCATGCCCGCGCCAAATCCGCAAAGAACTGCAGTTGTACCAAGTTTTACATTGCCTTTTTCAACGCTTTCCGCCAAAGCTATTGGAATTGATGCGGCTGATGTATTTCCGTAATATTTAATATTTGTTATGACTTTTTCGTCACTGTAACCGAGTCTCTCCTGAACAGCCTGAATAATTCTGATATTTGCCTGGTGCGGAATTAAGTAATCGATGTCTTCTGCTTTCATGCCGGCATTTGTAATCAAATCTTCAACATAATTTGGAAGAACTTTTGCAACAAAAGTGTAGACTCCGCGCCCGTTCATTCTGATACCTTTAGGTTTTTCTTCATATTGTTCAACAAGCGGGCAGTTTTTGCCGTCAAAAGAAAGTTCCAGCAAATCGCCGTAATTTCCATCGGCTTTAATATCAATTGCAATAATATCATCAACGCCGTCTTCTGATTGCGTAACAACCATTGCGCCGGCACCGTCGCCAAAAAGAATTGACGTGCTTCTGTCTTCCCAGTTGACAAGCCGTGAGTTGTTGTCAGTTGCAACAAGAAGAATATTTTTGTACATACCGGAGGATATGTATGCTTTTGCAATGCTTAATGCATAAATTAAGCCCGAGCATGCTGCTGTAATATCAAATGCAGGAATTTGTCTTTTAATTCCGAGTCTTTGATGAATGTGGCATGCAATTGCAGGATACAAATCCGGAGGAGCAGATGCAGCGGCAATAATTAAGTCGATATCATCAGGATTAATGCCGGATTTAGCAATTGCTTTTTTAGCGGCGTCAAAACCGAGGTCAATTGCGTTTTCTTCGCCTGAAACAACTCTGCGTTCTTTGATACCTGTTCTTGAATAAATCCACTCGTCTGATGTATCGTATAATTTTGTCAAATCATCATTTGTAATAACTGTTTCGGGTAAACTATAACCAACACCCGCAATTCTTAACGGAATTAATTTATCTGTCATTGACTATTCCTCATAAAATTTTGCTATTTTCTCGTTAACGCCGGTTTCTACAGCATGCTTTGCAACTCTTACTGCATTTTTAATTGCGTAAGCTTTGCTTCTGCCATGTGAAATTACGGTAATTCCTTTGACACCAAGAAGAAGTGCGCCGCCGAATTCTTCGTAGTTTATTTTTGTATAAATTCTTTTCATAAAAGGTTTTGCCAGAAGTCCGATTATTTTGCCCGGCAAATCGCCTTTGAATTCTTGTTTAAGCATTCTGAAAAGCATTTGTGAAGTTCCTTCGGTAACTTTAAGCGCAACGTTTCCGACAAAACCGTCACAGACAACAACATCACATACGCTCAGAAAAATTTCTTTACCTTCAATGTTGCCGACAAAGTTAATTTTCTCCTGCTGTTCTTCCAAGAGTTTGTAAGTTGCCTGAGCAAGCTCGTTGCCTTTTCCGGCTTCTTCGCCAATATTCAGAACTGCAACACGCGGATGTTCTATTCCGAGAACATTTTTTGAGAAAGTTGCACCCATGATTGCAAACTGATAAAGCATTTCGGGAGTACAATTACTGTTTGCACCGCCATCAATAACAACAATAGGTTTTTTGATAGTCGGCATGGTAACTGCAATTGCAGGTCTGTCGATTCCGGGGATTCTGCCTAATCCGAACAAACTTGACGCCATAGCGGCACCGGTTGAACCTGCTGCAACGACGGCATCTGAACTTCCTTGAGCGACAGCATCGACCGCCAAGACAATCGAAGATTTTTTCTTTTTACGAATAGCTTGTCCGGGAGCTTCGCCCATTTCAATAACTTCAGAGGCATGGGTAATTTTGATGTCGAGTTTTGAGGTATCAATTTTTATACGGTATTTTGCAGCACCGCCCTTGCCGCAGTCTGTCATGAAACCTTCATGTGAGATTTTGTCAAGCTCCTGCTCAATTCTGTCTTGTTTTCCAACCAATTCAATGGCAACGCCGTATTCTTTAGCTGCCCAAACCGCGCCTGCTACTATCTCGTGCGGCGCATGATCTCCACCCATTGCATCAATTGCTATTCTTGTCATCTTATCCCTCTCAAAGTCTTAACGTTTAACGGTTGAAAAGAAGGATGGCTTAAAGGCTGCCCTTTTGAGCCATCCTTTTACATAAATTATTTTTCTTCCGGTTCAGAAGCTTTTTCTTCAGCCGGAGATTCTTCTTTAACTTCTACAGCAGGTGTTTCCGCTTTTACTTCTTCAACTTTTGTTTCTTCTGCTTTTTCCGCTTTTTTAGTTGACTTTTTAGCCGGTTTCTTTTCTTCAACTGCCGGAGTTTCTTCAACTCTGTCTTTTAAGCTTACCGGTTTGCCTTTGTAAGTTCCGCAAGCTGTGCATACTGTGTGAGTTAAAACTGTTTCACCGCAATTCGGGCATTTTGTAGTTTCAGGCTTTGTTGCCTTCCAATTGCTTCTTCTTTTGCCTTGTGCGGAATGTCCTGTTCTTTTCTTAGGTACTGCCATTTTCTTTTTTCCTTTTTATTTTTACTACTACTTATATTTCATCCTTTTGAGTCAGAAAGCGTTTTGTAAGGGTTTAATTTCCTTCAATTTTGATGTTTTTGAACACTTCTAACCTTGGGTCAGACAAATCTTCTTCTTTCATGAATTTGTCCTCATTACAATTTATACCACAAACTTTTTTATTTGGTATATTTAATATTACAGATTGATACAATAAGTCATAAATATCAATTTCATTTTCGCCGTTCAAATCGGTAATGAATTGTCCTTCTTTTAGCTCTGTTTCCTGTCCGTAATCCTCCATCAGTGCATTTTTTGCATACATTTCATCAATATCAAAATCAATCGGGTATTCAAATTCTTTGAGACACAAATCGCATTCCAAATTTAAAATTCCCTTAACATTTCCTTTAACTTCGATAAAATCACCGAGGGATTTCAACTCCAAATCAGCACAAATTTGGCCGTTTGAATTTATGCCGTCAATTTTATCTTCAAAATGATAACTGATTGTTTTATTTACAGAGTTTTCCAAATCGTCAATTGAAATCTTATGCGTCATTGCAGAATCCTTTTAAACCTACATGTATTGTTCTTCTTGAAGCGCCAGCGACGCAATCTGGTTTGAAATAAAGCAGACTTTTTTCAAAGGCCCGAGGGTTTCTCTTTCGATAAGCATAGCCTGAGGGCTTTTTACAGCCTGTTTAAGTTCATCATAAAGGGCTTCGGGATTTTCAACGTAAAGAACAAGCGGAGCGGTTGAACCTTTCAAAAATACCAGAACCGAAATTCTTTTTTTTATATTTTGAGCATTAAATTGTTGAGCCATGATTACTCCTTCCGTAATTATTTGGGCTTTGCTTCTGCTTTAAGCCTTGCTTAAAACCTTTTCCGTTTACAAATTATAAAATAAAATCAGTAATTATGCAAATTTGTTTTCAAATCAAAGCCCGCAGACCAATTATTAAAAAATAATAAATTTTACCCCGCTAACTAACTTGATAAATTATAATTAAGTTATATTATATTGTAGAGGTAGAGAAATGACAC
>ENA-UOJC01000781-UOJC01000781.1-human-gut-metagenome-genome-assembly--contig:-C104-NODE-781-length-51516-cov-22.239521_pt1 | contig 51516 bp, 42 predicted proteins | sample MGYA00242339_ERZ723886 | MGnify/ENA metagenome assembly ERZ723886 | reverse complement strand
GAGCACCTGCATCACACGCAGGGGGTCTGGGGTTCGAGTCCCTAATTCTCCACCAAACGTAAGGCCGTTTACCTGAAAAGGTAAGCGGCTTTTTCTTGTATCTACGTGCTTTTTGATATGCAAAAGTGAAACGGATTCACTTTTGCATATTGATAATGAAACGTGTAGGAGGCCCCCTTTTCAGTCGTTTGTAGCAAGTTTGTAGCAGATCTGCAGCAAAATTCGGAGAGAAACGGCACAATGGCTCCGAAAACCCAATTTTTGCGGATTTTTTGGTATAAAATTTTATCATTGAATATTGTGCAGAATGATGGTGGTGCTTTTCATTCGGATTCTGATGCCGTACAATAAAGGAAAAGATCATGGATGAAAGGAGAAATCGCTGTGCGCTACACCATCCGGCATTTTGATTTGCCACTGCTTACCTTTGAAGCAAACATGGACAGTGCAGATACTGACCTCCATATTATAAAGGTCTACGAAGAAAACCGTTCCTTTTTACCTTTGAACCTGACTGTATCAGAAGATGGTGTAAAACGCTGGCTGCGGCATCGCACAATTCCGAAGAACCGAGCGTATGTAGACGCTCTGCTCTCTAAGGTGGGGCTTTCTTTGAATCGACCGCTTGGAATTATTGCAGCCAATAAAGGTCTTTCACTCAATGATTGCTTTTGGGTAGATGCAGAGGGCTCCGGTGGCACCTTTGAAAAAGTAAATCTTTACGATAACCGATTCAGTCAGGTGCTGGCAGCAATCGCCTTTACAGGATATGGCAGCAGCATACGAACTTCGCTTGCGTCCTGCCCGGAGTTCTCGACCAACGGGATGCTGCCAAAATGCTGGCGCAGACAAAACGGAAAAATCTATCTTTATAAAGGTGGCACGTCAGGGTTCAGTAATCTGGGATTTGAATCGTACTCGGAACGGTACGCCTATCAAGTTGCGCAGGTGATGGGCGTGAATGCGATTCGCTACACCCTGACAAAAGATCTGAAAAAGACGCTTTGTTCCAAGTGTGAGCTGTTCACCAGCAAAGAGCATTCTTATATTCCCATCGGACAGCTTGTGTCCAAAGGTGGAATGAAAGCAATTTTTGCGTATTATCAGACGTTAGGCCAGACCTTTGTGGATGCACTGGAAGATATGCTAGTCTTTGATGCGATCATCTGCAACACTGACCGCCACTATGGAAATTTTGGTGTGCTGGTAGACAATAAAACCAACACGATTGCGGCACCTGCACCGCTGTTTGACCACGGAAACTCGCTGTTCAGTCTGGGCGGAACGGATCTTTGGGACAACCAGAAAGCATTTGATGAATATGCCCGCACACTGCTTCCGCTTGCATACGATGATTTTTTTGCAGCTGCAAAGAGTGCAATGAAACCTCGTCACCGTACAATGCTCCATAAGCTGCTGGATTTCCATTTTGACCGCAGAGCAACACGTTATAATCTACCGCCAAAACGCTTGAAGATGATCGAAAAAGAGGTTCAGCGCAGAGCAAGAGTGCTTTTAGGGTAAAAAAGAAACCGTCAAACGTAAGAGATTGCTATCTCATGCGTTGACGGTTTTTCTGGTTTGTGGGGATTATTCTTCTGGCAGAGCCAAAACTTCATCTTTGACCAGTTGATTGGCCTTGTCAAAGGCTTCAATCATCTGGTTGGCTTTCGGATGGAGATAGACTTCATCCAGCGTTTTGGATTTGGGCGTGTGCCCGACAGCACGTTTCAGGATATCCTTGTTGACACCTGCGCGATCACAGAGGCTGGCGTATGTATGCCGGGTGGTGTAGGGCGTATAAGTGGCGAGCTTCCCGGAAAACTCCGGTTTACGCTTGCCGTTCTCGTCATAAGGATTCGGCTGAATGCCAATTTCCTCCAAGAACGGATAGAACTTGCGGTTGCGCCAGTTCTTTTCGTTCCAAAAACCTCCTTTGCCATTTGGAAAAAGCGGGCTGTTTTCCATAGAGGTGGCATACGCATGTTCAAAAATCGGGATGCCGAAGTCAAGAATGGGAATGATGCGGTTGCGTCCAGCTTCGGTCTTGCAGCCGCCAATCAGATAAGCGCCGGATTCCGTGCGGTGAAAATCTTCGTGTTTGAAGTGCAGCAGCTCATAGATACGAACTCCACAGGCCAGAAGAGCAATTACCATCTGCCCCGTGGAAGTGTTCTTCTGACTCAGAATCAGCGTTACCTGTTCATCCGTGAAGATTTCACGTTCCGGGGATTTGCGCCCCTCGATTTTCAGAACAGATGCAAGGTTAGCATCCACGACACGCCAGCCAATGGCTGTGCGATACAGCTTGCTGATAAGAGTGCGCTCTTTTTCCAACATGCTTTGAGACAGGCCATCATCGGCCATCTTATCAAGAATGTTCTGGAAGTCCTGTGCATAAAGGGCGGCGATTTTATAATACCAGAGCGGTTTTAGATACTTCCATGCCAGATCATACAACTCACGAGCCTTATCAGAACGTCCTTTGTACTCGCGAGATTCCAGAAAAACCTCGTGAATTTTTGCTAAGGTGGAATCTTGATATGGTGTAGCAGGGCGTTTCATCATTTCAGCACGAACCGCTTCGGCTTCTTCACGGGTGACATAAGTGCCGACAGTTTTTACAACTGTAATACCTGTGTGAGGGTCAGGGATTGGCATACGGAGCAGCCACGGCTTACGGCGTATCCCGGACATTCTAGAGATGCTTCCATTACCAGACGATGCTTTCAGCCGGGGCGATTCTCGCTTGGCTGGAACAGTAGGCGGTGCTCCTACACCGGGGGATGGTGCTGTGCCAACAGGATGACCGCAGGCAGAGCAGAATTTGGCGGTATCGGAGATTTGATGACCGCAATTTTCACAGAACATAGATTTGAACCTCCAATTGATCTAAATTTGCTTCAAAAAATGCCCTCGGCATCTAGGATACCGAGGGCGGACTGTTGGATTAGCTTCGACTACGGGAAAGCTGATATGCTCGACTTTGTTCGGCAGTCACACCGTTCTTTATCAGATTGGCTACGTTTGGATAGTATACCAGAATATGGCTGCCGTTGGGCACGTGCGGAATGAATCCTTCGGCGACAAACCTCCGCAGGCTGGCATAGCTCAGATTCAGCCCTTCACTTTTGGCACGGCGAACGGCAGCAGTAAGACTGATGAAATCGCTGTTGTTGTTTTTCATAGGCTTTTTCCTCCATGAAGATTAAATATTGAAGCCTTTCCGGCTTCCTAGTCAGTATAAGAATAACTGTTTGTTTAGAGCAACTTTAAGGATACCAAGGAAGATCTGGTTCCAATACCGCTTCATCACACAGGGGAAAATTGGAGGGAATTAGATAGCCACAGTTTAGGTGGAGACCGTTGTTACGCAAGGTTGCAGTGTCGCAACCAAGGCATTCATAATTGGCATCGGCAAGACAGGGTGGTTCGATAAAATAAATAGCGGGTTTCATGGCTGGCGTTGAATTAGGGTATGCGGGAACCGCAGGGGCATCAAAAAATCCATAATGATAGTTCATGGTAAAATCCTCCTATTATTTAACGGACTGTGGTAGGTCAACATTCACCTGAATGCAGTCTGTGCATGGCTGAGGATCATCTCCGATGTAGACAGGGCCAGAAAGCAGACACTGCCCGACATCCAGCGACTTCAGCAATTCGAGGGTTTCAGCACGATGCTGCGAATCAGATAACATTTCAGCGAAAGAACGAATCTCTGCCATCGGAGGCCGAAAAACCAACTGATACCGAGACTGGCTGAGACAAACCCTCTCTTCCGGGCTGAAGCCCTTGAGTGTTTGGGAAAGCAGAATCGTGCCAATGCCAAATTTTCTTCCCTCTGAAATGATCTGTCCCAGAACACTGTTCGGCCCGGCACTGAGGTTCTGCACCTCATCGATCATGATACAGAAGGGAGCGTGCAACATGCGAGCTGCCCGAAACCAGTCGTAAAGCAACAGTTCTGCAAGCGTTTTCTTGATTCCAGAAGGGAAACTGCTCAGATCGAAGATGTGAATATGTGGGCTTAGCGGCAAAGATGTACCGCCGTCTTGTCGGCACTCAAAAACGTTATGATGCAGCAGTGGAGCCAGCCGTTTCGCCAGTCTACGGGCATTTACAGAAGAACTTTTTTCAAGCTCATCAAGGATACCCGGAAAAATCTGAGGACAGATATTCCGGCACTCGACGAGGGGCTGGATTGCATCTGCAAGAGTTGCAATCTGAGCAGGCCCCAGATGCAAGCGCTTGTTCTGCCCGATGATCTCACTAAGGCCGTAGGCCGTATCATACGGGTCTTCAACATAATCGCCATACATTACAGGGCGAATAAGGCCACTTGGGACAGGATGCTGATACAGATCATGCCGAATGGCAACATCCTCAAAGTTAGAGCGTAATTGTGGGCAAATATGGCTTGGTGACATTGTCTGGTTCAGGTCGATTCCAAGGACAGAAACGCCTTTTGAGACATACTGACAAGCTAGACTTTGCCCGGCAGAACTTTTTCCTTCACCAGAAGCACCTAATAGAAGGATGCCGCCATTATCTACTCCAAGTTTTATCCGTAATAAAGCTTGCGATGAATAAGAAGCCTCTTTATACATTCCTGCGTATAGTTCTGACAACATTGGCCTTATCTCCTTTGATATTAACGATATCCCGGCATCCTAGCTTCTTTACAAAGCTGCGTGGAATTATTCGAAATCTGAAGTTGTGAGTACGGTTTGGCGAAAGCGTTAATGTCCTCACTACAGACCCTGACAGATTGCCAGCCTCTGCTAGCTTTGCCAGAACGTCGGAAGCGAGATATTGCGGCATAAAGCGGGCAATTAACTTTTTCAGCATGGCTGTGGAAAAGTAAAAATAAGTATCATCATATAAAACCTCCTTTTCTTTGCTGAATGTTTCATCAGCGTCTTTGATTTCCAGAAAATAAAGGAACCCATTTTGAGCTGCTGCATAGAGAGCATCTCGAAATACTTCCGGTGCAGAAGCATCGGATAAAGATTCCCACCAACGAATGTGATACTCCAACGATGAAGTGTAGGCATTTCGGACCTGCTCTGCCCATTTTGGGACAGTACGAGACACTGTCCAACAGATGATCTCAACCACAGCATTCAATACAGCTGCATCCTGTCGGACAGTTGAGTCCTCCAGGGAGGCATATTCTTCATCGTATGCACGTTGTATTCGGGCGTTGAACTCTGTCGGATTATTCTCTACCATTGAGATTATGCCGTTCCATGTCACAGGAATAACCTCATCTTGAACTGAAGACACAGATTCCTCAACTTGTATTGGCAGGCTTTGTTCTCGAAGCGCAGGCGTTATCTTGGTGGACAAGATGACGTAAAGTGTTCGGGACAGTGCGCCTTTTTGAACTTCTTCTTGCAGCAGACGGTAGTTCTCGGCTATCCGATAAGCTCCAGTGCCAGTTGGCTGACAATCAGCACTTCCGTCTCGAATATAGACAAGCAGATAGTCTCTGTTGGCAGTCAGTTTTTTTTGCAAATTCCGTTGGCTTGCAACCCATAGATTCGGCTGTTGAAACAAGATTTCGTTCAGAAATCAAGCTGAAAAGCTTTGACGGTTGCATTGCCTCAGAAAATCGCGTCTTTAGAAGCGACAGTCCTACGACCAGTGACATCATTCTCTGATTTTCCGATGCAAGACCGGCAGCAGGAAGAATGGGGCTATTCAATATCGACTCACACGCTGCTGAATCTTTGAAAGTCCATCGGGAGTTGGTGAAGTTCCACCCTGATATGGATAGAATGCATGACTCACGGTTACTTAAGAGCTGTGCAATAAGCATGTAAAACAGCCGGGGGCCATCTTTTCCGAAGTGAAGTGTTCCACCACTCTTGTAAAAATTTTGAGCTAGAGTGCCTTTCTGAAATTTTTCAGCGGGAATACTAAAGCCAGACAGCTTTCCGTTTGGAAGACGGTACTGGACTTCAATAAGTGTTGAGCCGTCTCGCGGGTCAAACACATATCGAGCGGAGAATTCTGTGCAGTCCGATAGGGGCTTGATGACATCGTAGGGAGCACCGAAACCATTTTCTCTGACAAGGTAGTATCTCTCATCGGGAAACTTTACAAAATGCTCTGTTCTATAGGCACTAAACTCCCGCATGTAAGCGCGATCAGCTGTTTTTGAAAACTGATCTGCCCTCTGCTGTTGTAGAGATTGGTTTTTGTTTTTCAAAGCGGCATTTTCCTGCTGCAACGCCATGTTTTGAACCTGAAAATTATTACAGGTATTCTGGAGCATGGTTGTTGCCCATGGATCAACGAGGCGTTCTTCTCCAAATGTGACAGCAGGTTGTGGAACAAGGGACGGTTGATAGCCGTTCATACCATACATCTCCGTTTCTATATGCTATTTTCAAGGTGCGGATTTTGAGGTGTTTTTTCTGTCGAGGGGGAGAGCGGCTTGAAATCTATATGGTGTTAATCATGGTGATACCTCCTAGATCTGTTATGAGTTATGTACTGAGCAAGGCTTATTGGCCTTGCTCAACTCCCGGATCGCTTCCGGTGACAGTATGGTAGCACGTTTTGAGGAGAATAACAACCTTGAGTTTGAAGTTGCGCAGAATCGGTCGAAATACTATTGAAATCGTGCATAAATCATGATATAATATGAAATATAAGTTGAGTTTGTTCGCACAAACTTATTGCGAACAGGATTGAATAAATGGGGAGAATTATGATGAAGAAGGAACCGAGAAGTGATGAGCGGTTTGTGACAAGGTGTGCGATTGCAGACAATATCCTGCGATATAGCTTTCGACTGGACAGACCAGACCTGAGTAAGCGCCCCAAAAAGGAAGATGCACTGATCGACTGGGCAGTAAAAGAAGCGTATGCAATGTTTGAGCCTTTAGTGGGAGATCGAATCGCAAAACCTTTTGGAGTAGGATGTCTGCCCCCTCTTTATGGAAAAGAAGCAGTACAAAACTTTTTAGGAGAAAATGCGATTGCGCAGCTCTACTGCCAGCTTCGAGAAATTATTGGGGAGGAAAACCCGGTCAGTGCGTATGAAGCAGTAAAGTATACTTATTTTGGCTCAAAAGAAAAATCCTCCGAAAAAGGCATAGTCACAGGAATGGATTATCTGATTCAAAATAATGTCTATACTTTTCAGACTGGCAGTATGGCTTTGAACAAGAAATCCGAATTGGATACATTTGAGTTTCAAGATAAAGAGGAAGAGAAAAAAATAAAGAAAAAATGTTCCGGTGCAAACAGTACCTTGAAATCGAGTTCTGAATCCGCAGATAAAAAATTATCTATTCTGCCACAATACAAAAGCTTCTTTGTAAGCGGAAAAAACTCCGGATTCAAATTAAGTGATCTGGATGTAGCGGCAATATTCAGAAGATATAATAAGGCGATGGCAGCACTTTATATCGTCAAGGATGCCTATGATGGATTGAGGCCGGAACCGGATAAACATCAGCTGACTATGCAAGAAATTCGGAAGCTGAAGAATCTATATAACAATCTTTGCACTTTGAACGATAATCCGAAACTGACAAATGCAGATCGTCTGTATATTACAATCCGCATAGAACAGGCACTCGGTATACAGTTGACGATGAGTTTGTGGGAAAATGTACAAAAACTCCATGAGGCTAGAAGAATCGAACTCGATGATGTGACATCCATAAAGCAGATGAGTACTTGTCATATGCTTGGCAACATCATAAATCGGACGGCATTGGTCGATATGGCATTTAAGACATTGAATGAAATGCTTGACGGAATGCCTGCTGAAACATGGAGGACGGAAATCGAAGAAAGCATAAAAGGAAATTGGGGAACAACACCCGAAATGGAAAATGAAAGTGAGATCATACGGAAATGGAAGAAAATTTATGAAGAAGGGATGGATTTCATGGCGAATTGGGTAGTGCCATTGTATAATACCTGCTTCTGCACGATTTTGGTCAAAGCGGTAAAAGCTGATTTGAATAAATCAAATAATTCGTCGGAAATCATTCAAACGACATTTGAGATTCTGGCGGATTATATTGATGAGGGCAAAATAAAGTTTGAACCTCATATATCAGAAAGTGTCTGCAATTCCGTAAAGAGAAAGCCGGATATGGTTCGCAAATTATCGGATTATATCATTGAAACCCTTACCCCTGTCGAGGAAATAGAGGCACCGATCACCTGTAATGAACTGGATCAGATGATACCCAAAAAGGTGGATGGCCACTATCTGAATTATATAAAGACCCAATTTATGGATCGAAAGAATCCGGTTGCAGGAGAACCGAGGAAAAGTTGATACAAGATTTTCTGCAACTCTCAGGTGCTTATCCTACACTTCCCCAAAAATTCGGCTCAAAAAAGTTCAAATAGGTGGAAGCTCGGCACCATTTTGGCGTGAATTATTGTAAAACCGTAGGATGAGATCATGAATAACGATGATAGAGGGCAATCACGCAAGTGGTTGCCCTTTCTTTGTATCTGGTATGATTTGACATTCGGCAACAGTATAGTAACCCATCAAAGGAGGATTGGCCGTTATGTTTGATTATTACGACACCCTGATAACCCCGGAAGAAGTTGCCGATATGCTGAGCTGTGGTATGAATACTACCTATAAACTTTTGAAGACGGGAAAAATAAAGGCGATGCGAATTGGAAGAGTATGGAAAATTCCAAAGAGAGCGGTACAGGAATATATTATGCAGGAAGCTCACATGAAAGCTACGGGATGGTAATACGAAAAATGCCCACATGGAAAATGCTCCATGTGGGTTTTCTGTTGCTTGAAAATAATGCTTGATAACAAGATGTACATACAAATAATCTTGATGTTAATGCTGAATAATGCGTGGAGAGGAAAGAGGGTGAAATTTAATTTTTATTAACACAGCTAACATTAAGATAAGCAATCAAATAGCTAAATCATTGATTGCCCAAGAAAGGGATAAGATGTGTGTTGTACATACATTTTACCGTTCTTGCTAGAGGGGGCCGCAGGCCCGTAAACGTTTTGAAGAAAGGAATTGATGACTATGACAATAACTATAAGAGTGACCGAACTTGAACTTGATCTTTTAAAAAAGAAAAAAGAACAGACTGGCAAAAATACAACTGAAATTCTTAAAAGTGCTATCTATTTTACAGGAGTTGACGAGACTTTTGTTGATAATTTGATTTCAACTATTGGAGCTCATGCAAGTAATAACGATATAGAAGGTATTAAAGAGGAGGTTCAAAAATATGTGGCATATAGAACTCGTCAAAAATAAATATGAATCATTAGAAGATTTATATAGTCTTCTTCAGTATGTTTTTAGGCTGAATAAAACGGCAGATGATAGCAGAAGAGCAAACATTATAACAGATGATTTGACAGGGTGTTTGCCTGCTATGATTCCTGATATAAATAATCCGGATATGGTTTATCGGTTGATGCTTTTTATAATTCAAAGAAGACACAAAGATACTCCACAGCTGGTAAGGCATAGGATTGTTTCATTTCAGGCGAGTGATTGTATTTTACCGCAGGATTTGATTCCCTTGGCACAATCTATAGCGAGTTTTTATGCAGCTAAAGGCTTTATTGCTGCCTACGGAATTCATGCCGATACATATTGTGTGCATATTCATTTCGTTATTTGCACAGTGTCCTTTACAACACTAAACTTGTTCTATTCTGGTTATATTGTAGAACTGAGAGAACTTGAGAAAATCATTCAAGAGTGGGTGTTTCATTTTGAAGAGAAACTTCAAAGAAATCCTAGGCTTCAACAAGACCGAGAAGCCGCATTATATGGAGATGATTGCATCAAATATGGCAATGCTCCTTTAACTGCAAAGGAGCAGATAAAGCAGAACAGAAGAATTAAAACAAAGTAATAGAGAGGAAGTCTACAATGGACAAGTTTGATGAAAAAATCATCGGTTATGAAGCCACAAAAAACATCCTACGCCAGATATTGGATACCCTGAAAAGGCCAGAACTCTATAAAAGCAAAGGAGCTTCTATCCCCAGAGGGCTTCTGATGGAATCCGATCCCGGCCTTGGTAAAAGTTTGCTGGCAACCGTCTTTATAAAAGAATCCGGTCGCAAGTCTTATGTCTTTCGGAAAACCAGTCAGGAGAACAGTTTTCTGGATGAATTGAGGGCTGCTTTCTTGGCTGCAAAGGAAGCCGCACCTAGTATACTGCTCTTGGAGGATTTGAACCTCTACGTAGAAAGCAACTCTCCCTATGCGCCAGAATGGGCTTGCTTACAAGCCTGTATTGACGATGCAAGGAACACAGACATTTTTGTGATTGCCACAACGAATGACACAAAGTATATGCCGCCATCGCTGCTAAGACCCGGAAGATTCGACTACACGCTTTATCTTGACCCTCCAATGGGAAATATTGCGGAGAGGATCGTCAGCTATTATCTCCGAGACAAGGATTTGGCAGAAGATGTCCTTATCTCAGATATCGTCAAAGCTATGCCCAAGGTGAGTTGTGCTACCCTTGAAACAGTAATGAACCTTGCTGCATTGAATAGCACCTACCAAGGACACGAGCATATTTACAAAGATGATGTGACAGATGCGTTGCTTCAGGTGGTTTATAAGCTCTCCAAAACAGACAAGAGCCTTGATTTGACCGAATGCCAGAAGATTGCATTACATGAAGCAGCTCACGCAGTTGTAGGAGAGATTCTGAATCCTGACAGCATCGGCATCGTTACCATTCGTGGGAATCAGAGCTGCATTGGTGGCTTCGAGAATGGTTGTTCTACTTACTTGAAAAACGAAGAAGAGCTTCTGAACGATATAACGAAGACTTTGGCAGGAAAAGCAGGTGTGTCTTTAATTTATGGAGTGATGGATGTAAATGCAAGTGGTGACATTCAGAATGCCAATCGTCTGCTTGATCTTTGGATGACATCCCTCGCAGGTGCTGGTTTCTCAGAGGTCGAATCGGCGAATAATAGAATGTCAGAGACAAGACTTTTCAGTAGCGAAGCTATAAAAGCAGCTAAGATGGAAGAGTTATACCGCAGAGCCTACAAAATCCTCTATGATAACAGAGATTTCCTACTTGCTGCCCAGAAAGAACTTCTGGAACATGAAACTCTATTGAACAGTGATCTTACAAAAATCAAAGAACTTTATTCCTAAATCCTATTATCAACAAGAAAACGGTCAAGCTCTTCGTGGCTTGACCGCTTTTATCTGGCAATATGCAGTTGAAACTCAGGGTTCTTCCTCTATATATAGGAAAGCACACAGCATTTTAGTAACTGCCTCTCTTTGAACAGGAGAGAGCTTAGCCCAGAGATCAAGAAGCTTCTTTTGCTCCTTCGTCAGATAAACTGAGTCCTCCTCCTGAAAGAACTGAGAGAGGGTAATGCCGAAGCCTGCACAGATTTTCTCGATAGAAGCAACATTCGGCTGAAGATTTCTTCTTCTCCATGTTGAGATGGTGGATTGGGTCAGACCTGAATTCTCTGCGAGGGCATACTCAGACCAGCCACGGGAAAGGCGTTCCTGTTCAATGCGCCCTAAAATATCAAATGTAGGCTTCTCTCGTTCCATGGTTGACCTCCTTGTACAAATCGTAGTGATTACTTACGATTTTATTGTTCCAAGGCTTGACCGTTAATTGCATTAGTCGTATACTTTCAATAGTATATATCGTAGCAAGCAAGTCTTTTTTAGAAATCAAGCACAGATTTTAGAAACAAAAAATTTTTAGTCAGCAAAAGAGAAGATAGACAATGCCTGTCCACCACGGTTGCTATAATGGGGCTGAACCGAAGAGGAGGGCAAACCAATGACAGCAGACACCTTAAAAACGACCCGTGTTTTGGAACTTTATCAGGATTTTCTTTCTGGTAAGCTCATCAATAAGCAACAGGCCGCAGAGCAGTACCATGTGAATGTCCGCTCTATTCAGAGAGACATTGACAGCATCCGGGATTTTCTTTCGGAACAGTGTGCCAAAGAAGGCATCGTACGAAAAATCGAGTACGACAAGAAAGAAAATGGCTACCGTCTGGTCACACAGGAGATCGAGCAGCTTTCCAAAGGTGAAGTGTTGGCCCTATGCAAGATTCTGCTGGAAAGCCGAGCTTTTACCAAAGAACAGGTTGAGAAGCAGTTGCAAATCATCCTGAACCTTTGTGTGTCTCAGAAAGAAAAAAGCGACATTGAGTGGTTTATCAGCAATGAACTGTTCCACTATCACGACCCGGCTCATGCAACCGTTGACTCGGACAATCTGTGGATGGTGGCACAGGCCATCCGAAATCAGTCGGTACTGGAAATTGAGTATCAGAAGCTGAAAGACCGTCAAATCGTAAAACGGATGGTTGAGCCGGTGGGATTGATGTTCTCAGAGTATTATTTCTATCTCATGGCTGTTATCACAGACCACTCCACCAGAGAGGCTTTCCATAAAAAGAACGATCCTTATCCAACCATTTATCGGCTTGATAGGATACATTCCATCAAGGAAACAGGAGAAAAGTTCTCTGTACCCTATAAAGACCGCTTCAAAGAGGGCGAGTATAAGAACCGCACTCAGTTCATGTTCGGCGGAGAGCCGCAGAAGATCAGCTTCAACTACTATGGCCCATCGGTGGAAGCTGTTCTGGACAAGTTCCCGATGGCAAAAGTCGTAGATGAAAAAGAGGACGTTTGCTCCATTGAAGCAGAAGTCTTTGGAACAGGCGTGAAAATGTGGCTGCTCAGTCAAGGTAGCAAAGTCAAGGTGACTGCACCGGAAATGCTGGTGCAGGAGATGAAGCAGGAAATCGAACGTATGAACGGCCAATACTAAGGAGGTTGTTTTATGAAGATGGTTGCAAACGAGACTGAACTGCGCAATGCTCTGAAAGAAAGGGCACCGGAAATCACGATTGTAACATCGTACGCGGATACGGTAAAGAAAAAATATGGATTGGATTTGAAAGCAAATCCACTTGGAAAGATGCTTGTAACGGGTTTTGGGCCAGTTGTGAATCACTTTATGAACCCGATGGGCGAAGAACTGTCTTGGTATAAAATTCAATTTTACACGCCGGGAAAGCTTGTAATTGAACGAGAAAAATAACGTAAAGGAGCCTCGATATGGATTTCAAATCATTACGGAGTGATAAGCTCAAACTTACGCAGGAAGAATTTGCAAATCTCTACGGAATCAGTATTCAGGAAGTTCAGGAACTCGATAAGACCGGGAAACCTGATATGGACTTGATTGTCAAAATAGCAACCAAGTCTGGGTTGGACTTTAACACGATCCTTTCTTATGAAAAGCCGCGGGTCAAACCTATCAATGCAAAAGATACTTGGGAGAAAACGAACTTTACCAAAAAGAGTTTGTCAGGCTATCTTAATTCTGCGCTGGAACAGATGGATATTCCCGATGATATGCGAAAAAATTACATAGACGACCTTGAAATCGGCATCATGTCGAAGTTCGTTAAACCTACTGTGGCCATCGTGGGTCGCTCGGACACCGGGAAAAGCACTCTCATCAATTCACTGATTGGTGCCGAAAAAATGCCAGCGAAATGGACACCGACTACTTCAACGGCAGTTTATGTAAAGCACATTAAAGATCGTCCTGCGTTCATCCATGATGAAGCATGGATTTTCAAAAGAGAATGCGGCAACGAGAAATTTTGGAATTCTAAACGACTTTATGATGAAAAATACTGCGAAAAGTGGAAGGTTGCCGGAGGAGATTTAAGCCTTCTGGAAACCTATTCTACTCGCCAAGGCGGTGGATTAAAGACGGAGGCTGGTTCCGCAGTTGTTTTCGTTGATGCTCCGATTCTTTTGAACTGTGATATTATCGACTTGCCGGGCTATGGAACGGAAACTGCAAGTGATGATGTTATTACGGCAAAGACTGCGGCACACGCAGATGTTTTGATTTACTTATCGCTGGCAAGTGGTTTCTTAAGAATTGAAGATATTGAATATCTGAAGAACAATGTCCGTACGCTCCCTGTTTTAGAGAAAAAAGGCGAAAATGGTCTTAAACCGTTGGCAAACCTGTTTGTTGTAGCTTCTCATGCGGATTCTGTTGATAATGGCAATGAAATTTCTCTTGCCAATATTTTGAAGAGTGGCTGTGAGCGATATATGTCTACACTGTCGGACAGCTATTGGAAAAGCCGTGCAGAAGAATCTGGCTATGACTATTCTCCCGCTGTAATTCAGAGCCGCTTCTTTACTTATACAACTGATATTCCTGCGCTCTGCGAAAAATTTAGAAATAACCTAGAAGCTGTTCTGGAGACAATTCCTGAAATCGTTGATACGGAATGCAAAGAATCGGTTCGGGCGTATGTTGCCAGAAAAGAGCCGAATTTGGAAGCTGAAATCCAAAAGTACGAGGCACTTGTCGAAGATCGGCAGAAATACGTTGAGCTTTTGAAAGATATTCAGGATTCTGATTTGGAACGAACTGCTGAGAACGATAACAAAAAGCGTGAAATCAAAGATTTGATTCATTCTCTCAACGGGGAATCTCTGAATGAATGCACAAAGTATTGCACATCGGTGCTGACCGTTGATGAGATTACACGAAGAATCAAATCCAAGGGTATCAAAAATAAAAAAGAGGACATTCAGCAATTTGCAAGCCAGTTGCAGGATGAAATGCAAAGTAAATGCTCCGATCTGCTGAAAGAGAGATCGGAACAGTTGTCTGTGAAAGTCAAAGAATATGTGAGCGATTATCAGGAGGGTGTTCAGGCTTCGTTTCAAGAAGCAAACCTTAATGCAGACTTTGATGCTGGTTATGCGTTTGCATCTTCACTTGCTAAAATCGGAATTATCGGAGGACTGGGAGCTTTTCTAGCTGCTGATGCAGCATTTGCTTTTGGAAGTTGGGCTTTTCTCCTTGGCATAGGCGGTCAGGTAGCATTGTTTGCCAACTTCCTCGGCCCTATTGGCATTGTGGCAGGTGCGCTGATTAGTGCAGGATTGGGAATTATGAAGCTTTTTGGCGGCGGCTGGGAAAAGAGTGTCGCTAAAAAGCTGGTGAATGCTTATGAAGAAAAAGGTGTTACTGACCAGTACAGAAAAGCCATCAATGAATATTGGGCGCAGACGGAAACTGCATTTGACCAAGCAGCCGAGCAGCTCGATCAGGCGTGGACTGCTTATGTGGAACGGTTGCAGACAACTGTCGATAGTTACGATATTGAGCAAATTGAAACTTCGCTTACTGCGGCGAAAGGTATTCAGAATTTTTTCGAGCATATCCCATTGTAAGGAAATGGTTTCGCGACCTCTACAACTGGGATTTGGAATGAAAGGAAATTGCTATGAATCCGATGTTCAATGAATACAAGGATGCTGGTAAAATTCAGGAAGCATTGCTGATTGGACGCAACATGGTGAATAAAGCTCCGGGAGACTCGGAGTGCGTAAATGCCTATTTGGATTTCCTGCTGATGCTGGCTGAAAAATTGCCTCGTACCGATGAACGTAAGAGTTTTGCAGACCAAGCAAATCTTGTTCTCTCTTTTTATGAAGAAAATGCAGATCTTACGGATGACATCATCAACGACATTCATGTGTACCATAATCGACTTGGTGCAGTAGTTACGGACATTGCACAGCTCGAACAGGAAGAATACGAAAAACAGAAAAGAGCAATCGAGGCCACCAACACCACGCAAATCAAAAAGCTCTATACCATAAAGCAGAAGTTGGAAAATGCCAAGACCCATGCAGAGTTTGACAAGCTCTTGCAGGAAATTAGTGCTGTGGATGCTGAAATTGACCATGATAACTTAACGTCAGAGCAGAAAACACATTATGACCAGTTGAACAAGAGCTGCACTGATACCATCAGTGCCAAGATGCGCCAGTTGGAGTACAAAGATAATATCGACTACAACAAAAAGGCTGTTAATGCATACAACTCTGCTTTTACAAGTTTCAAGAATAATGAATCGCGGTATAAAGATAAGAGCCAGCTTTTTGGCCTTGTTTCCACGACGCTGTTTGCATATGATGCAGGACGGTTATTTAATGAAACCCTGATTTTCTATAATCATGTCTATTCCTATATCTTTAGCAAGCTAGATGATAACGGAAAACTAGAGCTAACAAGGTATTCGATTGAGTGTGAACGAAAGCTGAGGTGAAACTTATGCTGACAGCACTAAGGAACAATAAAAGTTTGACATTCTATCAAACCACAGAATTCAGACCAAAGTTCAGCGTGGATTCTTCTTATACAGGCGGAATAACAGCAACAGCTATCTCATCTACTGCATACACCACTGCTACGGTTACAACACAGTTCAATAATCAACTGAATGCTTTTTTAGATGCTTTCCATGCCGAAAGAGAAAGAATCGCAAATAAAGTAGCAGAAGGATTAGCAAAAGATTCAGAATATACAGGTGCAAGAAATGATGCAGTTAAGCTTGCGTGGGATTATGAAAAAGCCGATGTCGAAATGGGTGGTCGAGGTTCATCTGATTGGGATGATGCTCAATGTCAGGAAATAAAAGAAACTGGAAAAGTTAGAGGTGCTGAAGGCCATCACCAAAAGAATGTAGCAGATCATCCCGAAAATCAGGGAGACCCCGACAATATAAAATTTTATAAATCGAGAAAAGAACATCTTGAAAAAGGGCATAACGGTGACTTTCACAATTCAAGCGATGCACCTAAAATTGACAAAGACAAAATGCTTAAGAAAACAAATAGCAAGAGAGTCTTTAGAAATGAAATAAAGGGCATTGGAATAGCTGCTGCAATAGGTATTGGTGTTGGTTTTACTATTGGCTTTGCAGTTTCGTTGGCGCAAACGGGTGTTACCCCTGATTCCATTAAGTATGCTTTAATCAATGGCGGTAAGTCTGGACTTTCATCGGGTATTCAATCCACCATTGGATACGGGATAGGAAGAACCGTAGGACAACTAGCATCTCAAGCATTGACGGGAGTTTTCTCCAATGTAGGACTTGAAATTACGGAAAATATAGCTAAAATGTGTAATATGGGTGCTGTTGGAGCTATAACAATAGGTGTCTTTTCAACCGTACAGTTTGTAAAGCTGGTTTGCAAGGGTGAATCGTTGAAAACAGCGGCTATCCAAGTTGGCAAGCAGGCGTTGTTCTCGCTTTCACTACTAGTGGTATCCATTACTGCACAAGGTGTTTTTGGCGGCCCAAGTGGAATCATTGTGTCTGTCGGAGTTGGAATCATCTTCGTAACCTACACGATAGCTGATACTGTTCATCAGCGGAATTATTCGGAAAAACTTCGTGTTTATATGATTGAAAAATGCAAACCGATATTTGCTTAGGAGGTCATTATGTTGATAGATGACTTTGTCAGAAGTGCCATTAAGCAAGATAAGCGGAATGTTTTTGAAAAAACAAAGCTGCTTTCCACTTGCCCAGAGGTTTTGAAAGAATTTTATCAACAAGCGAACCCTGTGGATGTTGAAGTGACCATGGATGGTAATGCGGTGAGATTCGTTCCGGCAGATGAGTTGGAAACAATTCAATCCGATTATTCTATGGGCAAAGAGCGATTCGTTTTTGCGACTTGCAATGGAGATCCAATATATGTATACGATAAAAAGATATATACCTGTTGTCATGGGACACGCAAAATAAAAGATGAACTGATGGCAGAGAATTTCGCAGCGTTCTTGGATTTAATTGATTAACGGTTCTTCGAGTAGAAGTAAAAAAATAAAATGTGCAGGGTAGCAGCAACGCCGCCCTGCACATTTTTGTTAAGTAAAGGACTTGAGCACTTCTTTCAGTGCTTCACGCTGCTCCGGGGAAAGCTGGGCCAGAAGTTCTAAAAACTCCTGCTGTTCCTCTTGGGTGAGCCTGTTCTCCGGCTCAGAATGATTTTGGCGGTTCATAAAAGATACTTGCTCCTTTCGGCAAATCCTGCTCTGCTATCAGTTCGGCACGAATCTGACGCTTGTACTTATAATAGGTGTTCCGGGCAAGCCCTGTGAGCTTCATGCACTCGGCATCATCAAGTGTACCGCCAAAGGTCTTGCAGTGGGTGCGGATGATCTGTTTGGCTTCTCTGGCTTTCTTTGTTTCAAATCCAACACCCTTTTTGCGGCCAACCTGCTTGCCGTTCAGCCGGGCGGTCAAAAGGCCCTCACGGGTGCGCTGGTGCAGATCGGCAACTTCTTTTTCGGACTGCTCAAAGGCCAGTTTGATCTGCTCCTTTGCCAAGGCCATCAGATACTCGTTGATGCCCTTCAAGATGAAGTCCACATTTGTCCCTGTCATGGCAATGCTGCCGGACAGGGCTTTTTTGTAGGTCTCGGTGTCGATGTGGTGCTCTTTCAAGAACACCAGCCGGATGCCCTTGTGGTAAAGGTCTTCGTACAGAGCAAAACCTTCTTCTGCATTTCTGGACATCCGGGACACAGAATCGAACACCACCGTATCTCCTGCTTTCAGAACCCGATAGAGCTTCAGCCATTCTGGGCGAAAGATGGATGTGCCGGTGTATGCTTCCTGTACAATGTGGGCAGTCGGGTACTCGGCCTTGATGTTGCGGATCTGACGGTCAATGCTCTGCTTTGCCGTAGAGATGCGGCAATAGCCATAGATGTTCATGCGTTTCCTTTCTGGCTCAAAGATAACGAGCGACATTTTTAAGACTGTGTTTTGCACCTTGAAATGGCCTGAAAACGGCTGATTTTAATACGAAACAGAATATACGGTATTTTTAATACAGCTTTAGTGGGCATAGGCGGTCATAAAATCAGAAATGGTAGTGCACAGTTTGTGATTGGTGGTGCTCTCGCCATCCAAAGGAGCGTAGTTCCAGTCGGTGTCCTCGTCAATATATCGCCGCCCATCATCCGGCAGTTCCAGCGGTTCCGCAAGGATGATAGTTCCCCAATGGTTGACCATCACATAGGGGGCAATCTCGCAGGGAATACCCCGGCACTCATCGTCGTGCCGGACATCGTAGGCATACAGACCATCCGGGATGGTATCTCTCTTGATGCGGATGCTGGTGAACAGCGCAGGCTTTCCGCAAACCGTGATCTCTTCGTAGTGTTCGGTCATTGCATTAAAGGTCATAATCTATCCTCCTTAGATTTCAATGATAAAAGCTCTGAATTTCTCTTTGTAGAAATCCATTGTACTCTGCGGCAGGGAAGTCAGATTCCCTTCGTTGTCACATCCGGCCAGAAATCCCGGCCCAGCAAGAACATCGGCTCCATCCCACAGCGGACGATTGAGCGGCAGGCCAAGCAGCTTGCCTTCATCATTGCAGACCAGTGTGACCTCTGAACCGGTATCACTCAATGTGATGCATTCGATCAGCCCGCCTACAAATTTCTGCATGGCTTCAAGGGTGTTGTCCAGATCAATCTCCTTTGGCAGCTCCATTGGCAGGAGCGCAAGGACTTTGATTTTTTCTTCTTTCATTGTGTGCCTCCAAATAAAAACAGGACAATCCAAATGGATTGTCCTGTAAAAAGTGAAAGGGAGCATCCGAAGATACTCCCCAGTAGATAATTATTTTTTTCTTACCATGCAACGTTTTTTGAAGAACGCGATGCCATAACAGAGGATGTCATCATAGTCATCCCGGAAGTCCGCTGCATACATCCGGTCATTGATCTGCTGAATGGCAGTATCACAGGCATCTGGCAGAGCATCCAGAGTTTTGGCATACTTGGCTTCAAAAATTGCCACGCGGCCATTGCGGATATCCTTTACAATGACATCGCTACGCCCCTCGCCATGCTCTTTGTTAGATTCTACCACATAGCCAGCACCAGTAAAGATGCCCGCAAGGAAAGCGTGGTAAAAATCCTCCCGGTAGTCGTGGTAACTGATGGTCATGCGCAGCAGCTTGGTCATTTCTTTTGTCAGAGCTTCGCTGTTTCCGCTCCAGACTGCATCAAACAAAGGGCTGCGGTTCCATGCCTTTGCACTGTCATCAAACCATTTGCTTACAGTGGTTTCAAAAATTTCCCGAATCTCTGCATTGGGAATCATCAGCGCAGAGCAGCCATCCGGCAGCGAATCCGTCAGATCCTTATCCCGCACCTTGGTCAGATAGCCTGTCAGATACAGCACACTCCAAAGATTTTCCTCAGAGGAGTGCAGATAATCGTAGGTCAGGTTTTCTTCAATATGCTGAACGATGAAGCCGCCAGCCATCAGCGTTTCAAGCTTTGTGGTGATATTGTCGCCTGCATAGTCGATGAAAGAACGGATGATGGCGTTATCACTGGTGTTTTTCCAATAGCTTTTCGGCTTCTGCGCTACACCATACTGGAAATCTCGCAGATAACTGATTACGTCCCACGGACAATAAATGTCTGCATCGCCAAAATGATAACCGTCGTACCATGCCTTGATTTCAGCAGACTGCGATTCAAGACCGGCATCTTTCAGCATTTGATCTACATCTGCCTGTGTGAAACCAAAGGATTCGCTCAACCGGGGAGAAAGAATCGCATCCGAGACAAAATTGTTCGTCCCGGTAAAAATGCTTTCTTTGGCAATTTTCAGGCAGCCAGTAACCACAGCAAAGTCAAGCGAAGTGTTGTCTTTGAGCGTGGTGCTCATCATAGCCCGCATCACGTCCAGCATCTGCGAATAATATCCGTTGCTGCTGGCTTTTGCAATGGGAACATCATACTCATCCAGAATGACGACCGCCGATTTTTTGAAATGGATTTCCAGCATCCGGGTCAACAGCAAAAAGCAGTTTTTGGTTTCATCCATGGATGCAGTGCGTCCCAGAATCCGCTTAAAGATGCCTTTGTCATCGTCAGAAATAGCGGGGTCATCCAAAAGAAATCGATAATCCTGAAATGCAAATGCCAGTTTCATGCACAGCATTCCATAGGCGCTTTCAAAGGTCAGACCGTCCGTGTCCTTGAAAGAGAAAAAGACCACAGGACACTGATTCATCCATTTTTTGCAAAGCTCTGTATTTTTGGAAATCGCCAATCCCTTAAACAGTTGCTTGCTGTCTTTGCGGATATCCAGAAAATTTGCGAGAGTGCTCATGCCAAGAGTCTTTCCAAAGCGGCGAGGGCGAGTAATTTGAGTTACTTCAACCGGCCCTTTATCAAGGAGGTCAACGATCAGATTTGTTTTGTCGATATAATAGTATCCGTTGTTGCGCATCTCGGCAAAATCCGAGATGCCAATCGGATATTTCAACTTTCTCATGTACTGCTCCCTTCTAAGAAAACTCACTATTGTAAATGTAACATAATGTGCAAATCCGCACAAGTACCAAGAATTATTGAAGCTGTTATTATGCTACGTTCAATCTGGTGGCTTTATAGCAGTCAGCGCACATTCCCTCATGGGTGGCTGCAAACTCTGCCGCCTGCATGATGGAGCCATCCTTCAGCTTGACCCTCTTGATAGGCTGGTTGCACCGGGCACAGATGCAGGGCACAGGCGGCTGTTCCTGCTTCGGGCTAGCGGATCTCGGTTTCGGCTGCTTTTGCGGTTCTGCCTCCGGCTGCGGTGCAGCATCTTCCGGCAAATCCTCTCCGGCATAAACGTACAGGCCAAGGCCAAACATAGCAAGGTTCTTCACCAAGCACCGCATGATAGCTTTATTCACATCGAACATAGAGGCTGCTTCTACGGTACGCTCTTCCATGCCGATTTTTTCACGGCGGCGGGTCTGCGGATTGTAGTCCCATTTCGGGGTGGTGTAGGTATAAGGCACAGCTTTCATGGCTTTGTTTGCGCCATCCAGTACAGGCAGCCACATTTCGTGCGAAACGCCCTCAATCGTGACAGTGGTATACACCATGAAGCCGGTGATGGGGTCATAAACATAGGGCAGGCCGTTGAATTTCTTGACCTCGTAGCTGGCAGCAGGATATAGCTTTTTTACCTCCGCCCAGGCATACGCCCAGCTTACATATTTTAACTCGGTATTGCCGGACTTCTTGACTTCCAGATGATCTTTGAAGTCGATAGCAAATAATTTTACGAATGGATTTTCCATAAGAATGCCTCCAATTCTGATAAAGAAAAAAGGGCACAACAGCGTCAACTGTTGTGCCCTATGATGTGAAAATTACGGATTGAGCAGAAAATCAATGATGTTTCGATGAATGATTCCGTTTCGGCTTAAATTCACCAAGTCACCACTGATAACATACTTAGGATAGTTGTCGTGCAGCCGTTCAAGATTACCGAACTCCCGTTCTTCATCGGCGGGAGTGATCAGGTAAGCAACCTGAATATAGAGCTTTTCATCTCCACGGTAGCAGATAAAATCAATTTCGGTGTCGTCCAGCTTGCCGACCTGAACTTCATAGCCACGGCTCCGCATTTCCAGATATACGATGTTCTCATACAGCTTGTTGCTGTCAAGCTCTTCGCTTTTCTTGATAACGTTCCGCAGGCCAAGATCGACTGCATAGTACTTTTCTGTGCTGGACAGGAGCGCTTTTCCTTTGATATCATAGCGGCGTGCATTCAGAAGGATAAAGGCTTCCTTGAAATAATCAACGTAGTTCAGTACGGTAGCAGTGGTTGTCTTGATTCCTTCCGAAACCATGCGTCCACTGATATTACGGGCAGAAAACGGATTGCCGATATTGTCCAGCAGGAATGCAAGGACATTACGTAATGCGGTCTGTTCGCGAATATTGTGGCGCAGCATGATGTCACGGACAATGATAGCCTCGTAAAGATCGTCCAGATAGGTGGTGATTGAATGATCGTCAGGGAGGAAGAAACGCTGCGGAAAACCGCCGTACTTCAAATAGTCTGCGAAGAGCTTTTCATCCGAAGTATAGGTCCCGTTTTCAATGCATTGCTGTTTTGCTTCGGCCAGCGAAAAGGGGAAAACCTGAATCTGGATGTATCGTCCGGAAAGATAGGTTGCCAATTCGCCGGAAAGCAGCTTGGAATTGGAGCCGGTCAGGTAAATATCACAATCGAAATCGACACGAAGAGAATTGATTGCAATCTGCCAGCGCTCCACCTCCTGAATCTCATCCAGAAGAATATAGATTTTGCCGGTGCAGCCTTCCGCTTTTTCTGCGATGTAGTCATAAAGCGTTTCTGCAGTACGGGTGTTGCGGAAGCGCATGGACTCAAAATTGGCCTGAATAATGTTCTGTGCGGGAATGTTGCGCTGGAGGAGCACGTCCTTGATCTGACCGAGAAGGACTGTTTTTCCACAGCGCCGGATTCCAACCAGAACTTTGATCAGATCCTGATCGATAAAAGGAATGATCTTATCCAAATAACTTTTGCGCAGAACCATCGTGCATCACCTCATATTCTTATCTTAGCATACAATTATTATTGCGTAAACAGTATTGTGCTTTTCTATTAAATAAAAATAGCTGAAGCGCGAATTTTGTGTGCCTATAGGCGTACAAAAATTATGCTGCATGGATAATGGTAAACCTGCGGCTGCTTACATTCTTGCTGTACCGATTGAAAATATCGGGCTGTTCTTTCTTCAAACGCTGGGAGTCTACCCGTTTACTTTCGGAGGATACCCAGGACACCTTGTAGCCCGGTGCTGTACCATAGGCGGCGTCCTGCATCTCCAACTTCACCTGCTGTTCAATAGAGACTTTTTCCTGCTCCAGCTGTTCGATCTGATCAGAAAGCTCCTGCCGCTTATCCAACAGGTCGCGGATGGGATTCAGATCGGCAGTTTTGTTTCGATCATCTACAGAGTACAGCTGATTGATCTGCTGTGTATCCCCCTCGCTTCCGGTAGGTACAGGCGGAATTTCGGGCATCACGTTGTATTTCCAGAAGTGCTCTTCTTTGGCAATGAGGTTGTTCAGAACTTCTTTGTCGGTTGTGATCTTGTGAATCACCAGTTCCTTCCCGAAAATCAGAGCAGCAATGTACCAGCAGTCAAAACCGCTGACAGCCAGATAGTGATTGACCTGAGCCATGTAATGTGCGGGGATTTTGCCATCCGCCCACTTGTCCGCAGAGAACGGTGAGACCGTTTTGCATTCCAGTCCTGCTTTCTGCCCGACAATCAAACGGTCAAAGTCCGCCAGAAGCAGTGGATGTTCCTCACTTTGGTAGATGGCATTTGCACGGCGTACCTTCAGACCGGTTGCTTCGGTGAAGCGTTGTGCGACATAATCTTCCAGATCGCGTCCCTGGCGCATAGCCTCATTATCGATGTTCTCAATAGTTTCGCTGTTTTTGTCGCAGTAAACCTGAAAAGCAGAACGATAGGGATTTACACCCAGAATGGCACCTGCATCGGTGCCGGTAATACCGCATTTGCGGTAACGGAGCCAATCTTCTTTGGACAGGTTCAAAGTTGAAATCAATCTTTTCATGCACTTTGCATCCTTTCTCTCATAATTGATTCGGTAATGATGAAGTCGTATTCCACCAAGTCTTTCATGATCGTGGAAAAGTCACTGGCCAATGAATGGCAAGAGCCAACCCACAGGTCATAAAGAAAATCCAGAATATTATTTTGCACCCTGAGATGGTTCCAGTAGCGCTCCTCTAGTCGGCCCTCGGATTCCAAAACAATAATGGCGGTGCTGATGGTACTTTTCATCGTGATCTCATAAGCCATGGTAACGCTGATTTCAGAAGCACTCTTCTCAACGTTGTCAAAAAATTCCGTGAATTCCCTGAAAATGCGGTTATTTACATCATTCATGGCTTACTCCTTTATGCTGCGGCCAACACCATCTTGTAGGCTTTGTCAATCATCGGGTTGCCCTCTGCGGTGCGCAGGAACAGGTTCTCGTTGTAGTTTTTGGTCTTGCGGAGAGGGTCTGCGTGGGTAGCAAAATCAGAGACTGCGTTGATAAAGCGCCAACCGTTCTTGCCGACCCATTCCAGATCCGGTGCGTTGTAGTAGCGAGCCTTCAGCTCTTCCTGCAGGCGCAGATTATTCTTCCGCTGGCAATCGGACAGGTCCTCAGAAATCGGGAAAAATTCATTGATGAACTCCTGCACCTTGTGATCGGATAAATCGATGCGAGCCAGCTCTTCGCCACGGTTGCCGAGTTCAACCATATAGTTGCTGGCCAGCTGCAGGGTCTCACGGGCATCCTGCACCCGCAGCAGAACATTTTCGGTGTGGCGTGCAGTCCAGCTGCGCTTTGCTGTATTCAGCGCAAGGTTCAGAGTATTCTGGCAGACCACACGGATCGGAGTCATGGCCACTTTCACACCAGAACTGCCGTCATGACTGTTGAAGATCACAAGATATGGTACTACTTGATCTCCAGCAATAAGATATTTCCTCGGAAGCCTTGCCAACATCCAGACCTTTCTGCCGCCCTGCAGGGAACCGGCAGTTTCATAAGTGACACCTTCACCCAGCAGGTCATCGGTGAACTGGAATGCTTCTTCGTTCTGCACAATGCGGTAGCGGTCAGACACAACGCCAAGAACAGCATCATCGGTACTGCGGACGTTAGCCCGATAACCGGGGATCATAGCACCCGTGCCGGAATAGATATTACGGCTTTCCACCTGCCAATCCAGACCGGCCAGTTCCAAGGCTTCACGGCTTGCAGGGGCATCCATAATGATACGGCCAAGGCCGTGCCAAGGGGTCTCACGGACAGAGAACATCGTTTCAACATTTGCGGGCATAGTAAAATCTCCTTTTCAGTGTACTGTGATCAATTGTTGTTTTCCATTTCTTCAGCGATGCGGACGAGGACTTCCACCAGGACGGTGCCAACCTCTTTGACGATTTCGGACCAAAAGTTCATAATGCTTTCTCCTTTCTGCGCAGCTGCGCTTTAAAATACGATGGTAATAATGATAGTGATGGTGCGGAATAACAAAATGCTCACCTCCAGACATAAAAATAGCCCCTGAGTCTTTCGACTCAGAGGCTTTGGATCATGATTATTATATCTGGGTGAAATTAGGAGTTTATGAAAAAAGTAGTCAATACTCTTTCGTTCCAAGAATCATTTGAATTTGAACAAGGTGTATTCAGGCGGTGATATCACTTCAGGTCCAATGAAAGCTTTTGTTGAACCTGAAATAGAGTCATTTGCAGATAGCCTCATTCTCTCGAGTATCTTAATCAAGTTCTGTTAGATTTGACTTGTTCGAGAACAAGTCAAAATGACAAAATCAAAGCTAGAATCTTTTAGTTGCAATGTCTAGGAGATTGAAGTATTATTATATGTATATAGAAAATTATCTTCAGTTAGCTGAGTTACGTGGCAAAAAGCAAGAAAATCTTTAGTCTATCATACAAGGAGCCTGTACAAAACCATTTTCAACAGACACTAGGCATTTGTATATATATGAACGATTACTATGGGCTAGTGCAGTAGATACCTAAAAGAAAGAATACAACAATGTGGTGTAAAAACTGTAATATAGAAACAAATGATGAAGTCTGTCCGATTTGCGGCAGTAAAACGGTGGAAGATATTCCTGTTGAAGTGTATTGGTGCCCGGAATGCAAGGTACCCATCATCAATACGACTACGCAAGCGGATAAAGGTTCTTGCCCGCTATGTGGACATAAAACTAAATATATGTCGGCTGATTTGCGCCCGGTCTTTCCAGAAGAGCGGCTCTTGCTGGAGTTGTTGCTTGAGAAGAAGCCTCACGAATATGTTCAAAAATCCGTATGGGCGGCGAACAGCAGCTACTATATTGATGGAAAGCGTGTAGCACTTCCGGCGAAACTCTTCGAAAAGGCTGATACAGACGACTTATCAAAGAAAATCGAGGAGTATAAAGGCAGCAATACCTACGAATACTTTAATATTTATGCCAAGCGATTCTGTGAAGCTAATAGAAACCGGCTCAACTACCTCGTGGATGAAGCCTCTGGGTTTGTGCGGAATGCAGCGTCAAAGTTTGATGAAGACCGACTTGTGGTATCCTTTTCGGGTGGTAAAGATTCAACAGTTACGGCCGATTTGACGATCAACGCATTGGGTACATCGAGTATTGTTCATATCTTCGGCAACACTACACTGGAATTTCCGACTACGGGCGAATATGCAGAACGCTATCGTCACAATCATCCTCATGCAATTTTCATGGTCGCAAAAAATGAAGAGCAGAACTTCATGGATGTTTGCGATGATATTGGACCACCGGCACGAATGATGCGTTGGTGCTGCTCGATGTTTAAGACGGGGCCTATTACCCGGACACTGAATAGTCTGTTCCGCAATGAGCAGATTCTGACGTTCTATGGAATCCGCAAGGCAGAGTCTGTCAGCCGCAGCAAGTACAATCGTATTGAGGATGATGCCGAATCCGTCAAAATCCAGAAGCAGACTGTGGCATCGCCAATCTTTTTCTGGAAGGATATTGACATTTGGCTGTATATTCTGAGCAAAGAAATCGACTTTAACTATGCCTATCGGCTGGGCTATGATCGTGTCGGCTGCTGGTGCTGCCCGAATAACAATCAGCGCGCACAGTTCCTATCTCGAATCTATATGCCGGAAAAATCAAAGGCATGGCGCGAATTCCTGATTGGCTTTGCAAGAAAAATCGGAAAGCCTGACGCTGAAGAGTATGTTGATTCTGGCAAATGGAAGGCTCGTCAAGGCGGCAATGGTCTGGCAACAGCTAACGATGTAAAAATCAAATTCACAAATTGCACAGCCGAGGACCACGCGAAAATCTATCGTCTTGTGCGACCGTATGATGACGAACTGATTGGGATGTTCGTTCCTTTTGGCCGTATCGCGCCGGAGTACGGACAGAAAATTCTGAACGAAACCGTAATCCTCGATGTCAGAACGAATGTTCCTATTCTTTCCATTCAGCCTTTTACCCATGATGGGTACGAACACGCGGTAAAGGTTCGGACGATGAATGTTGCAGACCACGATGATCTACAACGAATGGTCGGATACCAAATCCGAAAATTCAATGCCTGCCGCAAGTGCTTGAAGTGCGAATCACTTTGCCGTGCGGGGGCAATCTCAATTATTGGAGACTACTACTACATCAATCCTGCTAAATGCGTTCATTGTAAGATGTGCGTTACTCCTAAATACCTCGATGGCGGGTGCATGATGAACAAATATTTGAAAACGAAATGATAAGGCGGGAAATTTTCCATGAAATTTAGAGCACATGATACCTTCTTCATCCGAAAGGGATGGCTGAGCAAGGGTATGAAAGCGGTTCATTCTAAGCCGGATGTCTTTGTTGCTAAAGATGAAAATCCAATGGATGTATTAGGCATCGGCTCTAATATGGTAAAGTCACTCCGCTACTGGCTGGTCGCTACGAATCTTACGGAAGAAGCCCTTCAAAATAAACACCGCGTTCAGAAGTTCACGGGATTTGGAGATCAAGTATTCGAGAATGATCGCTTTATGGAGGAGTACGGAACACTCTACCTCTTGCATTATATGCTATCAAAAAATGAAGAAGATGCGACAGCATGGTATTTCTTCTTCAATGAATTCAATATGTCCGAATTTACACGGGAAGATTTTGTTGCAGCCTTGCAGAACTATGTTTCCATGAGGGGCGAAACTGTTGCAATTCGCTCGATATCGGATGATTTTGCTTGTATTCTCAATACGTACTTGCCCCGATACAAAACAAATCCTACACGTGTAAATCCTGAAAACAACATTGATTGCCCGCTTGGTGAATTGGGTCTTATTGATATTCTGGATAAAAACAAAAAGACATACCGAAAAGCTATTCCCGCACCAGAAACCATTCATCCTTGGGTGTTGATGGCGGTCATGTGCGATCAGTCGAATGACCGCATGGAAATTGGATTAAATGAGCTGCTCACTGCAAAATGCAACATCGGAAAAACATTCAATCTGGATGCCATTACCATGCTGGATGTGCTGCATCAGGTGGAAAAACTTGGGCTGGTTAAAATTATTCGGACAGCGGGTCTGGATGTTATTCAGCTAAAGCAGAATTATTCTTTTGAGGAATGCGTGGATAATTACTACGAGTGCATTTCCAAGATTGATTAAGGGGAAAGTTTAATGAGTGAAATGATTTCAGTTGCAGAAGGTTTTCAGTATTCTGTGAACATTGCCTATGACCTTCATGCTGATGATAAGTTAAAGAGCTATATACCAACTCAGTCTGCACTCCAGTTGATGGAAGATATTTTGCAGAGTACTCTGCCTACCGCAACTGACCGTTCGCGCGTTTTGATTGGTGCTTACGGCAAGGGAAAATCACACATTGTGCTGACGATTCTTGCGCTCTTGATGAAACGCGACCTTGACTTGTTTGAAAAACTGCTCCCGGCTATTCAGAAGCGCGATAAATTGAACCATCTGATTCAAAACTACTATGCAAGCGACAACAAGCTGCTGCCAGTCATTATTACCGGCAGCAATACAAGTCTGACGCAGGCATTCCTTCTGGCTCTTCAGCAAACATTGAAAGAAAATGATTTGCTAAATATTATGCCGGACACGAACTATAAAGCTGCCGTGTCGGTTATAGAACGCTGGAAAAACGATTTTCCTGATACGTATCAGCAGTTCAAGAATAAGATTGCGGATTCTATCAGTTCGTTTATTTCTCGTTTGGAAGATTATGACATTAAGGCTTACGAAGAGTTTGAACGCATTTACCCTAGCTTGACAGCGGGTAGTACGTTTAATCCCTTTGTAGGCTTTGATGTCGTGCAGCTATATGAAAGCGTTGTTCAGGCATTAAAACCTCATGGCTACACGGGTATCTATGTCATCTACGATGAGTTCAGCAAGTATCTGGAAGCAAATATTTCGGAGGCATCCGTAAGCGATACTAAGATGCTTCAGGACTTTGCAGAAAAATGCAATCGAAGCGGAAAAATCAGATGCACCTGATGCTGATTTCCCATAAGGAGATTGCAAACTATATCGACCGACTGCCCAAGCAGAAGGTCGATGGCTGGCGTGGTGTTTCTGAACGCTTCACTCATATTCACCTGAACAATAACTTTACGCAGACCTACGAAATTATTGCAACGGTCATCCAGAAAAATCAAAAGCTCTGGAATCTATTCTGCGCCGATCATAAAAAGGAATTCAATGCTCTGGCAAAACGCTATGAGACGCATCGGATTTTTGCGGATATGCAGTCTGATAGTGTAGAGCACACAATAGAGGCTTGCTATCCTCTTCACCCGGTTTCTACGTTTATTCTGCCTCGGCTGTCCGAGCGCGTGGCTCAGAATGAGCGGACGCTTTTTACCTTTTTGTCGGCTAATGGACAGGCAACTCTTCCGTCCTTCTTGAAGCAGTATCACGATGACGAGTTCTCGGTCGTTACGCCCGATTTGATTTACGATTATTTCGAGCCGCTGTTCAAAAAGGAGATTTCAAATGGAACACTCCATGACATTTACTTCTTGACCAGCACTATCTTAAATCAGCTTGACGATGATTCTTTAGAGGAAAAACTAGTAAAGACGTTGTCCTTGATTTATATGCTGGAGCAGTTTGAAAAGCTCAAACCGACAAAGGATGAGCTGATTGGAATCTACTCTATTCAGTATTCGGTGCCGGAAATTGAAAAGGCGTTAAATAATCTTATTGACGATGAGTATGTCATTTACCTCAAGCGCAGCAACGATTTCCTTCAGTTGAAAGAAAGTTCTGGCGTTGATGTTGAAGCTAAAATCCGTGACACGATTGCATCCCAGCAGAGCAGCGCAGTCGTGAAAAAGATTCTGAATGCATCAAACTTTGATAGCTGCATTTATCCTTTCCGCTATAACGATGAGAAGGAAGTTACACGGTACTTTGATTTTACCTTTATTGATGAATCGGAAGTTACCGAGGATATCAACTGGAAAACGAAGCAGCAGGGTACGGAAGCCGATGGTATTGTATATGCCATTATTCCGCATAGCAAGGATTCGATTGCACGGATTGTGGACGTAGTGAAAAAAACCAGTACCTACTGTTCAAACTGCGTCTTTGTTATCCCGCATAAATTTGTTCCCATCGATTTTACAGTTCGAGAGTATAAGGCTGTCGAGACGCTGAAAGGGCTTGCCGTTTCCGATAAAGTTCTGTTTGATGAGTATGAGGTGATTTATGAAGACCTCCGGGAAATCATCAACCATTATATTAGCGACTATACTCATCCTGAAAAGAGAGCGTCTACCTATATTTACAAAGGAGAAGAAAAACAAATTGTCCGTAAGGCTGCTTTTACGGACTTGCTGTCCACCATTTGTGAGAAGATTTACTTTAATACGCCTGTTATTGTCAATGAGGCCGTTAATAAAAATCATCCGACAACCAATTCTGTAAATAGCCGTAGCAAAATTGTTTCAGGTCTTCTGCGTTCTGAACTGGAACCAAATCTTGGATTGTCAGGTGCTGGGCAGGAGGTTTCGATTCTGCGGAGCACACTGGTGCGTACGGGAGTCTTAGAGAATCCTAGTAATGCCCCTAAAATCAATCTACATCCACAGAACTACTTCATGGCAAACCTACTGGGCGTGATCGAGAAGTTTGTTCAGGATGCACAGGAGCAGAAGATGAGCTTCGAAGAATTATATGCTCGTCTGACGACACCAAAGTGCTATATCGGTCTGCGAAAGGGCTTGGTTCCCATCTATGTGGCCGCAGTGTTCCACGAATACAAAAAAGAAATCATTCTCTATGATAAGTTTGCACAGGTTCCGCTTAGCAATGATACGCTGCTTCAGATCGAGGCTGCGCCGCAGGACTTTACCTTGCAGTGCTTGGACTGGAACAATGAAAAAGACGAATATGTCGATGCTCTTGCAAATGTATTCAAGGACTATGTTGTTGAAGCTGAAAAAGCTGCGTCTGGTTACAATTACGTTGTAGCTGCTATGCATCGGTGGTATATGGGTCTGCCCAAGTATGCCAAGGAAGCAAAGCATGAGCCGGATGGAAAGCAGATTGATAAAACAAATCGGCAGTTTCTTCGGATGCTAAAGCAGAATATTGGCACCCATACGCTTTTGTTTGAACGGCTTCCCGTTCTCATCACAGGGAACACGGAATGCAAAGCGGAAATTGCAAAGGCAGTATCCGATATTAAATTTTTCTACGACCAGATTCTCAGTAAGTTGGAGAACACATTCTGCAATGAGATTAAAGACGTTTTTGGCGAAGGACAAGACAATGCTGTTCTGAAAAGGAAATCTTTGCCTAGTGTAGTGGCAGAATGGTCGAATCGGCTGGATCCTTCTATTAGCGAACAGCTCTTTGCGGATGGAACGGATAGAATGCTTCGTTTGTTCTTTGCAGACAAAACTCTAAATGAGCACACCTTGACTTCGAATCTCGCAAAGCTTGCTACAGATTTGAACTTGGGCGATTGGGATGCAGACACGCATACAGCAGCAATCGAAAGCATCAAACGGTACAAAAAAACCGCAGAGGAATTCCACAAAGAAACTGATGAAACAAGTTCGGAAACAGTCAGTGGATATCAGCTGACCTATGAGGATAAGTCCGGCTGCACCGTGACGAAACGCTTTGATAAAGTTGAGACCAGTAAACGCGGTAAATTGCTCTATAATGCGATTGAATCTGCAATCACAGGTATGGGACAGGCGGTCTCCGAACAGGAGAAGCGCCAGATCCTTATGGACGTCTTGAGAGAACTATGCTGATCTCAAAGGAGAAGATGTTATGGCTTATTTCGACAATGCTGCCACGACCTATCCGAAACCGGATGAAGTTTATTCCTTCATGAGTGATTTTTACCGGCAATGCGGCGGAAATGTAGGTCGTGGAGAATATGGCATTGCAAAATCTGCGGGCGAACTTGTGTCCGATACAAGAAGCAGGTTGCAGACACTTTTGCATTGTCCCGCAAAACAGGTGATTTTTACACCGACTGCTACGATAGCCTTGAATATAATCTTGCAGGGGCTATGCAGGATGGGCGTAAAAAATATCTACGTTAGCCCATTTGAGCATAATGCTGTTACTAGAACACTGCATTATTTTGAGAAAACGGAAAAGATAAATGTAGTGCAGCTTTCTGTGACCTCGAAATTGCAATATGACCTTGAAAAAATTCGCTACCAGTTCGATGACCTCAAACCGGATGTCGTTGTGGTCAGCCATGCTAGCAATGTTATTGGACTGATTGCACCTGCTGCCGAAATATTTGATCTGGCAAAGAAATATGACAGCTATACCGTATTAGACATGTCGCAAACCGCAGGCCTTGTGGACTGTGATGTAGGGCGTACTACATTCGATTTTGCTGTATTTGCTGGTCATAAAACGCTGTATGGCCCCACGGGCATCTCAGGATTTGTAATGAAGCCGGAGATTAAGTTGCCGCCTGTTCTTTTTGGTGGCACTGGTTATGATTCGGCTAATCAGGATATGCCGGATAGTCTGCCTGAGAAGTACGAGATGGGCACTTCTAATATTGCGGGCATTGCAGGCTTGAATGCTGCATTGCAATGGAGCCAGGAGATTGGAATTCAGAACGTCTACCGGCATGAACAAGAGAACAGACGAAAGTTACTCGAAATATTATCGCAGTATGATTTCATCACTATTGTCGGAAACGCACCTGAACAGCAGTATGTCGGCATTGTCTCTTGCCTTTTTGATGGCATCAGCAGTGATATTGCTGGCAGTCTTTTAAACGAGCATGGGGTATCCGTTCGGACAGGATTGCAATGTGCCCCTCTCGCCCATAAGTTTTTGGGTACTTATCCGGCAGGTACGATTCGGTTTAGTATCGGGTATTTCACAAGTGATGATGATTTTAGGCTATTAGATGATGCGTTGCGCTATATTGACGACCAGCTCTGATTTTGTCGTAAATCAAAAAATCGTGCAAATCTATGAACACTATTTGCAGTACATAATCAAATAGTGCTGCTGTAGCGTGAAAAATAGGACAGATGTTGCAACTGAGGTGAGAGACATGGAAAATAATGGATTCGTGGATTATCTTAACACCTTGCATAATGAACAGGCAAACAACGAAAACGCGCTTGCTGAAGCACAGCAGAACAATCCATATTTTAAAAAAGTTAAAGTTGAACGTCCTGAAGCTCAATACATAGCCAACCGTATTGAAACCGGTGAAAACGCGTGTTTGATGATTCTCACAGGACATGCGGGTGATGGAAAAACCACGCTGTTGTTTCAAGTTTTGGAAAAAATTGCTCGGAATATTTCTGATATTAAAGTTGTGCCCAGCGGAGAACTTTTAACGAACCAAAACAAAAAAGTTCGATACATAAAAGACTTTAGTGAATTAACAAAGGATGAACGGCGTTTGTCTTTTAAAAAAGCATTAGATGATGCTAAAATTGGAATTTATACGATCCTTGTTGCGAACACCGGACCCTTGATTGATACATTTAAAGATGTTTTTTCTGATCAAGAAGATGCTGAAAGTACAATTATTGAGCAGATGGATTCGTTGCAAGCAAAAGAAACCGACTTGTATGGCCATCGCATTATAACGATGAATATCGCTCGCATTGATAACACGACTTTTGTCAGTGAGTTTGGACAAAAAATCGTAGACGAATCCAATTGGGAGCACTGCTCAACCTGTGACAAACGGGATTTATGCCCAATCGCATTTAATGCACAATTGGTGCGACAGAACAAATCTGCTCTTCATTTTTTGAAGTCGTTTTACATTTGGGAGCAGAATTTAGATAATCGCGCAACTATTCGTCAGATTACAGCGCATCTAGCATTTGCTCTTACAGGAGGCTTGAATTGTACACGCATTCATCAACGCGTTAAGCCCAGCTGGAAAGCAAAATATTTATTCTCAAACCTTTTATTTGGCGGAACGCAAAGCGGGGACAGCGCAGCTCTTCAAATAAAGGGTGTTCAAATGCTATCCCAGTCCAGAATTGATGTAAAAAATACCAGTAAAGACTATGAAGTGCTTGTTCAACGAAATTATCGGGATTTATTTGAACCAGCGCTTGTTTCGTTATGCAATGACTTGGAAAAGATTTCAAATCAAAGCCTCGACGTAAAACGTGTTCTGAAACGAATGTTGATCGTTTTCCCCTTAGGTGATGATCTAAGATACGAAATATATAAAGATGTTTTTTCAACGTATTATCCGGATTTCCTTGAGTGCGCAGAAGGTAAATCTCCGAATCGTCCGAATCGTAAGATGAAAAAAATGATTTTACGCGCATTGCGTATCATGTTCACTGGAGAAGATATCAATCTGAATGAATCGATTTTAATTACACTGCGCCGTAGCGGAGAACAAATTCAAAATGTCCAGATGCTCATTGGACGTATTGCGGAGACCGATATCCATATTGAATTGCAAAAAATTCCTAGTGTAAGCGATGAAAATCAAAAATATAAGCTCGTGCTGCGATGTGCTGAAAATGAAGCAATTACAATCAATATGCCTCTTTTGGATTATTTTTCTAAAATATCAAGCGGTTTAATTGTGGCAGATATTGACCCAATGCTTTCGCATGGTATTGAAAGCTTGAAAGCTAAATTGATTGCATACTGTAAACCAATAACAACTGATCCCAATGAGGTTTCTCTTTTAGTCAGAGAAGAAGATTCTTGGAAAATTGTGCGTATGTGTTTTGAAGATACTTCGATTGAATCGAATTGAGCCACTATTTTTGTGAGGTGGATTATGGACACTGTTTTTCCTGTGATGTCTACAAAAGAAAAAGATTCTTTGTCTATACGCTTGTTTGGAAATCGCCTTCAGGGAGATCAAACCCTCGGCGAATATCTCCTTGAGTTCCTTCTGGTTTTTTCATCTGCTAAGAAGGATGATGAGAGTGGAAAATTTGAATTTCACACTATGGATCAGATAAATCAGGCTCAAACAGCAGGGGCGCTTTCATATTACACTGTCCCGCGAAATGGGTTAAAAAGATTTATTTTTTACGACAGAAGCAAACAAGAAAGCCGTTCTGCAATTGATACATTAGCATACAAAAATATGCTATCGATGCTGCAGAAAAAGAGTGAAGACCCAGACTAGCCATATATTTTGCAAGATCTCCTATATGGGTACGCTTTGATTATCCGAAAGCGTGGCTGGTATGCACAATCGCTCATGCCGATCGCACCCGAACTTCTATTTCCTGAAACGCTTGGCATCAAAGCGCGAAAAAATAAACCACTTGATACGCCTAACATTGAAGTGGAGACCATGTTTGAATATGGACAACATGATTTTTTGGCGCGTGGTGGAGAAATGTATTATCTGCAGCTGTTAGAAGGCATCTATAAAAATCAGGATGATCCAAAAATTCTACAGTATAAAAAAGATATCGAACGCGGAATTTCCTATATGTTAAAAGAGAAAAGCGCTGGATTCTCTACGATTGCAACACATCTTCAAAATTGGTGGTTAGAGGACCAAAATCTTAATGATGAGTCCATATATGCGGCTAAACTAACCCGAAAAATGTCTTTGGGCTACTTGCAGCCAGGATTTGATCGTAGGGCAAAACAGAGCTTGCAGGAACTAGCATATTTTTTGAGCAATGAGATCCATCCAATCACACGAATCGATTTGATGTCAAAAGGCATAGTTTTAGCTCTTTTACGCAGTATGCATCTTCAAGCATTTTACTGTGTGCATCCGGATGCACAGCAGCCACCAGCATGGATAATAGATATGCATACAGGATCTGCAACATCCAATATAGCAAAATTGGCGGCAGCTAGTTATAGAACAGCGTATGCGGAGTTTGGAAATGCGTTAAATATAATATATGCTAACAGCAATGCTGAAAAGGAAGCTTTTGATGTTGTATCAAAAGAACTTTCAAATTCTGCCGATATTTTCAAAAAAATGGGAAAAGAACTTCAAATCGTTATTCCCAGAAAGGGCGCGTATGAAAGATTCTCACTGTCGGAGGATATCGTTCGTTACCTGGTGCTTTCATTGGTGCGCCCGGGGAAAAAGATGACGTTTGATTCGTTCCTGCAGGTCCTATACGATCACTATGGCATCGTGATCGGTGCAGCTCAGTATGCACAATTGAAAGAAAACGTTGAGCCTGGCATGGGCGGCTATTTTGATGAAAATCAGATACAATTTCAGATGTTCTTGAAGAATTGCGGACTCTTGAGAGACCTTTCGGATGCGACATCGATTGTTGAAAATCCGTATGCGGAGGTGAAGTTCGAGTGAAAAGTTTGGCTGTTTTTTTAGTAAATAATATTAAACGCGAAATTCAGCAAGCAGCGAATGATTCCAAGAATATTATTTGCATCAAAGGTATCAATAGTGCAGAAGTCTATTGTGATATTTGCACACAGCTAAATCTTTATGCTTCCAATAACGATATCAGTTTTGTAGCAAAGCTCTCTAACGGAAAATATCAGGATTTTCTTGAAAATGATGCTGATTGTGCTGCGACGAAACTGATGTTCAATCACCAGTGGGTAGATACAGAAGACAAAATGACTTCTTATCGTAACAAACCGGCTGTGGCTGGTGAAAAGTTATTGATCCTCATGATGGGAACCGAATCTGTTCCGGATCGTGGTGGTCTTTCGGACTTCTTCACCCTTAGTCCGCAGCAGATTGAGCAGCAAATAAAAAATGACTATCATCGGCTGATTCCGGATGATTTTCACCAGAGATTAGATTCCGTTGCTGTCTTCGACTACGCTTTTGATAAATTCTACGGAACACTTTTTGATAATGTAGAAAAAGACATTTTAAAATTGTGTGAGCAAATCGATATCTGGCGAAAAAAGTCTATGTCAGCAGATGAAATTTGGCAGGATATGTTTAGTTCACTGCCGGATGTTTGGAAAGTCTCTCCAATTTTAGACAGTGTTTGCTCCATGACATTTGTTGCAAATGCAAAAGATGATAAGATCCGCATCTTGGCAGAGGACTGTGCATTCATTTCAAGACGTAGTTATTCTAAAATATCAAAATCTGAGCGAAAGAAAATCATAGACCAATTTGAACAGTATGTTCAGGGATCCGGAACGTATAGCGAAGATTTTCCGAGTGATCAAGGGTTTTCTTCGTTTGAGGAATTTAAAACAGGCGTTATTGATTTTGTCAGTAATATCGATACAGAACAGAACTATAAAAAACTTTTAAAAACAGATTATTCCATTGTCAGCAAGATTCTCCAAACAAGACTTCCTAAAAAACCTAAACGCTCGACAGCAATAAAGCTCACTGGAAATCCGTTGGTTGCTTTTCTGACAGCATATCTAAAAACTGTTTCTGATCCTACGTTCGGAAATCTCCAGTATGACAGTGTCACTTTTGAAATTAAAAATGTTGCGGTTGGTGTAAAAGGAGCAGATGACAAAGAGACCTCGGAAAAAGAGCAATGGGTTCGGATTTGTCGTTTCGCAGGAGGGATTTTCGACTTTATTCAACAAGAAGACTGGAAAACATCTGACGATACAGCAATTGAATTCTGTTGTACTGATAAAGACATATTTGAACCTCAGAATGTGGAAATAGCTGTTTCTGAAGGCCGCCTCAAATGGCTTAATACCGATAATACAAAAATTTCGTTTAGTGTGAAAATCTCTAATGGCAACGCTTTGCTTTTTGAAACAGAGTATGAGTGGAATATCCGCCCGGATGAAGATTGGCTAGCTGCGTTTGACACATTGGAAATTATGTTCCAAGAGGATGACTATAATGCTTGCCTGCCATTTATAACGTGGAAAAATATTAACGAGATCTTCCGCGCAAAGAGCACCGAGGAATTTGTCCAGATTTTAAGCCAGGAAATTCATAAAGACGATTTTGAAGTTAGAAATCTACTTCGAGCCGTTGGAAAAGTTGATCCTAAGCAGTATACAAACGAAGTGTATGCTTTCAATGCGTTAGGAGCAGCCTTCTTTACATTTGGCCAAGAAATCTTGCAAAATGGATTCTATTTTGCAATTTCAAGGAGTGTTGTCAACCTGATTGACAAATACAAGAATGCCGCCTCAGTTCTGACTTGGAATCAGAATGTCTTGAGCAATCCGGAATTGTTACGGTGCTTTGTTAACGCTTTTGTGATCGTAAAAAACAATACTCCCATTCAGTCAGAACTCTCCATAGAGCAGTGTGTGGTTTTACCCTATCATCCGGCCATGTTAGAGAAAATTGCTGACCAGATGGTTTTTATTCGTACTGGAATGAGGGAATGGTACGAAAAAAATATGGAATCTACCATTGAAAAAATGGACAACGCATTGGATAGATTACTGAATCTGAGTTATATTCACTCGAGTATCGACGCAATTTACGATGATCGTGACCTGCAGGGAGTTGAAAAGACTTTTGGATATTTTACTTTATATGGGAGATATCTAAAGGAAAATCACTTTGTGCGAATGGGAACTGTTCTTGAAAAAGAAGCAATCTACGATGACGATTTTAATGTTCGTTCCTTTAATCAGGCAAACGCTGAAGCGAAAATGATCATTAATGTGATTCGTCATTATCGAAAAACCTATGGAAAAAACACAGACTGTCTGACCCTTGCCTTTATCAATCCGTCAGACTTACAGGTCGTTGTATCTGCAATCACCGGCTATGTTGCTTCCGTAAAGAAACTTGATATCCCAATTTATATTGTTGCAACCATTATTCTTCCGGAAAAGAACAAAGGTGGAAGAAATTATCTTTCCTATTGGTTGGATAATTTAGTAGATGCAGATGCTGGCGTCCATATTGAAAGCTATCTGGAATACTGGGACGAGTATAAAGATATCCATAATAAAATACGAAACAATACAGATATCGCATTTTTTATGGATGTTCTGCAGGAACCCGGACAAACGTTCCTTGGATATCAAACAGCGGACTGGCCGACTACAATGAAGCCGTTAGAATGCAGATATCCAATGGTTTTCAAGCCGAATATTGATTATGTTTCAAATGTCAGCAGATCTGTTGACATTAGCCAGCCTCAGTTTCCTGCAGCGACAGCGCATACACAGGCATTATTGTATGCAGCACATCCGGATATTACGAAAATCAATAAAATTTACCGTCGGGACAAGATGAATGATGCTCTTCGAGCGGAAATTCGCTCGGCTCATAATCAGGCGATATGGGTAGTTTGCGTGGATGAAGCCATCGATAAGGAATGCATTCGTGGCATCTGCAAAGGCGAAGAATACCCTGAGGAGTATCCGGTTATTGGATTTTCAACAGGAGATGGCTCTTACGGACAGCTTAACCTGACAATTACAACACGGCAAACTGTTAAGGCGGACATTCAGCAGCGGTGCAAAAGAAGGTTGAAGTCGATTTTCTATACGTGGGATGACGCCTCGTTGAATACGGCAAGTCAGACCTGTATTGATCGAGCACCTCGTCTGGATGGTGTTAGCGTTTTGCTCGCTCTAAATCCCAATGCGTATGAGATCAACAATTTTCTGGCATACTTGATGCTGGATAAAATCTATGAGGATACCGGGAAAAACTACTGCCTGATCCATCTTGATTCTTACCGGCATTGGTTCGATGCGAAAAATCCGGATGAGGAGCAGAAGATTCCTGACTTCCTCGTTGTTGCTGTTGATTCTGACGCGGCGGGGAAAACTGTGCTGCACGCAACCGTTGCTGAATGCAAAATTGCGAAATGTATTCATAAAGACGAGCACATTCAAAAAGCTAAATCTCAGGTTGAAAATGGAATCAGTGTTTTAAAGGCGCATTTCTCTCCGGATTCAAAATCTATAGAGCGTCGTTATTGGTATGCACAGCTTTATCGCGCATTAGCATTTACGAAGACGGATTCCAGAACGAGCAAATTGTTAGACGCTATTATCGATGGAGAATTCGATATTGATTGGTCTGGAGAAATTTATGGATTCTGGTTTGATTCTGATGATGAACAGGATACGCTGTATACTGACTACAGTGGCGCACAGGATATTATCGTACATAACATTTGTCAAAAAACAATTCAGCGCGTGTTGCTGAAAAAGACTCCCTCGGAGGAAGTGGAGTTTATCCGAGAAATTGGTGCGTTAGAGCAGGAGGATGAACCTGCAAATGAAGAATTCGATGCATTAGATGATGACTTTTCTGAAACGGTCCATGAAGACGACGCTATAACTATGCCGGATACTCAGGAAGATATGGATACTCCACCCAATCTTCCGGAAATATTGGAAGAAGACAAAAAATCTGTTGCAGTGCTGGTGTCCCCAAAGACAGAAGAAACGATTCAGCCGGAGATCCTGGTTGAACCGGATGCAGAAATTGCTTTGACTTCCGAAACAGCTGATTTGGATAAAACATCCCCCGTTGAAGAAACGCCTTTAGAAGACGTCCGCTTGCTTATCGGTAAGGAGAAACGAGGCACAGATGTTTTTTGGGAATTTGGACACCCGAAGCTAAGCAACCGGCATCTTTTGATCACAGGAACTTCTGGTCAAGGAAAAACATACTGCATTCAGACACTTTTGTTGGAACTTGCTAGACAGGGCATCTCAAGCGTGATTTTTGACTATACAGATGGTTTTTTGCCCAACAAATTAGAGCCTGAATTTCAGGAAGCGCTCGGCGAAAAAATTGAACAGAAAGTTGCGGTTGTAAATCGAATTCCGGTGAACCCATTCGTCCTTCAGAGTGTTGAAATTCCCTCCATAGGTAGTATTCCTGAAAATGCCTCTGCCGTGGCAGGAAGAATTTCAGATATACTGACACATGTTTATGGATTTGGCGACCAACAGAGAGCCGCTATTTACAAAGCATGTAAAGAAGGCATTGACCGTTATGGTGCGCAGATGAGTTTTGCTCGGTTGCAAGAGCTGCTCGAAGAAAGTAAGATAAAAGAGGCAAAAACTGTCTCTTCTAAGATGACGCAGTTCTTTGATAATGACCTGTTTGACACATCTAACTCGTTTGACTGGAAGGATATTCTCAATAACGACGGAAAAGTCACAGTAATCCAATTGACGAATCTTGATCGAACCTTACAGACGATCATTACTGAAATCACGCTTTGGGATGCCTGGTATAGTCTGACAAAGTTCGGAAACAAGGATACTCCGTTTGTTGTTGTTTTGGATGAAGCGCAAAATTTGTCGTTTAAGAGCGGGTCCCCGGCTGAAAAAATCCTGCGTGAAGGACGAAAGTACGGATGGTCTGCTTGGTTTGCAACGCAGTTTTTAAAGGGTGCACTTGATTCTGGCGAGATTTCAAACTTGCAACAAGCTGCCGAGCGCCTTTACTTCAAACCGTCCGGAGAAGAAATGAATTATATCGCTGGACAAATTGCAAGTGAACGAACCGAAATACAGGATTGGTATAACAGGCTTAAAAATATGCAAAAGGGTCAATGTATAGTTCAGGGAGACAGAATCAAACCAAATGGAGAATTTGGTTCGATTCAGCCCGCTCTCGTTAATGTGACCAGTTTTGGAGAACGAAAATGAGTGAGAATGTTATTTTTCATATGACGTTTCCTCCGACGCCTGCATACATAGGTCGTCTTCTAAAAATAGCAGATGGTCGTGTTCGCACTGTGGCAGAAATCGCGGAAGAAACAGGCATTCCAGAAGGCGCATCTTCTGGAAAAGTCCGCCCACATATTCAGTATGCAAGTTACATGGGGTTGCTTAATTCTACGGATTTTACGCGAACTCCTCTTGGTAAAATCGTATATCTAGAAGACTGTATGCTGACAGAGAAATTGACTCAGATGTTATGTCATGTCAATATGATCTCGCCAACGGGTGCTCCTATGTGGAGATATTTGTTCCATGAATTATTTCCAGAGAATCAAGGCCATATTAGCAACGGATTGATTTCAGATTCGATGAAGATCAAATTTGGTGCAACTGCAAAGTTCGCACCGTTGATTACAATGTATACTAAGCAATTTACGGAGTTGAACCTGATTTCTTTGGAAGGCGACTATATCATACAAAATCCATCCGCTTTCGATAAAGATCTTCTCTATGTTTATGGATATGCCCTTTTTAATGAGTGGGAAGCTATTTATCCGGAAAAAACTGAGATCACCGCGGTTGATTTGGAAAAGCTATGTTTTAGGCATACATTTGGATGGACTCAAGCGGAAGAATATGAAGTGCTGGAAAAATTGTGCCTAGCATCCGTGATTGGTTTGAATCGCCAATTGGTGCCTTTTACAGTTCGAAAATTAACCTCAAAAAGTGAAATGCTGCCCAAACTCTATACTTTACTTTTTTAAGAAAGATGTGGTGAGAAATCGTGCGGTTTGATGAGATCCTTTCTTTCCGAAGTGACCTATACTTTGAGGGTGCAGTCCAAGCAGATTGGTTCTATAATCCTTCACAATCTAAAAAAGTCTCGGAGAGTTTTGTCTTTCACGGTCCTCAAAATCATGCGGTCACAACAGAAGAAGTTGGATATCGCAATTTGATTGATACGGCGAGCTTTGCCCAAAAGATAGTAGAAAAGCTAGATGACTCTGGCGAGCATGATAATCCGTTTACGCTTGCAATTGCTGGATATGGTACCGGTAAATCACATTTAGCAGTAACGCTATCGGAATTTTTGTCAGGACCATCCTTTCACCCGGATGTTTACCACAGCATTCTGGCTAATATCAAAAAAGCAGATCCTGGGATAGGAAGAGAAATCCAAAACTCTTTCACAAGCAAGAATCTAGTTCTTACATTAAACGGCGTTAATGATTTTGATCTTCACTATGAACTTCTTCGTACAGCACAAAAAGCACTGAAACTGTACGGAGAATCAGAAGAAATTATTCAACAACTCGATCGAGCTCACGAAACCGCACGTATCTTTTTGGGTAATAGCTTTGCAAATATGCAAACCGCCTATGAAGCATGTGCACATAAGCGTGGCGTAGTATTACAAGGGGCAGACCTGCAAAAATATCTCGACAATACGATTTCTGATGATGATACCTATGAAATCGTAAATGAGGTATACCACTCTATCAATGGCCACTACATCCGCTGGGATGAGGGCGTTTCTGCAAAACAGATTCTACAGATCCTGTTAAATGAGTGTTGTGGCAATTATGGAAGCTTTGATAAAATAATTATTCTTTTTGACGAATTTGGGCGATTTTTGGAATACGCATCTGCGAATCCAGGAAGAGCCGGCGACTCCGCACTTCAGCAAATCTTTGAGGCAGTTCAAAACGCAGAAGGGGATATCCAATTTATCGGCTTTATTCAGGCGGATATTAAAGCCTATCTTCAGCGGGTTGATAAATCAAGTAACATTAGTAGATATATCGACCGTTTTGATGCTAGCGACAAGGTCTATCTATCTTCTAATCTGGAAACGATTTTTGCAAATTTGATCGAAGTGAAAAATTCAGCAATGTTCCAATCTTGCATTGCAAATTATTTTTCTACGCATCAAACAGAAATACAGGATATCTACCAGTGTCTGCAGAGATGGCTTCCGATGAAGGGTGTCTGGAAGCTCCTTCCCACCTTTGAGAAAAACATTATTCTAGAACTTTATCCGCTGCATCCAATCTCAACGTATCTATTAACATCGCTGACCGACTGGCTGCAAAATCGATCTTCGCTGACATTGCTCAATGAAAAATTCCATTCAATGTCAGCACAAGAAATTGAGAGTGGAAAAACAATTCCTTGGATTCGTCCAATAGATCTTATCTCTGGAAACTTTTTTGTTGAATTGCTCAATGCGGAAGAACAAGGCCGACAGCGAAGCCAGATCTGTATTTTGTACAATGCAATCCTGACAAGATACAATAGCAAACTCTCAAAGAATGAGCGGAATGTTTTGCTGGCAAATGTTATCCTTCGAATTTGCCATTTTGCGACGGAAAGTCGCGATGATGCGCTTAAAGCAATCGCTTTTTGCACAGCACTTTCAAGAACGGAAATCGTTGAGGCGATTTCGACGCTTGAAAACGAATATGCTGTTTTGGAATATGATGCACGCGCGAACTGTTTTGACTTCATAGCAGACGCAGTTGGAGCAAATGAATTCCGCCGTTTTGTCCAACAAAAAATAAGGAAAATTCCCTTTTCTCCTGCCATTCTTGAACGAAACGAAGCCGTTCGTTCGTTTGCAAAGATCGATGAGCCGTTCGTAACGCCTTTTGGTGAAATGCATGGTATCCAAACGAGCGAGTGGGCTTTTCAACAACAACTTCTTTCGGCGGAGCAGCTAAACAGTACTGCGTTTGAGCTCTATGTAGATCGTTGGCGAAAATCGACAGCACCAGAGCAACCCAAAGGTCTACTAGTATGGGTGTATTTCAACAAAGATACTGAAAGCAAAAAAAATCGAGGCCATTCCTCAATTGGTAAAAAAATACTGTAGCAATCGTCCTATTGTAGTTTTAGCGTTAAACGACGCAGATGGTGCGCTACAAAATGCAGTTGTTTCGTACCTGGCATACATACAAATGGATGATGCTAGCAGACAACGCTATGTTCGGTTCTACGAAGATGGGTTAAAAAAGGCTTCTGACATCCTTGAAAATCAATTCGATTTATTGAAACGGGAGCGTCAGGTGTTTACCCCCGTTGGACTAGAGAGAACAAGTCTTAGAATGGCAAAATATCTAAGTGATATTTTTGAAACAACTTATCCACTTGTTGTCCCGTTCGACTTCGAAAACTTCGGAAAAAAATCAGTAACAAAGGGTCGAAAGCTGTTTTCTTCGATTGCCCGTATGATTGCTGCAAACGAGTCGGAACAGTTCTTTAAGGGTCAGAGTGGTGAACTGAAAAGTCGATTTGATTCGCTGCTAAGATATGGTGAGTACGCTTGGAAAACTGTAAGCCAGGATTACACTTTAGTATATCCTCAGAATCAGTCTGTTGCGCGTGTCTATCAGATATTAGAAAATCAGTTGCATGAGCAACGATATCTTGATTTTGGAGAGACGCTTGAGGTCTTGTACAAGCCGCCATATGGCCTCAATCAATATAGTGCGGTTCTGCTGCTGTTGATTTTGGCCATTAACGAAGGGTATCATACAAAGCTTTCCGTTTCGGCGCAAAAGTATACTGTTTCCTCATGGAGCATTCAGGTGTTTGGGGAAACAAAAGTTGAATTAAAAACTTTTGCGCTTACAAAGCTGTCGGTGATCGACATTGCAGAGACTACCCAAAAGTATGTATCGCTGTTTAAACGTGTAGAAGATGTTTCGGACCTCGAAATTTTGCTATCATTAAAGTGTGAGCTAGATGACCTACAGCAGAGCGAGGAACTTCCTAAAGAATTGGAAATGCAGTATAAGCTAGCGTCTATCAAGCTTACCGCAGCTACCATGGCGGAATCTGCATACGACAAAAAATTAGGCGAGTTGCAAACAATATATAATACTGCGTTAGAAAACAAGAATTTGGGCTCTTTTATAACTGCTTACCAAAATGCATCTCTTATGACTTCTGTTATAAGTATGAATGGTTTTACGTTTGCGTTTTCTAATTTGCAGATTCAACCATTTAAGGAAATTCAAACTAAGTCTAAGAATTATTTAGATACAAATCTGTCTGAATGGCTTCCTACGCAACGCTGTCAAGCTGTCGCTGAAATGGACCGGTACGAGCACCGAATGAAAAAACTCATTCGTTCTTTGGAAGAAATGGGATATGTTTCAGAAGCTCGAACGGCACGAGGTATTTTAGAAAAGGAACTTGAAAGCAGCGCAAAGATTCAACGACGAACGAAACTAGTTAGCGAAACAACAACATTTCTGGAACACACGGATAATATTCGCACTACCAGTTCTTTGCAAACTCTGGATGAATTTCAGTCATTAGGGAAAAAGCTCATTGCAGAGTATGCGCAGTACCCAGCAGAAGAGTTTACGCTCCAACAGAAAAAATTGTTTAAGACTCTAGCTGGAAAAGTTTCTGACATTTCCAATATCATGGCATCTCGAAAGAAGGAAATGGATGAGATCTGGAATGATCTGTACGATTTGGAGTCGTTGTCGGATCTAAAAACAATCGGAAACAGAATAGGGGCTCTTTTGAATGCAGGGGTTCCCGCTAATGATCGTGATGACTTTGAGAGTTTGAGAAACTTCATTGATGGTTTTTGTACGGATGCGGATTTATTCTATCGGATGGATGACGATCGACACTTGTTACAGGAAACATATGACCAATACTGTAAAAAATATGAGACCTCTGATGCTGATGTGGACGTGAAGCCATTGTTAGATAAGATTTATTCAACGAGAGTCAATCAGTTGAATAATCTTGATAAACAATGGAAGAAAAAGTATCTGGAGCAAAATTTTCCAAGGTTGACTGTGGAACAGTTGAAAAACTGGAAAGAAGAAGTTGTACGGATGCCGGGATATCTGACTTCTGAAACCATTGCACAGATTGAATCAACGGCAGCCACAGTTAATGCACTATTGATTAGGAAGAAAGTTGATTATATTGTTTCGCTGATCAATGATCTTAATGCTGAAGAGCGAAAAGAATTGCTAAAAAGTCTTTCTCAAAACTAAAATGGCGTTGCTACTATAAGGTGCAAAGCAAGCCGAAAAACAAATGTAGAACAGAGGCACTGAGTTGAACTTAGTGCCTCTGTTTTGTATATGTCTTATTTTATAAAACAATTATCTTTTGTGTCTTGCTTTGAATAGAAAAAGACGATACAATAATGGAAAAGAAAACGTGCATCAGTCAAATAAGGTGGTGGAGGCGATGGGCAAGGCAACAGTCTACTGCATTATGCACACGGAAAGATGTGTGGCACAGGTGAGTACGGCTGGTGAGTGTAAAATTTATTTTGAAGATTTCATGCCCTATGGTCTAGTGCTGAAAGAATCGAATGACTTTGATACTCGAATCAATAATGTGATTAGCTTCCATTCATGGTGTGCATCTCGGCTGATACCACGTGACCGTACTTATGCAAAGGAAATTCTGAACAGCATTGGCGCATCCCAGAGTGTTACGGATCGGAAGCGTGCACAGATTGCGCTTTCGTACCATTGCCTGTCTCTGCTGGATGTGTTCTGGGTAAAAGAAGAAAATGAGACTGTCCGATTTGAGGATATCAATCTCTACACACTCTCTTTAAGCAATGCTCTTGTGGATATTGCACTGCGTGGGCATCAGATGACTGTGACAAATGCCCATCTTTTGGCAAATGATTTGTCCACTGGCGGATGCTATCCTAAAGCGTGGGTGCGCAAAGAGGAAGGCTTCTATCTTTATAAAGCTGGCGGACAAGATGCAGTCGAGCGTGAGGTGCTGGCAAGTAAAATCTGCCGATGCTTTGACTGTCATCAGGTTTTGTATGAGCAGGGGATGTTTGAGAATGAGCCGGTTTCCATCAGCAAAATTATGACCTCGCAGCGATATAGCCTTGTGACTTATGCGGCCTACGGTGTCTACTGCACAAATCATGATTGGAACACACTGGATAAAATTCTGGAGTTGGATGCTCACGGATACTATATGATGAACATTCTGGATTATCTGGTGGGCAACACCGACCGCCATTGGGAAAACTGGGGTCTGTTGGCGGACAATGAGACGAATCAACCTATCCGGTTGCATGATCTGATGGACTTTAATAAGGCATTTCAGCAGTATGATACACTGGATGGAGCAAACTGCTTGACCGCTGGAAAGCGGCATTTGAGCCAGAGAGAAGCGGCGATGGAGGCAGTAAGAAGTATAGGCTTGAATCAGAAGGGTGACATGGATACGTCTATATTTGGAAAGCAGTTGATTCGCGAAAGAAGACTTCGGAAGCGGCTAGATATTCTTACCAACGCGTAGGATGATGTGTAAGGCTAAAGGGTAGAAAATGAACATTTTAATTATCGGAAATGGATTTGATTTGGCACATGGATTGCCGACTAGATATTCTGACTATGTTGACCAGATTGCCCAAAAACAAGAATTTTGGGAATATTTGAGGGACAATAAAGCTGACAACAGCCCATTCTGTCTCTATTGCCGAGTTCGAGAATCTATTTTATTTGAGTACATTGAGCAAAAGCGTAAAGTTGGATGGGTGGATTTTGAAAATGAACTGAAGAAAATGGTGGATAGTATCTGTGAATTGAAAAATTATGTACAATCACAGAATAAACTAACCGATGGTGGAGCCTACACTGAAACTTTTTATTTGAAACAACATGCGTTGTCAGATTGTCCGCTTTTTTTGAGAATGATGCTGGATGAGGTGGGGATTAGACATTGGAGTGAGAAGGAAATAACTGATATTGAAGGATCAGTTTTAGAACAGGCATTTGATTTCATAGAACTTTTTAAGGAATATATCTTATGGGTAACTAAAGTAAAAATGCCAATGGTTGCTAAAATTCGATATTTTGAAGATTTTAAAGTTAATTTCTTTTTATCATTCAACTATACGTCAACAATTTTTGATGTGTACCATAAACAACTGAATCCCAATAATATTTGCTATGTTCATGGACTGATAAAAGAAAACTCGGATTCACCAATTGTTATGGGGGTAGGAAGCAACTTTTATATGGCAGAAAAGCATGAAAAGTTTGTAGAACTTTTTAAGTTTTTCCAGAGATATCGCTATAAGATGAGTGTGGCCTATCAAGCATGGATTAAATATTTAGATGATTTGGATCATCAAAGCCTTAACTACCTTACCAATAAACCGGTTGTCCATATCTATGGTCACTCGCTTGATCCAACAGATAAGGATATCTTACTTCCGTTTCTTGAGTTAGAAGATGCAGAGGTATGGATTTATTACTATAATGAGAGCAGTAAGCTTGACTTACAGAAGAACTTAGTTAGGATTTTGGGAAAGAATAAATTTTGCCAGTATATGCTATGTGCAAAGCCTAAGATAAGCTTTAAGCGTATTACTGAAAAAGAGAATGCTTACAAATTGGAAGACTAAGGTGGGATTCTCTGAAAATCCCCACTTGTAGCAGATTGATTTACTCTACGAGTTATTGTTCCTACATACTTTTTCACTTATATCGAAGAATGTGAGCAGGCAATGCTTGACGTGCGATATGACATTTGCTACAATAAAATTGAAATAAATGTTATATAGAGTTGGGAGGTGCCCTATGAACACAGTCTTTGAGATTCGTTCAGTATTACAATGGAGCCAGTCAAAACTGGCAGATAAAATCGGGGTATCCTTTGCAACCGTAAACCGCTGGGAAAATGAAAAATCTACGCCAAATCGTCTTGCACAGGAAAAAATGCTTGCGATTTGCGAAGAAAATCATATTGCGCTGGCTGAAATTGTGCATGATGCTATCACCAGAGATGCTACAGAAATCGCTGCTCGACATCCAGACAAAATAGTTTTATACCATGGTTCCAAATCGGGTATTCAAGGGAAAATCAAACCAGCCAGTCGTGACCGCTGTGACTTCGGAGCTGGATTTTATATGGGAACTGATCCGCTCCAGCCGCTTACGCTGATCTGTGACTATGAGCAATCTGTTTTTTATATTTTATCGGTTGATCTTCATAGCTTAAAAACTTTGGATGTTCCGGCTGATATTGAATGGGCTATGCTGGTAGCATATCATCGTGGTAGAATGGAAGCCGCACGAGGAACGAAGTTCTTCCAGAAGTATCAGGAGCTGGATAAAGGCTACGACATGGTGATTGGCAGCATCGCAAATGATAGAATGTTCTATGTTCTGGATAGCTTTTTTGAAGGAACGATTACCGATACGGCATTGGTGAAAAGTCTGTCTGCTCTGAAACTTGGACGTCAGTATGTCGCTATTACGCAGAAAGCCTGTGATGCAGTCAAGATTGAGCGTGAAGTCCAATTGCTTTGGATGGAACGGCAGGCACTGAAGAAGGCCAGCGAGCAGAACCGTAGCAATGGCATTGCATTTGCAAACCAAATCTGCAAAGAATATCGTAGAGAAGGCCGCTTTTTTGATGAAATCCTTGATGGCGCAAAGCAGAGAAGGTGAATCGTTATGGATCTGATTCAATTGAAACTATGCGATATTCAGGGCCGCTTGTTTGAGCTTTCTTTGCAAGCAGGCTATGACAGCGAGGATTTCATGAAGCGGTTCATGCGCTCTAAGGTTGCCCGAGATCTGGATTCGGAGTACAACCGGATGCAGTGGGCGGGAGAAGAATATCTTCTGGAAGAATTTGCAGACGAGTGCCCTCAGACGCAAAAGGACAATGCCCAGTATGATAGGGAAGTAATGTATTGGGCAGGCTATCTTTACCGTTACTGGCATATTCTGACCAACGAACCTAGCAGGGAGATTTATGCGCAGGCTCCGGCAAAGACCATGAACACAAATTATCTGATGTTTCACACCATGGCTCCGGAGCTGGCAATTGAAGACCTGAAAGAGCTGCACCAACAAAAGAAACAATCTAAAAAACAAAAATCGAGAAAACCAGAACAGCAGATTTAGTGCCGGATAAAAACTGCCGTTTGTAGCAGATCTGTAGCAAATTGAGACTATTTAACGAATCATCGTTCTAAAAAACGAAAAGTCATCATGCATCACACGCAGGGGGTCTGGGATTCGGGTGTTTTTGCTCCCGGGCTGCTTGCGTTTGCGCAACAGCCCGGGAAACAGGCAAAGACGGGAAAACCGCGCAGATCACGTTCAATAAACAAAGAAATGGCTGCTGCACCGGGAA
>ENA-UOJC01000776-UOJC01000776.1-human-gut-metagenome-genome-assembly--contig:-C104-NODE-776-length-51751-cov-32.991102_pt1 | contig 51751 bp, 49 predicted proteins | sample MGYA00242339_ERZ723886 | MGnify/ENA metagenome assembly ERZ723886 | reverse complement strand
TGATTACCTCGATTTCCTTCCGAAACGGCCACAAGGCACCACCAAAATCCTTGGGGCACCTGCGTTTGCGGGAGCTAAGACGCCAGCCGTTCTGAAATTTTCTTCAAAAGGCGCCACAACCGACTGCGTTGAAACCCCCGTCAACTGCCCGCACTGCGGGCAGAAGTGATTGGGCAGAGCGTCGGTTCCGACGCCAGCCCTTTATCCTGCTTTCTTTTTCGTCCTCGAAAAAGGCTCGAAAGGTGCAGGAAACGCAGTCATACCAACGTTTCCAACACATTGGTCACACGGCCTTCAACACCTCCGGCACAAACGGCCCACGCTTGCTTTCTCGGGTAAAAATGGGTACACACTCGGCCCTGCTCAAAGGATCGCACACAAGGGCACACACGGCGAAACAGGGGCCTTCCGGACGGGGACGCTATCACTACCCTCGGAGCGTTCCGCACGTTCACGAACATCCCCGGGCCGGGTATCAGAACGGCGTACTTTGCCGCTTTTGGGTCTTGGTCGGGGGTGCTCCCAAAGAACGCAGAGAGCCTCGGGACAGCGATGCGCTTATGCGCGTCGCTGTCCCGAGGCGTCGCGGCCCCGCTGGGCTGCGTGACCTGTTTGCAACTTGGTGATGTTGCTGTTCTTTCACTCTGTACGCAGTACTTTCTGAACGTACGAGGCGTGGGTGGTATCACTACCCTCGGCGTGCTCTGCGTGCTGTTGAAACACTCGGCGCCCGCTTGTCAAAGTGACTCATTTGTCGTTTTCTGAGGCCGGGTAGCCATTACTGATTCCAATGGTGCAAAGGCAGAAACAGCCCCAGTTCCCTATGAAAGGAACCGAAGCTGTTTTTTGCATCACGTCATTCAGACCGCCTTGCCTGCTGCCTTAAAATATACTGTGTTGTCCACGGCTTCCAACCATTCATTGGAGGTTTCATCTCCCGGAACCTCCACCGCCAGATGAGAGAACCAGCTATCCGGTGCAGCGCCGTGCCAGTGCTTGACGTCCACAGGGATATTTACTACATCGCCGGGGCGCAGCTCCTGTGCCGGTTTGCCCCATTCCTGATAGTAACCATGCCCGGCTACGCAGACAAGAATCTGTCCGCCGCCGCTTTTGGCGTGATGAATGTGCCAGTTGTTGCGGCAGCCCGGTTCAAAGGTCACATTGTAAATGCCAACCTGCTGCGTAGAAAGAGGTGCGAGATAGCTTTGCCCGATAAAATATTTCGCAAAGGCGTCATTGGGTGCGCCGATAGGAAATACCATCTCGTTTTGGTGTTTGGCTTTTGCATCGACGGTATTGTCCTCTGCCCAAACCTCCTTTGCCATACGGAAGGCCGCCCACGCCTTGGGCCAGCCCGCATAAAATGCCGCGTGGGTCAGGATCTCCGCAATTTCCGTTTTCGCCACGCCGTTCTTCTTTGCAGTTGTCAGATGGTACTGAAAAGACGAATCCGTCAGTCCCTGCGCCATCAGCGCCACCACTGTTACAATGCTGCGGTCCCGCAGGGAAAGCTTGTCTTCCCTGCTCCACACCTGCCCGAACAGCACATCATCATTCAATTCCGCAAATTTAGGAGCAAATTCCCCCAGAGCATCTCTGCCTGCCGTTTGTTTGACTGCCATATTCCGTTCCTCCCATCAAATTTTCAGTGTGTTGACCCATTTCTGCACGGCAGCGGTGCTCTCATTGCTTTGCAAACGCTTACCGGGTAGCCACGCCGCTGCGGGGCAGACCGCCTTGAGGATGCTGTTTGTTTTGCCCATACCGCTGCCGCCAGAGGTGGCGAAGGGGATCACGGTTTTTCCGGCAAAGTCATAGCTTTCCAAGAAGGTTTCAATGATGCGCGGTGCTTGATACCACCAGATGGGAAAACCAACAAACACGGCACTGTACTGCGCCATATCCGTGATCTTAGTTGCAATGGCGGGACGGCTGTTGTCATCGTTCATCTCCGCAGTGCTGCGGCTGCCTTTGTCCATCCAGTCGAGGTCGGCAGCGGTATACGGCACCTCCGGCGCAATCTCAAATAAATCACCGTCAACAACGCCTGCAATGGTTTTTGCCAGCTTCGCGGTTTCTCCACTGGCGGAAAAATAGGCTACCAATATCTTTTTCATATACGATTCACTCCTGTTGGCTTAAAATATGTTCTTCGTACCGGAAATGCTTGTTCAGACATCCTTGCCCATCTGATAGGCTTGCTCCAGCGCAATATGACCTGCGATCTCTCCCACGCCGTTTACGCCGCCTGCAAACACTGTGCCAGCCAGCGCACAGCGGGGGAAGCAGTCTACCCAACCCTGCACGGCCTTCTCTGTGCCCGCAAAGGTTTCCGGTGCGTCCTCTGCCGCTGTTGCCAGCAAGTAGGCTTTCGTAAAGGCGTAGTCCGTATCGAACAGCGGGTTGGCGCGGTCCAGCATGGTCTTGAGCTGACCGCTGACGCAGTAATAGTAGACAGGCGTTGCGAACACCAGCACATTTGCATCGTGCATTTGGGCGGCAATTTCCACGGCATCGTCCTGGATGACGCAGTGCCCCAGCTTCAGGCAGGCGAAGCAGCCCTTGCAAAAGCCAACCTGCTTTTCCCGCAGATAAATGGTTTCTACCTGATGGCCCGCCGCCTGTGCGCCCTTGGCAAACGCTGCCGCCAGCGTTTCGGAATTGCCATCCTTACGGGGACTTGAGGAAATGATCAGCACCTTTTTATTCATCGTAAAGCACTCCTTGCGTTTTGATATTCTCTATGGTATTCTCATGGTATCACCTAAAGTTGACTTTAGGTCAAGATGCTTTTTGAAAATTTTCGGAGGGAAATTTATGTATTCGATTGGACAGGTGGCGGAGATGTTCGGCTTGCCCATCTCTACGCTGCGCTATTATGACAAGCAGGGGCTTTTCCCGAACATGGAGCGGGTATCCGGCACCCGCAGATTCAGTAATCGGGAGATCGAGGCACTCCGCGTCATTGAATGTCTGAAAAAGGCCGGTATGGAGATCAAGGACATCCGGCAATTCATGACTTGGTGCGCTGAGGGTCCGTCCACCTATCCGCAGCGCAAAGCCATGTTTGAGGAGCGGAAAGCCCACATGGAATCGGAGATCGCACACATGAACCGTGCTCTGGATATGCTGAAATTCAAATGCTGGTATTATGAGCAGGCAATCAAGGACGGCAGTGAAGATGCTATCTCTGCCATGGTCCCCAATGACCTTCCGGAGGATATCCGCAGGGCGTACGAAAATTCCCACAAAGAATAATCAAGCGGAGAATAATCTGAATCTTTTGTCCTCGTTAATTGTTTGTATGATCGAATCCTCACGCTTGACCCAGTTTTGACCCAGAATAGGATTGGAGCGGGCAGGGCTGGACGGAAACAATGGAAGATCCGCCGAGCGAATGGTGATAAAAAGCAAAAATCGGAGCCGAAATGACTTCGATTCTCCCTTGAGACCGCCTCATAACCCGGAGGTCGGAGGTTCAAGTCCTCTCTCCGCAACCATGTTGAGTGACCAAAATAGATACACTCACCTGAAACCCCTGAGAAATCAGGGGTTTCACCCGTTTTTACCGCCATTTTTTTAATGCGCGTTTTATAGATACACAGGGCAGTTTCAGATTGGTAGGTAGGACATGAACTAAAACCTAGCCTTATTTCTGCCCTCTTGAGGCTCAAATTGACGATTATGGGTAGTTTTTTTCTGTAGACTACAAAAAAATTTTTCACAATTTTTCATAGAGATATTTGGTTGGTATCACAATATGATACCAACCACTTTTTTCGCCGGGATTCCACTCAAGGGTCCCGGCTTTATTATTTTCTGAAACAAAAGGAAGGTAATAGTATATGACAAATGATTTTTTTGCCGAACTTGCAAGATGCCTTCAGAAGAAGGAAATTGACTCGGTAATTCAGAAGGACAGGCGGCTAGAGGTTATTCTCCACGGACAGCCTGCCCTTTTTGTTACCCCGAGAAACGAAGTCTTCCTCTTGCCGGAAATGAGTGGCAGTGAGGAAGCCAATGATCTGTACCATGAAGTGGCCCAGGCCGCAGATGAGGTATTCTCCTATGTGGAGGCCGTCCAGACTGCTCCCCTCCTGCACGTCAGCGGATTGAGCGAGGAGTTCCACCAATTAGCCGACTTTGGTGGCGCAGTGATGGCTGGTCGGCAACGCGGTAATGGATTTGGCTACCAGTTTGTCACCTGGATTTGGGACTATGGCCGCACCGGCTTGAGCCACGGACACTATTATGAGGGTGACTATAACGCAGCAAAACAGGACTTTGCTGTCCGCTCCGGGCTGATTTCCAAGGCACAGCTTTTCTCGGAGGAGGAATTGACCGAACTCTACCGAGCCACCGGATATCAGTTGGAAAACGACCCGGAAATTCATCGGGAGCAATTCGAGGCACTGCAAGCAGTCAGGGCAAAGATCGAGTACGCTGTCCCAGATGTTCAGGAAAAGCTGGAGCAGGAGCAAAATCTGGGACAACAGATGAATTGATTCCTAAGAACGATAAAGAAGGCCGTATTTTGCACCTAGCAAGATACGGCCTTTTTTTATGCCTATTTCAGAACGGAGGGTTCAACCATGAAAACAAATGGACAGAGCGCCTATACCGGAACATTCGAACGGTTACCTCCCTGGTGGGGTGGTTATCTGAGCAGGAATTTGTTCCGAGTATCGCATGCACCAGGCTATGCTCCTGGGCCAGAACAGCAGCCCGTATGCCGACAATTCGCCCGATGTGAAGGCTGTCCTTACCCTAGACATGGCTTCCTTTGTTGGGGAAGTGAAAGTGACTGCATGCGAACGAGAATCAAGAAGATCAGAGAAAGAGAGAATTCAGAATAAACGGGCGAGATGCAGTAAGTTACTTTCTTATGTATAAACTGAAATAGGAGGAAATCCAGATGGATCAATGCATTCTGCACGCAGTCCTGAGTAATGCACAACACCCGGAATACGGAGAGGTTTCCATGCCTCTCCCGATCAAGGCCACCGAATATGGTCATTGCATGGAACTGCTTTCTTCCCTGGGCATTGGCGATGCTCTTAGCAAAGACTGCCAGGTTGCAGAACTTATAAGAGCATACCCAACCCTCCGATGTCTGGAAGGCAGCAAGGTCAACATTGACGAGTTGGACTACCTTGCCAAGCGGCTGGACGGATTTGATGCTGTCGAGGTTTCCCAGTTTCAGGCTATGGCAGATAAGCTGAAGCTCACGGATATGAAAGACCTGATCAACCTGACCTTCTCCTGCCAACAGGCAACAGTCATCGCAGATTTTTCCGATTTGGAAAGCGTCGGTCGGGCACACTACATGAATACCCACGACGGATGTGCCTCTGTGGAGGAGCTGGACAATTTGGATGGCGAGGAAACCGCCATACTGCTGATTGAAGACAATGAAGGGACCATTACCCGCTACGGTGTAGTCTACGACAACGGTATGCAGCTTTCACAGCTCTATGACGGAAAGAACCTGCCTTGCTACCACCACGAGAATGATTGCATCTCTGTAGGCTTGACTTCCCGACTGGAGCCGAGAGATACCAAGAATATTACTTGGGTCTACCTTCCTACATCCAACTGCCAGATTGAGCGGGCTATGAAGCGGGCAGGCATTACTGATCCAAGAGATTTATCTCTTCGAATGGGCGATAGCCTCTTCCCTATGGAAATCGATGTGGCATTGGACTTTCCGCATGAGGATATCTACGAGCTCAATGAACTGGCCAAAGCGGTAGAAAAACTGTCGAATTCCGACCGAATAAAACTGGGGGTTGTGGTTGGTATGGCGCAGCCGGAGAATGCCAATCAGATTTGCCGCTTAGCAGAAAATCTGGATCTGTTCGAATTTGCTCCTGGTGCTCATACCCCAGCAGAATATGGGAAATTTATGATCCAGCAATCCGGCCAGTTTCATTATGATCCCACTCTGGACGAGTTCTACGACTATGAGAGGTATGGCCGCCAACATATGGATTCTGGAACGGGAATGTTCACTGATCGCGGCTATATCGCCTACATCGGGGCGGAAAGCCTAGAGGAATTAATGGGAGAAGGTCAGGAGCAGGTACAGGGGGTGATGGAACTGCAGTAGATAATTTCGTCACAGTGTGGTATGTTGTGTACTTACCAAACGATAGGAGGTGAAAAACCATGAAACAGAACCCCATAAGAAAATGTGAAACAGGTGTCCAGTTTAGGCCCGCTTCCATTGAGGAGGCGGGCCTTTTCTATTCCCAGGTGGAAGAGGAACGGGACCTTCAGGCTGGTACGGTGGGCCATGTACGGATGGACTTCGGACATGGTGGCAGGGAATTCTGGCATACCTGGTGGCCTCATAACGAGGATCGGTTCAATACGCCGGAATTCAAGGCAGAACTGCAGGAGATCGTGGATGTACTTCGTGCGGAAGGCCCGCTGAAAAACCTCTCCTCCATGAGCTCCTACTGCTATAAAAATGGAGGGGCCATTACCACGGATGGCCGAAATTACGGGTATATTGCAGAAACAGCCCACTACCGCTACTGTCTCCGCTGTACCCCCACTCTGGGCGATTATCAGGGCTACCTATACTGCTATGATAAGCGGCAGCAGGAAATGGCCCAAAAGGACAATATAGTAGGGAGAGTGACCTTTGCAGATGGGACGACCCAGGAGTTCACAGACCCACATCAGTATCTCCAAACCATCAAAGAAGAACTTCCACTCCGCAATACGACCGGATTCAAGCACGAAACGCTTTCTGAAGATCCAGAGATCAAGAAAGCAGTGGATGATATTCTGTTGGATTTTGCGGGCGAAGAAAATCCTCGACGAACCTGTAACTACGGTTTGACCGAGAAAGGGCTTCAAGCCCTTCGAGATGTGGCAGACCCGTCCCTCCCCCATTCCTATGCGTGGTTTGTAATGACTGATTGTAACACCCCGCAGGAGCAGCTCCACCGTAATCTGACCCTGGACGAAGCGGTCGAGCTCTATCAGAGCAGTGACCACCCTGAGAAACGGCTTGGTGTCACCAAGGACGACTTCGCAACAGTAGACTTTGTTCGAATGGCGGACGGGGAGCAGACATTTTTCGGTGACTATCAGAAACTGGAGAGTTTCAAGAACGATCCAACGATTTTCGAGGCAGTAGAACAACTCCATCAGGAATTAGAGGTTATGTCCCAAGACCAGGGCATGACCATGTAGGAGGTGCAAAATGAAAGTACAAAAGGAATGGCTGGATTTTCTCCGGGAGCAATATCCCAAGGGGTCTCGTATTCGATTGACGGAAATGAAAGATGATCCCTACGCACTGTCCCCTGGCAGCATGGGAACGCTAAAATTTATCGATGATATGGGGCAATTTCATGTGGACTGGGACAACGGTAGTGGACTCGCCCTCATCATCGGTGAGGACCGGTTTCAGGTCCAGCTTCCAGAGCCCCAGACGCTGAAGTTCTACATGCCTATCACCGCTCAACTTTACGGTCGTGACAGCTGGGGCGATTTGGAGGAGTACGGCAACGATTTGAATGGTCGTGATCTGCGAGACTATCAGTCGTGTATTCACGAGGCGCTTCTGGAAAACCAGGCGCCGGAAGAAAAAGGCCGCGGCCTTATGCGCTGGTATGATAAACAGGACGGGGTGAATGAGAAAGTTCAATCCATCGTGTTTGACGCAGAAAGCCGCAATGGTCAGCTGTGGTGCGTGGCGGAATGCAAGGTAGTGGGCGAACTTCTGCCGGAGGAAAAAGAGGCCCTGGCGGATTACATTTCAGGTCAAGCGTCGGACGGTTGGGGCGAGGGATTTGAGCAGCGAGCAATCGAATTGGATGAAGGTGAACTCTATGTAAGCCTCTGGAGCTCAAGCAACTGGAGTATCCAAACAGAAGAAGAAAAGTTCTCCCCTGATTCTCTCACCCGCCTGCCGGATCTTTGCTGGTCTGTGCTTCCCGGTGAAGGAACCCTTATCTGCATCAAAAAAGGGAAAAGCGGCTACTACCCCAGCGACTGGAGTACAGGAGACAGGGCCCAGAATCGCTACCTGGCGGACTATAACAACCAGCGTCGGGGCATTACCCCGGCTCAGGAACAGGCGATGCTCACTGGCAGCATGTACGGTTGGGATGTACCTGGTGCGGATCCCAAGTGGTATGAAGGACATCAGGACCAGGAGATGGGAGGAATGACGTTTGGATAAAGGATTCACCGTATATGTAAGTTCTTTGGAAATGGACAGTGCAGATCACCGGTCGGTAGAACTGCCTATGGAACAGGAAAAACTGGATGCACTCCAACTGGAACTGAACACCGGCTCCCCCCTCTATACCGAAGTATCGGACTTCTGTGGGCGGGAATACCTTGAGGATCATGTGCCAGAGGATATGGATCTGACAGAGCTGAATCTGCTGGCTGAGAAACTGGCCTCCTTTGAGCGTGTCCAGGAAGCGGCTTTCGAGGGTCTTGTCCGCATGGATCTGGATAAAGGAATGACACAGCTGCCACTGTGTCGCCTGATCGACCTGGCCAACAGTGCGGATTGCTGTCATGTTGCTCCCGGAATTGGGAATGACGAGCAGCTGGGACACTTCTATGTGGATAATGACTTCCCGGTGATTCCGTCCGGCCTGCCGGAAGAGGTGTATGAAGTTCTGGACTATGCGGCCATTGGCCGAAAGGCCAGAATGGAGGAAGGCGGAGTCTTCACCTCCGAGGGCTATGTGGTGCAGCACACCGACCTGGATGTGAGTTACTCGCAGTCCCGTTGCGGCCCGCAGATGGAGGGGATGACTACATGAAACACCAATTCTCTCCCATTCTGGAGGGTATGGAGATGAGTAAATCGGAACATGATTGGCTGGAACAGCGGTTTGAACATATGACCGTGAAGGAAGCGCTGTTGTTCCGAGGCGCTATGCAGATTGAATCACCAAGGGACATTCAGACAACCATCCAAATTCTCCAGGGATTAGATTACTACCAGCTCCTCTATGGAGCAGAGGACGATGTGCTGCTGGGCCGATTCGTCATGGAGCATATTCACACCCCCACACACGCGGCACGGGGCTACCTTGACCCAGAGATTGTTGGGGCAGTCTATCGGGAGAACGGTTTGGGCAGTTTTGTTGAGAACCACTATGTAGAGCGGCGGAACCCCGATCGTCCCTTGCCGGAGGTAAATCCCAATGTGCCGCTGCCTACCACCGGGGAATATGCCATTCGCATTAAACTGGTCAGCCGAAACAATATGGAGGGTGTCTGGGTCGGATTCCCCGACACAGGCGAATACATGGATACCGCCCACCCGGATGAACTGCTTCTTGGGCTGGATGCCTTGCAAGCAGAAACGCTGGATCAGTGTATGGCGGTGGATGTGGATTGCGCGCTGCCTCAGATCACCGACATTCTCAATCAATATGACTCCGCAGGAGAATTAGTTCGCCACGCCATTGACTTCGGTTATGTTTGGGCGGAGCAGGGCCAGGGGGAACCCCACTGGTTGGAAAAATGGCAGTGTGTCATGGAATTGGAAGACTGTCACCGTCTGGATTTGGCATTGGATCTCGCTCAAAATCTCCATTGTTACGAATTTATTCCACGCGGAGTTGATCTTGCACAGTATGGTATGGACCTGGCCCGAAAGGAGGGTGTACTTGGCCAGGATTCGCTGCTCAATGAGTGCTTTGACTCGGTGGCCTACGCCCAGCATCACATGGCGAAATATGGCCTGTCCACAACAGACCATGGCTATGCAGCCAGGAATGGACAGGAGTTCATTTACGAGTACAGCCAGCCTGAGCAGGAACCGGAAATGACAATGTAATCATTTTGATGAGAAGAATGGGCCGTTTTTCCGAAAGGGACAAACGGCCTTTTCTTTTTATGCCCTTTTTCGGAAAAGCACCAACGAAAAAGGAGGCAACCATGAAAAAAGATCATCTGAAAAACTACCTAAAGGCAGTTTGCGTAGGGCGCACTCACAGAATGACCAGTCAGGAATTGGAGCATGAACTAGGGCTGAGTGGAACCCAGCTTCGCGAACTTGTCAACCAACTGCGGAAGGATCGCATCCCCATTGCCAGCGACCGCTACGGATATTTCTATGCCTCTACCGCAGGAGAGGTTTATGAAACAATTCGTTTCCTGCAGCGTATCGATGCCGGGCTTCAGGCCACAATCCGAGGATTGGAGGAATCCCTCCACGAGATTGGCACGAAGGGCGGTCATGCGAATGGCTAAGCCTATCTTCCCATGGATGGGCAATAAAGTGAAGCTACTGCCGTTTATCCAAAAGATGATCCCACCTAACGTAAAGCAGTATTTGGAGCCATTTGGAGGCAGCGGTGCTGTTGTCTTAGGCTTAAAGCCAAGTAAGAACCGGCTGGACATTTATAACGATCTAAACAATGACCTCTTCAATGTATTCTGCTGCATTAAAGAAAGGCCATTGGCATTTTGTAAGGAACTTGGCTTTTTACCCGTCCATGGCAGAATCCCATTCGCGTTCTACCGTGACCTCGTCGCGCACAAAGCGGATTTTTACAAGCACATCGAACAGGAAAAGGCTCTGTTACAGGAATTTTCCTGCTCCTCAGAGTTTGTTGCGGAGGAAATCGCCCAGATTCTTGAGGGCAGGGCCGAGCTGTTTGATGTGGAGCGGGCCAAGGCATTTCTTCTGATTTCCCACGGGAGCTTCAGCGGGACCATGACCTCTGTAGGTGTAAAAACCATTGACACGAAACCGATCCTAGAAGAACTTCCCAAGGTAATCAAGCGCATCTCCACAGTCTTCCTTGAAAATCAGGATGCATTTGAACTAATCAAAAAGCGGGATCGCAGTGACGGTGTCATATACGCAGATCCTCCCTACTTCCGTGCCGAGAGGAGTTATGAGGTGGACTTTCCGCTCGAAAACCATCTTCTGCTCAGAAACCTGTTTCGCGGTTGTAAAGGGTATGTGATCCTTTCATACAACAAGTGTGAACCGATCATGGATCTCTACAAGGATGATTTCTTTATCTTCTCTCTGATTCGAAACAATCCTCTGGCCCAGACGGAGGGTTCGACATACGGCGAGCTGCTCATCACGAACTTCGATCCCAGACCGTTCATGGATACCCAGATGGATCTGTTTGCCCCTTCCGATGATAGCAAGTGGGAACTTGTCCTGCTCAATGTTCCAACCCACATCTTGAAGACTTGACTGCATTTTAGGAGGTATTCCATTATGAAATTTATTTTGCACCGTGACCCCGAAAATCGGAGCCAGAAGATCCCCTATCCTGCCCTCCAGATCTCTCAGCTTGCTGATGCCGATGAGCTGACCATTCAAGCCGATGCTGGCAGTATTCTGGTCAGCCGGGATAACCTCACCGTTCGCCAGGCTCTTACGACGATCGGGCATCTCTATGAGGTGATCGACTCTCTGATGGACCAGCTGGTGGATGCCACCAATGAGATCAGCAGTGACTTGGATGACATCCATGACCCTCTGGACGAGGTAGATGATGATGTTCTGGACGATCTGCTGAGCAGTGGTGCCAACCCCGATGGCCTGCGGATGCTTCTGACGTTGGAGGAAGAGGATGACTGACGCCTACCTGTACCCCTATTCCGCAGAGGAGGCTCGCCGGAGGAACGAGTTGTCTCTCTGGCGGGCCAGCCATCAGGCCAATATCGCCTGCAAGCAGGCTATCGAGGAAAGCATCCGCCAGAACTTCGATGGGATGCATCTGAACAATGACTGTCTTAAGTGCGTTTTGGAGGAGTTTGGCTATAAACGCACCGCGTGGGTCTTATCTAACACACTGCGTGAGAAAAACTGGGATGGCCGTTTCAGCCAGGTCAACAAAGCGTGGTCGGAAAGAACATCAGTTCCCACTGACCTGCATCACAACAATGATTTCGCTGTCAATAGCCACCCCGCCATTCTGGACGGATTTGTGGATCTGTTCCGCAGGGCCTATCAGGAATTGAACTTGTTCGGACCAGAGCATTGCCATCCGGACTCCTTCTCCTCTCTGGACTATGAGGGAAAGGTTCTGGTCCTGAGTCCGGATACCTTGCTGGAATCCTGCTGGTCTCAGGGAAACCAGCTCTGGTACGCCCATGACGGCTTTGGATGCCATCCTCATGCCATTGGACGCTCCATCCGCTGTACCTGCTTGGGCGATGGAGAGATGACCCGGTGGAACCGAACGGATTTCATCGGTGTATTGGACGAGCAGTACCTGCCCGACTGGGCGGCAGAAAAACTGGCCCAGCTGACTGGCCAGGAGCAGACCGCCCCCACCATGGGTGGCATGACGATGTAGGAGGCGAACCCAATGAATATTTCCTTTTATACCATCGATAATTTGGACTTGGGGTATGACCCCAGGGGGGTCACTGGCTATCGTCTGTCCAATTTCCTACGTTTGGACGACGCCCTGACCCACTATCAGGATCTGTCCCCAACTGGGCGGAAGGCGCTGGGCCTGACAGACGGAACCCATGTTCTGCCGCTGGTGGAGTGCTGCCGCTTATTCTCCACGGATCATGAAGGAGAAGATGTCCTTGCCTCTGATTTTCGGATGCTTCCCCTGTGGGCGGACTTGGCGGAAGCAGCGGAGGCAGAGCGTACCTGTATCACGGAACTACGGCTCCGCTATGTGATTCGGGGTCCTATCATTGTCCCTATCCCGCCCCAGACGGAACTTCCCAAGCAGTACCAGGATAAGTATCTGTGGCTGTCCCACGGGGGCGGCGATCTGTCGGCCATCCGCTGGGTCTATGCCGCAGGCAGAGGCTGGTGTCCTATTGCCATCATGGACGGGCTGGAGGACCTTCGCCCCCTGATCCTGAAATACCGGGCGGATGGGCTGACAGCCCAGGGTGCTTACCATGCATTGGAGATAGATCCCTGGGAATATGATCTGCTGCTAAGCCGGACAAAAGAACGGCTTGCAAGAAATAAGAAGGAGGAAAATTCCCATGAAAAAGTCGACCGCACCTGAACCTGGCCCCGTAAAGGAATCGCTCCCCACTCGGTTGGAGGTAAAGATCCACTCCCTCCGCACCGATGGCCCCGTTCTGGCACACGCCTCCGTCACTCTCAATGGCTGCTTCGCTGTTCGGGGACTGAGGGTGGTGGACAGCGAGAATGGGCCATTTGTCTCCATGCCGCGTTATAAGTCCGGCAATGAGTACCAGGACATCTGTTTTCCCTGCACTAAGGAGTTCCACCAGCAGTTCCATAAAGCGGTGCTGGACGCATACCAGCAGACACTTTCCCAGCTCCCCCAGCGGATGCAGGAAAGACCTGAACAGCCCAGTCCTTCCATGGACGGCATGATGATGTAAAGGAGCGCATGACAATGAAACGTACAATGACCCTCTGCGCCGCAGTGCTGTGCCTGACCTTGGCACTGTCTCCTGCGGCACTGGCCGCCGGAGACACCGCGGAGTCCCAGGCTTGTTACCCCACAGCAGTCTATCAGAGTGAGGATGGTACGGAACTGAAGAAGATCTATGATCTTTCACCGGAGGACGATCCCGCCGGCATCCCCCGGTCTGACTTTGAGCAGGACGGCTTCCACTACACGCTCACGGACCTGCTCAAGCAGGAATTGCCCGAGCACGAGGAGCGTCAGCACACGGAGACCGTCTCCCTGCCCAGCAAAAATAAGGATATGGGTTCCGTACTGGCTCTGCTGCCTCAGGAACGGGAGTTCATCACCGAGGACGGGATGATGGGCACACTGACCCTCCGGTTGGACACCGTGAAGGTGGAAGTAGCTGGTTATGGCAGCTCTACCAAGGAAATCCGGGCCACCCGCAGTTATCCCAATCTGGCGGGTCAGGACACCCAGTACATCCCCAAGAGCATCGAAGACAATGGCCACACACTGACCCTCCAGAATATCGACTGGCAAACGGACAACACTGCCAGCATGGACGGATATGCCATCGGGGACCGCTATACTGCTGTGGCCACCTACACCGGAAGCACCACCAGTAGTTATGTCAAGGGCTACACCGTGACCGCGGACTACTCCGGAACCGTCAGCCGCATCGCCCTGAATAAGACCCGCTATGTGGCCATCTTTGAGGGAACCCCCATTGCTCCAGCAGAGCCTGCCCCGGCGCCGGATGTCCTGGAGGGAGCCAAGCAGTTCAACTGGGCCGCTGTCCTGGTCCCCTTCGGCATCGTGGCTTTGGCCGGTGCTGGGATCGGTGCGGCAGTCTTTTATCGCCGCAGAAGTGAGGCGGAGGAAACAGGAGGTGACGATCAGTGAAAAAGACAATGATGGCCATTTTGACCTTGTGCCTGTCTACCACCCTTGCGCTTCCTGCCAGCGCATTGGACTATACGATTGACGCACCGGGTGACCCAGAGTACGGAACCCCCACCTCCATCGAGGTGGTGCATACGGCAGACGGCGGAGAAATCAAAAACGAGGATGTCAGCAAGAACGCTGCAATGATTCCCCCCGGCTTCGGTACACCCAGTGCGGATACCAGAGGGACTGGAACCTATCTGACGCCAAATCTGGCCCCCGCCGGTGCGCCGATTCCCGGTGCGGTCATCAACGGCAGCGGCTCTGCCGTGATCACACCGGGGACACAGATTCCCGATGACAGCAGACCTTCCGCATCCATCGGCTTTACCCAGGTGACAGATGACCTTTATTACAGCGGGGGATACCTGGGTACACTGAAGATTCCTGCCATTGACCTGAGTGTGAAGATCTACGAGGGGACCGGCAGCTCCACGCTGAAAAAGGGTGCAGGCCATTTTGAGGAGACATCCATCTGGGAGGGCAATGTGGCGCTGGCCGCCCACAACCGGGGCGTCAACAACCATTTTGGAAAGATCCATACACTAGAGGTAGGCGATACGATCCATCTGACCACACGGCTGGGGACCCGGACCTACAAGGTGACTTCGGTCTCTAAGGTCAGTGAGAATGACCGCAGCGGCTTGGAGGCCTCGGTGGGAAACAAGATTACCCTCTATACCTGTGTCCGGGACCAGCGTGAGAACCGCTGGTGTGTTCAGGCAGTTGAAGCCTGAGCAACTTGTCCATTTCGCTTCATTTTGAAAGCAGTTTTCTCCATAATCAATCCGCCTTTTCTCTCGACTTCCGACCTGCTTTCCGCTATCGTATAATTTGTAAAAGCCCCATTCATTCTAAAAAAGCAGGGAGGAAATGTCATGAGCAGAAAGAAAAACGCGGCAATGGTCACAGCTGGTATTCTCATCGGCATGACTATGGCATGTCCTGCGGCATATGCGGCAGTCGAATATCTCAAAGCTTACCCCAGTGCTAACCAGTTCTATCTGGACGGAGGGTCCATCCAGATGGAGGCCTACACCATCAATGGGAACAACTATGTGAAGCTACGTGACATTGGTGAGGCGGTCGGCTTCAATGTCTACTGGGACAATGAAAATCACTGCGTCCAGATGGAGAGTGACAAGCCCTATACCGGCCAGCCATCGCTGTCCACTGATGATTTGGATGCCGTGCGCTCCGAAATGGTTGAGCGGATCAATAACATTCGGATGCAGAATGGCGTTCAGTTCCTCCGCATTGATGATCGGCTCATGGCAGCAGCTCAGGAGTGCGCGGACAGCCACTACACCTGGCATCACAACCGGGAGGAGTGCGAGACGGTGGCAGAGCATGGCTATCCCAATGGGTTCGGCTCCAATCTCACCGTATTCACCGGATGCGAGGTGGAACATGTAGCCGCGCAAGCCGTGGGAAACTGGGAGAACTCACCGGGCCACCTGAAGACCATGGTCGCCTCGGATGCCGACAGCATAGGAGTCGGGGTCGCACGTGACAACGGCGTCACCTACTGCTATATGTTCGTTGGCAAGCCGGGAACAGTCAATCCGTACGCATCATGACAACTTACACGGAAAGCCTACCTGCACCCGCAGGTAGGTTTTTTGATACAAGGGGGTGTTAGGAATAGCCATCAAACTGCATAGCGCGTAAAAATCCATCACGAATACGGAAAGCAACAGGCCGTTGGGATCAGGTCCCCACAGCCTGTTTGCTTCCTGTTGGGAAATGTGATCCTGTCGGCCTTTCTTTCCACGGAAAGAAAGGAATCTTATATGAAAACGGTTCATTTCCCGCATACCCGTATCATTGCTGCGCTTTTGGTGCTGGTCTGTCTGCTTGGGCTGTTTCCCGCAGCCGCGTTTGCTGCAGAGCCCACACCAAATACGATCAAGCTGACCAACTGCACCTACAACGGAACCCGCTATGAGTCTCCGGCACTGGGCGTTTGTTATATGCACCAGATGCGCTATGACTTCGGCGGGACCAACGTCATGGGCTTCTGCTCCGAAAAGGGCAAGGGCATGGGTTGGTCTCTGGAAGGGCATCAGTGGGACAAGCCTCAGCCAATCTCTGACCCGACTGTACAGAATATGATGGCATACTTCTATTGCCACACCTCCGGCGTATTCACTGATGAGGCGATCTCCCTCGGTGTTGCTGAGACCTGGGGGCCAGACTACATCTGGGTTATGAACGCCTGGGTGCAGGCAATCGTCTGGCGTTACAAGGCAGGTCTCCTCACGGACCCTGTGGAAGCCTGTGCAGAAGAATTGATGTATGTCTTCAATAATATGAACGGCACTCATTATAGCGACATCGACGACGAATTGGACGGCTGGTCCTTCCGTGACCGGGCGGACTACATCCTGAACCTTGGAGAGCAGGGCGTCTGGGGCGACTGTGATGTCTATGAGTACCACTATGCAGGTCCAGGCTCCTCCTATCATCCTTCCAATGATGTCCAGGCGGTCTTTGTTGGCCGGCTCACCGTCACCAGAGAACAGTATGAATTGACCATCAAGAAGGTAGACGCCACCAACCCTAATAAGGGGTTGTCCGGCGCAAAATTCCTGGTCCAGTCCAGCAACGGCTCTTTCTCCAAAGAGGTGCTCACCGGCAGAGATGGGTCTGTGAAGGTAGGCCCTCTTGAGGCAGGCACCTATTCCATCACAGAACTGGAGGCCCCGGAGGGCTACGAGATCGACAACGCCGGGCCTCAATATGTGGTGCTGCCCCGAGATAACGGCACCGAGGTGGTCGTAACCTTCACAGACACTCCTATCGTAACCACAGAGGGCAGCATCCGCAAGGTGGACGCGGACGATCCCTCAAAGGGCCTTGCCGGCGCGGTGATCAAGATTGAAGGCGTCGACAACAGCTTCGTGGGTACCTACACCACAGGACTGAGCGGCTACCTGACCGACGTACCCTGGGACACGATGCCCATCGGCTCTTATGTGGCAACTGAGGTCACTCCTCCCACCGGGTACACCACCAGTTCTGACCCTAGCAAGGTTCGGCAGGAATTCCATTGGGATGGCAAGACGGATGTCTCTCTGGTCTTTGAGAATGACGCCAAGGTCAAACTGGAGCTGCTGAAGCTTGATGAGTCCAATCAACCTCTCCCCGGTGCGGTATTCAACATTGTCAAGGACGGACAGATCATCTCAACGGAAGAAACGGGCAGTGATGGTATCATCACCGTTCCCAACGTGACCGAGGGTATGTACGCCTTCGTTGAGGTTTCCGTCCCGGAACCCTACGCTGTCCTGACGGAGCCGGTCATTGCCCATGTGGATCAGACTACGGTGAACGGAGGCGGTACCGTCCGAGTGACCGCTGTTGATAAGCGACTGCCTGACCTCACCATCTTCAAGCGGGATGAGCAGACCGGCGATGGTATCCCTGGCACTCATTTTGAGATCAAGGGGATCCAGCACGGCTACCATCAGGATGTAGTCACCGGTCCCGACGGTAAGGCCACCCTGAACGGCATTCCTGTAGACAGCTACACCGTGACCGAGATATCTGTCCCTGACCCCTATGTGGTCAGCAGCACCCCCACTCAAACCATCTACCTCGGCCCCGGCGACAGCAGAGAATTGGTATTCGACAATCTGCAGCAGCCGGAGCTGACCATCGCCAAGGTGGATGCGGATGATCCTGCGGTCAAAATTCCGGATACCGTGTTCCGTATCATCGGCATCGACAACGACTACCGAAGCGATGTAACCACTGGCAAGGATGGCACGGTCAAGCTTCAGATTACCCCCGGCAGCTACAAAATCGTGGAAATGGCGGTCCCTGCCCCATATTATCTGCCGGACAAGGATGCCGACCGAGAGCAGACCGTTTCCCTCAATGCAGGGGAAGAAAAGACGCTGACCTTCAAAAATCGGAAAGCCCCTCAGCTGACCATCTACAAGGAAGACAGTGTCGCCGGCGCTCCCGTGGAGGGTGCGCTTTTCCATGTGACATATACCAGCAATGGTGAGGCGGCGGAGGCTCCTGAAACCATTGACTTCGGTGAGATCCTGACGGATGCCAAGGGCGAGATCAAGCTCCACGAGCAGGGCAAGCGGCTCTATCCCGGAGAATATACCATCACCGAGGTACGGCCCGCCCCTGGATTCCAGATGAAAGAACCCACCACCCAGAAGATCATCCTCCATGGCAGCGAGAGCAAGACGGTAACCTTCCAGAATGAACCCCTCAACGCCATCATTGTCGAGAAGTACGACAGTGTGACCCATGAAGCTTTGCCCGGCTGTACCTTCCAGCTGCGCTACCTTGGCGGGACCTCCGGCACTGGCGGCACCGTCATCGGCCAGAAGGTCACCGGGAAAACCGGTACCGCCATCTGGACTGGGCTCAAGAGTGGAACTTACATTCTGGAGGAGGTGGACCCAGCAGACGGGTACTCCATCATCCAGTCCTCCGAAACTGTCTTCCTGGCAGACAGCGGTGAGCAAAGCGTCCTTACCGTCCGATTTGAGAATATGCCGGATGGGATGCTGCTTATCCGCAAGGTCTGCGATGTCAATCCCAGCATCACACTCCAGGATGCGGAGTTCAAGATTGCCTACGCGGATGGCACCCTGATTGGAGATTCCAACGGCATCTTCCGAACCGATGAAAACGGCGAGATCCGAATTTCCGGTCTGAAACCCGGCAAGAGCGTGGTAGTAACGGAAACTCGCGCTCCGGACGGATTTATTCTGGATACGCAGAGCCAGACAGTTCAAATCAAAGAGGGGCGCACGGTCAGCCTGACGTTTAAGAATACCCCCAAGGGCGCCCTAATCATCCAGAAGCGGGACAGCGAAACCAACAAGCCCCTGCCCGGTGCTGAGTTCCGGGTGACCACTGCTGCCGGGTGCGAAGTCGGGCTGAATGGCGTCATCGGTGACAGCACCCTCACCCAGAATGGCATTTTTACCACAGACAGCAGCGGTGAGATCCGGATTACAAACCTGATCCCCGGCGCTTATGTAATTACGGAAATCAAGGCCCCGGAAGGGTATGTGATGGATCAGCCCTCTACCAATGTGGTCATCGGACCCAAGGGCGATACGCAGACCGTAGTCATCAAAAACTCCCAGGCCGGAACCCTGATTATTGACAAGCGGGACTCTCTCACCGGGAAGCCCCTGGCCGGCGTCACCTTCAAGGTCACCACCGCCAGCGGTGAGTATGTGCCGGACAAAAATGGCCACATCTCCAGCAACGGCCTGTATGTAACTGATAAGGAGGGCAAGATTCAAATCGACGGTGTGGTAGGAACGCTGGTAGTGACGGAAATCAAGACCATTCCCGGCTACACCATCGATCCTGCCACCCAGACCCAGACTGTGGTGGTCCACCCCAATGATACTCAGACCCTCCATTTCACTAATACCCCCAGCACCACTCTGGTCATTGAGAAATACATCGAGGGTACCACGACCCCCATCAAGGGTGTGACTTTCCTGGTGACCGACTCCAGCGGCGCTGTGGTGGGTAAGAGCAACGGCGAGTTCATCACCGATGAGGCAGGACGCATCGTCATCACAGATCTTGTTCCCGGCACCACTGTGACCGCCAGAGAGACCAAGACACCGGATGGATTCGTTTTGGATACCACTCCCAAGTCCATCCAGATCAAGGAAGGCGAGGTTCAAACACTTCGCTTCTATAACCAGAAGCAGGGCGGCCTGGTCATTGTGAAGAAGGATAGCGTGACCGGCAAACTGCTTCCCGGCGTGGAATTTCAGCTGACCTATGCCGACGGTAGCTTCGTGGATGCCGACCACGGCCACCTGTCCAGCAAGGGCCTTTATACCACCGATCAGAACGGTGAGATCCGGATCACCGGGATTACCGGAACCATTGTGGCCAAGGAGGTAAAGACCATCCCCGGCTATACCATCGATCCTGCCACCCAGACCCAGACGGTTGTGGTTAATCCTGCGGATATGCAGACCCTGACCTTCTATAATGACCCCATCGGCGGTGTGGAAATCATCAAGGTCAATGAAGCAGACCGCGACCAGCGGCTTCCCAACGCCACATTTGAAATCCGCAAGCTGGATGACGAGCTGGTGGATACTGTGACAACGGACAAGACCGGCAAAGTTACAGTCACCTTGGAGGATGGCAGCTACTATGCTGTAGAGATCCAGGCACCGGATGGATTCCGCCTGGACAGCACACCCCACTACTTTGAGGTAGAGGATGGCAAGGCACAGCCTGTGGTGGTGACCAATCGAGCGGTCTCCGGAATCCTACTCCACAAGACCAACAGCATCACCGGAGATGGAATCTACGGAGTGACCTTCCTGCTCTATGACAGCACCAACACTCCCATTGACCAGCAGACCACCGATGACAGGGGCTATGCCCGATTCGAGGATCTGGAACCCGGGCGCTACTATTTGCGGGAGCTGGAGAATGAGGGCTATGTACCCGACACACAGAAGAAAACCATCTATGTGAAGTCCGGCGAGACCACCGAGGTGGAGTGGGAGAACACCCCCATCACCGGACAGATCCAAATTACCAAGACCAGTGCCGACTACAACAGCATGAACGGCTGGCCCGCCGGCACACCCATTCCCGACACGGTGTTTGAAATCTACCACTACCGCACCGGAAATCTGGTGGATACCATTCGGACAGACAAGAATGGACGGGCGGTCTCCAAACCCTTGCCCCTGGGGCGGTACAAGATCGTAGAGTCCAAGTCTGCGGAGTTCTACGGCCTGGACAAGACGCCCATTGAGGTGGAGATCGAGCATGAGGGTCAGATTGTCAAGGCGGCTATGACAAACAAGAGCCTATATACCAATGTAAGCATCAAAAAGACCGGCTATGTGGAGGTCATGCCCGGTCAGCAGATTCGCTATGACCTCAGCAGCATCGCAAATAACTCCACCACCAGCCTCACATCCTTCTATTGGAGGGACACGTTACCTACCCAGGCGGTGCGGCTGGAACGGATCGTAACTGGAACCTATAACGTTCCCGGCAATTACAAGATCGTGTACCGGACCAATCTCAGCGGAGAGAACTGGTATGTTCTGGCGGACAACCTCTCCACTCAGCAGAACTATGTGCTGGACGCCTCGCCCGCCGCGCTGGGTCTCGCCTCCAACGAGTGCGTGACGCAGTTCATGGTGTCCTTCGGCATCGTCCCCGGAAACTTCCGGCAGGTGGAGGCGCCGCAGGTATACTGCAAGGTAGTCTCCTGGATCACCGGAGGAAGCCAGTTTACCAATCAGGCCGATGTGGGCGGTGTTTATGACGGTCAGTGGATCATGGCCACCAGTCGGTGGGTAACCAAAGTCTACAAGCCCTCCAAGCCCTTGCCTCGCACCGGCTATTAAAGCCCCAGTCATCCCAGAGAGGACCGTCCTGACCGGGACGGTCCTCCTATTTTTATGGAGGTGTCATTGATGAATCGTATCAAAAATTGGGTGAGATATCTGCTGCCCACTCTCGTTTTGGCGATGACCTGTGCGGTTCCCGCCTTTGCCGCCGGCGGCGATGTGGCCGGAGCAGTAGAGCAGACCTGGACAGATGCCGCCAGTCAAATCAAGACGGTAGTGGACAGCGTGGTGTTTCCCGCATTGAGCATGATCTTAGCAATCGCGTTTTTTGTCAAACTGGCGATGTGCTACTTCGACTATCGCAAGCACGGACAGTTTGAGTGGACTGGCCCTGCCATCCTGTTTGTCTGCCTGATCTTCGTTCTGCTGGCCCCCAACTATATCTGGGGTATTGTGGGGATCTAAGACATGGGTATCAATACTTTCGAGCAGGAACTGCGGAAGATTGTCAGCCCCAGCTACCCAGATGCCACCTATGTTGGGAGGGCCTGCTATGTGCGGCTAAGTGAGATGAATCGGGCCAAGATCCAATTTATCTCCACCCATATCGCCAGCCAGTATGACGCCCTTCGCCTGACCATCCTGAATCGGGATGAGGGAGCCGTGGATAACCTTCTACTGCAGTTTTCAGATCTGTTCGGGAAAAGGCATACCAGTAATCCTAATTTCAGAAATGGGATCATTCCCCACCTCTGGGATGACTACGGAAAAATCGCTTGGTATGTCTATCAGCCCAGCAGCCGTGATTATCAGGAACTGTCTGACGCAGTGGGAAGTTATTTGGATGTTTTTCAGGAGCAGTCCCAGACAGAAGGACCGCAGTGGGAGCAGACGATGTAAGAAAAATATCTGGGGCCGTGTCGGCTGCGCGGCCCCCTCCACCCAGCTGGCACGGCTCCGTGACAGCGAGGTGAATCTCTATTTTTATTTGGGATTTTGTAGCCGCCACCGTCATGGACAACCTGATCGACTGGTTCTATGGTCAGGTGGTCGGCTTTCTTGGAAACTTTTTCGCGGCTATGGGCAACATGGGGGTCGAGCTTTTTGAACTGGAATGGGTGCAGGCAGTTGTATTGTTTTTTTCTCAATTGGGCTGGGCCATGTACGGCGTCAGTCTTGTGGTCTGCGCCTTTGAGTTTGGCATCGAGTATTCCACAGGCCGTGCTAATCTCAAGCATACGGCACTCAACGCTATCAAAGGATTTTTGGCCGCAAGCCTGTTCTCGGTTTTGCCGGTCCGCCTCTATGCGCTGGCCATATCCCTTCAGGGGACTTTCAGCGCGGGGCTGACTGGCTACGGAACTAGCATCGGAGATGTGGGTCAGCAGATTATCACCGACCTCAGCAGTGTAGAGAGCATCGCGGATATGTCTGAAGTGACACTGGATTTCGGCTTTGGTGTGATTACCAGTCCCATCATGCTGCTTTTTTGTATCATCCTTATGGCCTACGCAGTAATCAAAGTCTTTTTTGCAAATCTGAAGCGGGGCGGCATCCTGCTCATCCAGATTGCCGTTGGCAGCCTATATATGTTTAGCATTCCCCGAGGGTACGTGGACGGTTTCGTACAGTGGATCAAGCAAGTCATCGGTCTGTGCCTGACCGCATTTCTGCAAGCCATTATTCTGGTGGCGGGCCTGATGGTCTTCCGGGACCATGCTCTTTTGGGGCTGGGCCTTATGCTCTCCTCAGGAGAGGTCCCCAGAATTGCCGGGACCTTCGGATTGGACACCACTACCCATGCCAATATTATGAGTGCGGTCTATACCGCTCAGGCTGCGGTACATACCACCCAGACGATTGCGGCGGTGGTGACAAAATGAGTGCTATGACCATGGGCAGCCTGTTTGACGGCATCGGAGAGTATCACGGAAAACCTGCTTGCTCAAGAACATGGGCATCAAGCTCTGGTGTATGAAAACCACGGCATCGACGCCAGATATACCGGGCCGCACATTATCGCTCCGACTTTCTCTGCCCGTGCGGGAACCGGAGGCAACAACCTGCCGTTGGTGGAACAGGAATCTTAACCGGATCATAGGCCGCCGCAGGTCATCCCTGCGGCGTTTTTATTTAGGAGGTGTTCCTCATTTATATCTACCCTGAAGATTTGAAAGCAAGGGCAATGCTCTGGCTCTGGACCCTGCGGGATGTGGCAATCATCGGCGTCGGCTTTTTATTTTCTGCTCTGGCATTGGTACAGAGCGGAACTATGTTACCCATGGTGGTGACGGTGCTTTATGCCTTTCTCAGCATCCGTGTGGAGTCGGCCAGCATTCTGGATTTTTTGCGCTATGCCTTTGCATTTTTGCTGTGGAAACAGCAGTACTACGAATGGAGGCCCAGAATTGAATAAACAGAAGAAAGAACTGCGGCAGCGGCAGTCTACCCGTCAGCTCATGGGGATCAGCCAACTCACACAGCATGGTATCCGTACATCTGAGGGGGAGTTGGTCTTCTATCTGATCAAGCCGGATAATCTGTCCGTGCTTTCGGAGGATGGTGTCCGGGGCCGGGTAATGGCATTGACACGGCTGCTCTGTACGATGCCGCAGATTCAGATGCTTGCCTTAGACTCTCGAGAATCCTTCCGCCGCAACAAGGACTGGTACCGTCTGCGTCTGGAGCAGGAAGAATTGCCTGCCATACGGGAACTGCTGCGGCAAGACAGTATCCATCTGGACAATATCCAGGCCGGGACCGCTTCCGCTCGGGAGTTTGCCATCGTGATCTGTCCGGAACGCAGCGGTGGTGAGACGGATGAGAACTATCTGCGCCAGACCGAGAAGCGCATCCGGGATCTTGGTTTTCAGGTCCGGTTGGCATATTCCCAGGACATCAAACGACTCCTGGCTGTGTACTACCAGCAGGATGTTACTACGGATCACTTTGATGACTTTGATGGAGAGAGGTGGGTGAAGGACCATGGCTAAGAAAAAGCAGAAGAAAAAGAAGCGAACGGTGCAAGCAAACGTCACGGAGCTCCAGCCTAAAGATTTTCTGGATCTCATTGCACCCTCCGCCGTTCGCTTCAATACGGATTATACGGTATGCGGCGATCTCTACCGATGCACGATGGCACTGCGAAGTTACCCCTCTACCACAGAGGAACTGGCGCTGCTTCGAAACCTTGGAGAAAAGAGTGGTGTGACCCTGCGCATCTATACCCGGAAAGTAACCTCTGCAGAGGAGGAAAAAATCCTCCACAATGCCGAGAACAAGAACCGGATGGACCGAGGCAGTACCAACCGGATGAAGCAGGCGGTCACAGCGGAAGCCAACCTCCAGGATGTGGCCGCCCTCATTGCATCCATGAGAAAAAATAGTGAGCCACTGATCCACTGTGCAGTCTTTATCGAACTGACCGCCAAAGACCCGGACAGTCTGCGGGCACTGCGGGATGAGGTTTCCGCAGAGTTGGTGCGGAGCAAGTTGGGAGCAGACCGGCTCTTCCTGCGGCAGCGGGATGGCTTTCTCGCCGTCAACCCTGCCGGGCGCAATGTGTTCGCCACCCAATTCGAGCGTGTACTGCCTGCAGGATCGGTGGCAAATCTCTTCCCCTTCAACTACTCCGGCAAGACAGATCCCAAAGGTTTCTATATTGGCCGGGACCGTTACGGCTCCAATGTTATTGTGGATCTGGACCGCAGAGCCGAGGATAAAACTACGGCCAGCGTCCTTATTCTGGGCAACTCCGGTCAAGGGAAAAGCTACCTCTTGAAGCTGCTGCTGTGCAACATTCTGGAGAGCGGGAAGTCTGTCCTCTGTCTGGACCCGGAGCATGAACTCATAGAACTCTGCGGCCAACTGGGTGGATGCTTTATCGACCTGATGAGCGGACAGTACAGGATCAATCCACTACAGCCCAAACTGTGGAGTGAGGATGACGAGGAGGATCCGGAAGCACCGGCTGCCTTCCGGCAGCACACCCGGCTCAGCCAGCACATCTCCTTCCTGAAGGATTTTTTCCGCAGCTACAAAGACTTTGCAGACCGGCACATCGACACCATTGAGCTGATGCTGGAGCGCCTGTATGCCAAGTGGGGCATCGATGACAACACCGATGTGCAGTTTATACAGTCAGAGGACTTCCCGACCCTCTCCGACCTCTATGACCAGATTGAGGAAGTCTATCAGTCCTATAACAGTGAAGAAGACCCGCTATACACCCGTGATCTGCTGCGGGAGATCCTGCTGGGACTCCACTCCATGTGCCGCGGTGCGGAGAGTAAATTTTTCAACGGACCCACCAACATCACCACTTCCCGTTTCCTGGTCTTCGGTGTCAAAGGTCTGCTGCAGGCCAACAGCGGTGTAAAAAACGCCATGCTCTTCAATGTGCTTTCCTACCTCAGCGACCGTCTGCTCACCGAGGGCAACGCAGTAGCCACGCTGGATGAGCTGTACATCTGGCTGAGCAACCTCACTACCATCGAATATATTCGCAACACCCTCAAGCGGGTGCGAAAAAAAGAGTCCTCCATGATTCTAGCCTCTCAGAATCTGGAGGACTTTGATGTGCAGGGCATCCGGGAACTGACAAGACCCCTGTTCGCCATCCCAACACATCAGTTCCTGTTCAATGCAGGCAGTGTCAACGGGCGGTTCTACATGGACAACCTTCAACTGGAGCCGGCGGAATTTGAACTCATCCGGTACGCCCAGCGGGGTGTCTGCCTGTATAAGTGTGGAAACGAACGGTATCTGCTGGAGGTCCACGCACCGCCTCACAAGGAAGTACTGTTTGGAAAGGCTGGCGGGCGCTGATGGCTGTCCCTGCCGCCGCACTGGCTAAAGCCGCTGCCATGGCCCTCTCCAGTGAGAAGGGTCGGAAAACCATCGGCTGGGTGGTGGCTGCAATCCTCTCGCCCGCGATCCTTCTCGTAGCCTTTTTCTGTTCTCTGGGTTCGGGGGCTGCGGATCACAACCGCTCCGCTGTGGAGCTGTGCTTCTATGGCGGCACGATTCCTGCCGGCGTCCCTGCTGAGTACAGGGCCTGTATTGAGGAGATGCGAAATACCCTGACGCAGTTGGATACTGTAACCTCACAAGTCGGCAGTCTGGTAGAGGGAGAGAAAGATCTTGATGTAATTCGGATCAAAGCTATTTTCTATGCGCTGTACTTCGGCACGACAGATCCGGCCAGTCAGGATCTCCAGAGATTCACCGACTGCTTCGTCACCTATGAGGAGCGGATCAGGACAGTTACCTCAGAGAATGAGGATGGTACTACCACGGAAACCGAGGAGACCTATACCGTTGCTGTGCCGATCACAGACCTCATGCAGATCTATGAAAATATCGTCACTGTCACCGGGAACGAAGTGACACCAGAGCAGCAGGCCAATGCCGACAGCGTCTACAGTCTGCTCCGGTACGGCTACACCGGCAGTGGCAGCGGATTCGCTGGTTCCGATGTTCCCTTCATTGGCGCGGATGGGTTCTGCTCTCCCATCGGGGAGCACTGGAGAACTGTGGTCACGTCTGAGTTTGGAAACCGCATCGATCCAATCACCGGGCAGCAGCGCGGCCACACCGGCATTGATTTAGCTGTCCCCACAGGCACACCCATCCGCGCCGCCCTATCGGGGACGGTGACCGTGTCCAGTTATGACCAGGGCGGATACGGATACTATGTCATGATCGACCACGGCAATGGACTCACCACCCTGTACGGACACTGCTCTCAGCTGATGGTATCGGTGGGCCGTGCGGTTGAGGCCGGGACAGTGGTTGCCATGTCCGGCTCCACAGGACGCTCCACCGGCCCTCACCTTCATTTCGAGGTGCGTGTTAACGGCAGCCGGGTCAACCCCAGAAGTTATCTACCATGACTGAAAGGAGAAACAAATGGTGCAGAAGGTTGAGATCACACTCTCCTATGACGACGAGAGAGTGGAAGCGATGGAGTTCTATCTCAAGAAAGAGGACTCTACCGTACAGAAGAAAATGGAAGCAGCTCTGGGACAGCTCTATGAGACGCTGGTTCCGGAGGAAGTACGGGAGTACATCGACCGGAAGACTGTTCCGGCACGGCCAAAGCGGACACCCAAGCCCAGCCGTTCGACCCAGCCTGCGGCGGCTCCCGTGCCTGAATTTGGGAAGGAGGAGCCATGAGCAGCAGAGAGATATCGTTCTGGATCGACGAGCGGTGGTACGACGCACTGAGCAAGCAACTGCAAGGCGAAACGCTGGAAGAGCATCTGGAGGATGTGGTGGACGAGATGTGCAACCAACTCCCTCAGCGGGAGTATGAGCGGATCAGTCGAGAGATCTGGCAGGAGAACCAGCTCCGCAGGCAAGAGCAAGAGGCCAACCGACGCTTCGCTGTCTTCCATGTGACGGAGTACGGTGAGGAGAACTATTTGCAGGTGGAAGAACCCTTGGAGTTTCTCCAGACCGCATCAAAACTGAGAGCCTACATCCGAAAGGCCCCGGAAGCACAACCGATAAAATTTACAGGACTGTTCTCTCGCGGCAGACAGATTACTCAGGAGCAGTTCCGTACCTACACCGCTGAGCGGATGGAGAACACTGGGAGAGTGACCGGGGCCTTCGACATCGATTTGGACAAGGGACTTATTGACGCGCTGAACATCATGGACGGCTGGCAATGCTTCCGGATCAAGGATGTGAGCACCGCTGTCTACTTCGCCTCCAAGCGCAGTGACGCTTCTATGGATGAACGGTGGCGGGTGTTCCTGGATCACCTGAGCGGTAAGCAGCTCACACAGGCAGAGCCAGTGTATCTCACCGGCATCCGAACACTCCAGGCAGGCGACATCTCCTTCGCCAACGAAATCGTCCAGAATGAAAACCTGTTGGAGTTCTACATGGAGGTGAACTTTGATGCGGACAAGGTCTTCGGTACAAATGTCTGCAGCACCGAGAATGATGACTGGCTGAACATCTACGCCAATTACGACATGGATGAACGATCTGTCTGTGATACGCTGGATGTCTATCTGGTGCTGGCCAACGGTGATGAGCAGGCGCTCAAGTACCGTCTCTCACCGGAGGAGCAGGCGCTCCTGCTCCCCAAGATGGAGGAGTACTGTCAGCAGCAGTGGGGCCAAAGCCTGGAGCAATGCTGTGCAGACTATCTGCCCGAACTGCGGCAGGGACAGGAGCTGCATATGTGATACCGTGCTTTTCCGCCCGTGCAGCCCTGTGGCCCGTTGTGTGCCCACTTTCTGAGCTGGGTAACATCCTAGCACCGCTAAGTGGTATACGCCCTCCTGTGCGGGCGTGTACGCCAACACCAGCGACGCTTGGAGTCGTGCGCTTGGCGCGGTCGATTTTAGTGCTGGATAAAGGCAGGTGGTCGCTTTCGCGCCTCCTGCCTCTCACACCGCCCCGCAATGCGGGTCGGGGCCGATGGACAAGGTGGTCGGTTTGACGCTCTGCAGGCTGTGGCAGGTGGTCGGAAAATGAAATTATGGCGAAAAAACACCTTGATTTGGCCATTGCCAAGGTGGCTGTAATAGGTGGTTTTCAGATGAAAAGGAGGAAAACTCCCATGAAAAAGGCAAAACTGTTATTCGGAGATAATGAACCCCGTGAGGAGGTTAAAACCCGCATCCCTGTCTGGCTTTATCCTTCCACACTGGAGGTGATTGACCGTGCGACGGAAACCGCCAACTGCAAAAGCCGCAGCGAGTATCTGGAACGCGCAGCTCTGTTCTATGCCGGATATATTTCTGGACAGGACGCCACGGCATATCTCCCACCCGCACTCTCCAAGGTCATGCGGGGAATCGTGCGCGACACAGAGAACCGGATTTGCCGCATGCTGTTCAAGCTGGCGGTGGAACTGGATATGGTGATGAACCTGCTGGCGGCGGCTATGGATATTCCAGAAACACGGCTCCGTGAACTGCGGGTACGCTGCATTGAGAATGTGAAAAAGACCAACGGCAGCATCACCATGGAGGATGCAGTAGACTACCAGAATGGCGGCAAGTGATTTGGCGGTGATGTACCATGCCGCGGATCATATTCAAGTGTCCGTATCTTAAGGGAGGCGCGAAAAGCGCCTCCCATCTGAGCAACTATGTGCGATACATGGCGACCAGAGAAGGCGCGCAGCACCTCTCCCCAGATCTTGCACGGTGTCCTGTTACACTATCGCAGAAGCAGTTGGTAGAGCGGATCCTTCGGGATTTCCCGTTGAGCCGTGGGCTGTTTGAGTACGAGGACTACGTGGCAGCGCCCACCCAGGGCAATGCCAGCGATTTCATCGCCCGTGCGCTGGAGGACAACGCTGACCAGATCGCCAAACGGGAAAACTATGTGGACTACATCGCCAGCCGGCCACGAGCCCAGCGAAGAGGAAGCCATGCACTGTTTACTGACACAGATGATCCACTGATCCTGTCTCAGATTGCTGACGCAGTAGCACATCATCCCGGCAACATCTGGCTCCCAATCATCTCCCTGCGCAGAGAGGATGCCGCACGGTTGGGCTATGACGACGCAGCACAGTGGCGGGAATTGCTCACTGGGTTTGCGCCTGAGATGGCAGAAGCCATGAAGATCCCCGTAGAACAGTTCCGTTGGTACGCCGCCTTTCACGATGAAGCCCACCACCCTCATCTGCACATGGTCTGCTTCAGTGCAGATGGAAAGTCCGGCTATCTCACCGCAGAGGGCATCGAGAATATCAAGGCAGGTTTAGCAAAGGAGATTTTCCGACAGGAACTCCACGAGCTATATGGCCAGCAGACGATGCGCAGGAATGAACTCACCGAGGACGCTCGAGAACTCCTGCAGAAGATCACGGATCAAATGCAAAACGGCACTCTAGAGAATTCCAGGATCGAGCAGCTCATGGTATACCTGTCCGGTCAACTAAAGGTCTCCAAGGGCAAGAAGCAGTACGGATATTTGAAGGCACCGCTGAAGTCTGTGGTGGATGAGATCGTGGACGAGCTGCAAAAGGATGCGCGGATCTCCCAGGCTTACGCACTGTGGTATGACCTCCGGAATGAGGTTCTCAGGACCTATCGGAAAGACCTGCCGAAGCACCTCCCGCTGTCCAGACAAAAGGAATTCCGTCAGATTCATAACCTTGTAATCCAAGAGGCAGTACGGTTAGGCGAGATTGGCACTGTGTTTCCGCTGCTAGAAGCTGACGAGCCAGTGATCTCCTCCACGGAATGGCAGACACTCACTGCGGACGATACACCTCCTGAGCAAGTCCAAATTCTCTTAGAGCAGTTGACACATGCGGCAGAAGAAGGCCAAGCCACGGCACAGTATACGCTGGGGCGACTCTACCGAGACGGTGGCCCCGTGGAGAAAAATCGTCTCCGCTCGGTAATCTGGTTGACTCAGGCGGCGAAACAGGGGGACTGTCGCGCCATGTATGCCCTTGGCAAACTCTATCTGGAGGTAGATGATCTCCCAACCTCGATGCGCTGGTTTCAGCAGGCCGCTGAGTTGGGAGATACTCTGGCCCAGTACCGTCTAGGCAAACTTCTGCTGGAGAGCGGAGATGCCGACTGTGGTACAGAGGCGGTCCGCTGGCTCACCGACGCTGCTGAGGGTGGAAATCAATATGCCCAGTACGCATTAGGGAAACTATACCTGCTGGGAGAGCAGGTGTCGCCGGATTATGATACCGCTGTTCGTTGGCTGAAGCAGTCCGCAGTGCAAGGAAATGAGGCTGCCCACGCAACCCTGGAACGGATGAAACACCTCCGTGGCCCCTCTGTGCTGTCGGTGGCTACACGCCTCCTGCACCACATGAGCAGGATATTCCAGGAGCAGTCGACCAGAGGACCCATTGCCTCTATCCAGTTCACAGACAGTAAGCTGCGCCAGCGCATCCGGGAGAAGAAAATCGCCATGGGCCACAAGCCGGATGACCACGAAAATCAGGAGATACGTATGAGTTGATAAAATCAGAAATGAGGTGAACGATCATGCCCTACATCCACTTTACCGAGGAGCAAAAACGGCTTGCCGCCTCTGTGGACTTGGTGGAATTCTTGCGGCATCGTGGAGAGAAGCTGCTGCCATCCGGTCATGAAAAGCGGCTGGACAGCGACCACAGCATCACTGTCCGGGGGAATGAGTGGTACGACCACGAGGCGGAAAAAGGCGGAGGCCCGATTTCCTTCGCGCAGACATTTTACCACCTCAGCTATCCGGATGCCGTCACGCTTCTGCTGGATGGACTGTCGGCAGGAGCTTGCTCACCAGCAGGAAAGCGGCCTGAGGTGGAAAAGAAGCAGTTCGAGTTGCCGCCTGCCAACTACACCATGCGCCGGGTCTATGCCTATCTGCTCAAAAAACGACACATCCAGCGGGAGGTGCTGAACGCATTCGTCCATGTGGGACTGATCTACGAAGACGAAAAATACCACAACGCCGTGTTCGTCGGGAAGGATGAACACGGCGTTGCCCGTCATGCCCACAAGCGAAGCACCCATGACACAGGCAAGACCTTCCGCATCAATGTGGAGGGCAGTGACCCGCGGTGCAGCTTCCATTGGACTGGTGTCAGTGACCGGCTCTATGTGTTTGAAGGGCCTATCGATTTGCTCTCCTATATCACACTCTACCCAGAGGACTGGCAGCAGCACAGCTACGTGGCCTGCTGCGGAACCTCCAGCCTGCCTGTGCTCTGGATGCTGGAACACAATCCCGGCCTTCGGGATGTGTCTCTCTGCCTGGACAATGATAAAGCAGGCCATACCGCCAGTCTTCGCCTGGCCGAGCAGATTGCAGAGCAGTTTGAGATTGCCTCAAGCCGCCTGATACCAGAGAACAAGGACTGGAATGATGACTTGACCAAACTGGCCGAACAGGATCATGCTGTACAGATGGTCCAGCAAATGGGGTGAGGCCATGACGATAGAATCGATCATTCCCCTTTTGATCATGGGCGGCGCTTTTTTGCTGATTGCCATTGTTTCTCACACAACCGGCCAGGGAAATCTGGACCACATCAAATCCAAGACCGTGGGAGATGGTCAGCACGGCACTGCTCGATGGGCCTCCAAAAAGGAAATCCAGCAGACCTTCAAGCACATCCCGTTTCGTCCCGAGGTGTGGCGTAAAGGAAAGGATCTTCCTACCGATCAAGGATTGGTGCTTGGATGTGTGAGCGGACCATCCGTCGGTTCACTAAGGACCAAGATATTCAAGCAGAAAACGAATGACTCTAAGCACCCTGCCATTCAAGCGCTGGTGGATACCGACGATATCCACTGCCTGATGATCGGCGCATCCGGCATCGGTAAGACAGCCTTCTTTCTCTATCCCAATCTGGAGTACGCCTGTGCCTGCGGGATGAGTTTTCTGGCGCTGGATACCAAGGGAGATCTGGCGCGAAACTACGGAACCATCGCCGCTCGGTGCTACGGCTATCAGGTGGCGGTCATAGACCTGCGGAATCCCACTCGATCGGACGGATACAATCTGCTGACTCTCATCAATCACTACATGGATATCTGCCGGGAGAATTCTGAAAACATTGCCGCCCGCGCCAAGGCGGAGAAGTATGCCAAGATCCTCGCTAAGACCATCGTCAATCCGGATGGAGATGCCTCTCAGTACGGACAGAACGCCTTCTTCTATGACGCCGCTGAGGGCCTGCTCACCGCTGTGGTTCTGCTTCTGGCGGAGTACCTGCCCCCTGACAAGGAAACCGAGACAGAGCGGCGGCACATCGTCAGCGTGTTTAAGCTAGTGCAGGACCTCCTGGCACCCAGTAAATCCCCAAAAGGAAAAAACGGTTTCCAAATGCTGATGAACAAGCTGCCCGACACCCACAAAGCCAGATGGTTTGCTGGGGCGGCTTTGAACAGTGCGGATCAGGCGATGATGTCTGTCATGTCCACGGTCCTATCCCGGCTCAACGCTTTTTTGGATTCGGAGCTGGAGCAGGTTCTCTGCTTTGACAGTGCCATCAACGCTGAGTCCTTCGCCAGTAGAAAGTCCGCCATTTTTCTCATTCTCCCTGAAGAGGATCCCAGCAAGAATTTTATGGCGGGCCTTATGATCCAGACCCTCAGCCGGGAATTGTTTGCGGTTGCAGATGAAAATGGCGGTAAGCTGAAAAATCGTGTGGTACTGTTCTGCGACGAGCTGGGCACTATGCCTGCCTTTGACATCTTGCCCCTCTTTTCTGCCGGTCGGTCCCGAAAGTTGACGTTGGTACCAATCATCCAAAGCCTTGCTCAGCTGGAGAAGAACTACGGCAAGGAGGGTGCGGAGATTATTCAGGATAACGTGCAGGACACCATCTTCGGCGGTTTTGCACCTAACAGCCAGACTGCGGAGGTGCTGTCCAAGGCCCTTGGGAACCGAACGGTCATGAGCGGTTCCATCAGTCGAGGAAAGAACGATCCCAGTCAGTCACTCCAGATGATCGAACGACCACTGATGACACCGGACGAACTCAAGTCTATCCCCAAGGGGCAGTTTATTGTGATGAAGACAGGTTCGCACCCCATGCGAACCCGCCTGCGGCTCTTTCTGGAATGGGGCATCACCTTCGGAGAACCCTATGTCCTGCCGGAGAAAGCTGCGCGAAAGGTGGCATATGCCAGCAAGAGTGAGCTGGAGGAAGCCATCGATGCACATGTCCGTAATCAGACGGCAGTTCAGGCTGAGACCGTTGACACAGACTCGGCTCCTGCATCCGATGGTCCGCGAAATGACAAAAACGACCCAGAGCAGCCGAAATCCGTCGACCTGCGTACGGATACAGAGAAGGAGCGCAACCATGGGACATTTTGAAAAAATCTACCGCTCTGACCTGAACCATCGGGCCAGAGCGGTCTATATGTATCTGAAGGACCGGGCGGACAGCAACGGAACCTGCTGGCCCGGAATCAATACCATCGCGGTGGAGCTGGGCTTATCCCGCTCCACCGTCAAGAGAGCACTGGCGGAATTATGCCGTGAAGAACTGATCGCCAAGCTCCCTAGGCAGCGAAGCAACGGTGGATGTACCTCAAACCTCTATCGATTGCGATAACTCTTTGCCGACTTCTGTGAGCTTCATACAATTAGGCTGTTGCCGCCACCTCGCATGTCGCAGTCTTAAAGAGGACGTTTCCGGGCGTTACCCCTTCATTCCATCCTTCGCCTTAATAGTTCTCCTAAGAGGATAATTTCTTCTGGATTTCGCCTCTGCCACCGTTTCGCACCTCATAGTTGCGTTATAATTGGTGGATGATACATTGTATCTGGTGTATCTTTGATGTATCATTTACGCAGGAGGTTTTTACTCATGCTGAAAACAACTATTGCCTTAGCCATCTTTGGTATTCCTATCATCGGAGGTTCCATCTTTCTCTTTGTCTGCATTATCCGCGCTTTACTGAAGTACATCCATTCTAAGGATGTGCGCAACGCAAAACAGGCTACAAGAGTTTCCTTGGGAGAAACGATTAAAGCCCACCGGATGCGTTGTCAAATGACTCAGGAATTTGTTGCCGATGCTCTTGGCGTTAGCCGACAGTCTGTATCCAAATGGGAGACTGGCACATCTGACCCCAGCACGAGCAATTTGATTGCTTTGGCAAAGCTATTCAAGATTTCTCCAGAAGAATTACTTTCTGAGGTCTCTTGACCCTCTTGTTCCTACCCCGTGGCCCGTCTGGGCTGCGGGGCTTCTCTTAGTGCGTGACCTTTTCAGTCACGAACGTGTCGCACGCTCCTGTAACTGACAAAAACGGACGCTCCCGCCAAGGGGAGCGTCTGCCTATTTTTAGGACTGGGGGGCGGTCCATGATGGCCCCACAAGAAGGACCCACTCTAAGGAGAATAAGACAGAGAAGGAACAATTCTATCAAGGCTTTGGAGTCTATCGGTATGGCGAGACATACTTCCAAGTTCATAAATGAAAAACTTCTTATCTCTCATTCCAGAAAACCAAAGAGGGCATGTCATCAATACTTGTGTGTGACTGGGAGTTTCAAAAAATGAGATAGTCTTATAAGTAGCTAGATAGTCTTAGGACTGGTGGATTTGAATTGCCTCGGCTGCATTTTATACTCCTAATTGAAAGATACTCTATCTATTAGGAGGTGTGAAGTTGGACGCAGCGAAGATAGGACAGCGGATCCAGCAGGTGCGAAAGACACGCCGTATGACACAGTCTCAGCTGGCAGCCAAGGTGGATATTTCAACCAAGTACCTGAGTAATATTGAGTGCGGCGATAAGGTCCCGAAGTTTGAAACCTTCGTTGCCATTGCCAATGCTCTTGAAGTAGACGCAAATTCTCTGCTCGTGGATGTACTGACAGTGTCATCTGTCATCATTAGTTCTGAAATCACAGAAAAACTGGCGAAACTTTCTCCATATGAGCAGCGCAGAGTGAAACGACTTTTCGATGTGATCGTCGAAGACGAAGCCGGTGACCATAAATGATGTAGCATAAACTAATTATTCCACGTTATGTACGAGATCGGGGAAGTCCGTTACAGGACTTCCCCGATTTTTGTTGTTCCGCCTCTTTTTTTGATTCTCTCACAAAATAATCTTGCGCTCGACAGATTTCGTCAAATTATTTATTTCTATTCAACTATACTCTTACTTGTAGATAGATTATCTATCTGATAGAATGATAAGGAGGAAGAAAGATGGACAGAATTCGAGCAGCATGCATGGCCTTTCTGATCGAATACCATTGGTTCTGGATCATGCGATACAGATGCCAGGGGGAGCGGCTCCTGGAGAGCGGTGAGCCTCTTTCATCACCCAGACTCATCACTCTCACAAAGAAAATCGATCGGCATGGAATGAGGGCCTTCTACTGGGAGGATGCCTATGAATCTGCTGGGATGCTGTCCTGATAATGGGACAGCATCCTTTTTATAATCTACGGCAGAAGGAAACATCCATCTAGCGACTGTAATTTGGGTTATGGGGGCAATTCAGATGATACTCATAGTCTGTATTGACGATCAAAATGGTATGGCATTCAATCATCGGCGGCAAAGTCAGGACCGCGTGCTTGTAGAGCGAATAGAAGGTCTAACGGCGGACAGTAAACTACGGATGGCGCCATATTCACAAAAATTGTTCTCCAGCAGCAATATCTTGGCTGACGATGATTATCTCATTAAAGCAGACATTGATGACTACTGTTTTGTTGAACGCGAGGATGTGAAGCCTTATGAAGATAAGATTCAGAAGGTAATCGTGTTCCGGTGGAATCGCCACTACCCGTCTGACTTAAAGTTTGGGATTGATTTATCCACTTGGCACCTGGTTGCTTCAGAGGAGTTCCCCGGCAGCTCGCATCTGAAAATTGCGATGGAGGTATATGAGAGATGAAAAAGAGATGGATATCCGCACTTCTTGCGATGGTCCTGACAATCTCCATTTTGACTGGCTGCGGTGTTGATCAGACAGTTCCGAGTGTAAATTCAGACTCACAACAGGTAACGGATCCGATTGGTGGTGATACACCATCACAGTCTATTGAACCTGAAAGCGATGGCCTCGCTGATGATTCCAATACGTCAGAATCGCCGATAGCTGCGAAACCGGATGAAATCACGTCCAGTACGACATTCTCAGTCGTTGGTGTGCCGACTTATTCTGGGTCTGCCTATGTAGCAATCAATGGGAACATTCCTTACTTCACTGCCGAGGATCTTACAACATCCTCTTTTGAGTTCTACAGCCCACTGGATGATCTGGGACGCTGTGGCATTGCCTATGCCTGCATCGGGCAGGATATCATGCCCACAGAGGACCGGGGTAGCATTGGTCAAGTAAAGCCGACTGGTTGGCATACCGTCAAATATGATTGTGTGGATGGGAAGTATCTCTATAATCGTTGCCACCTTATCGGCTACCAGTTGACCGGTGAAAATGCGAATGAGGAGAATCTGATCACCGGAACCCGATATCTAAACATCGATGGTATGCTCCCCTTTGAGAACATGATAGCAGACTATATCCAGGAAACGAACAACCATGTCCTCTATCGCGTCACTCCTATATTTGAAGGCGACAACCTGCTGGCCAGCGGTGTCTTGATGGAGGGATACTCCGTCGAGGATACCGGCGACGATATCTGCTTTTGTGTCTATGCCTACAATGTGCAGCCGGGAGTGACTATCAACTATGCCACAGGTGATAGTGATCTTGATGGCAACACCGCCGCGACGGAGACGACAACGCTGCCTTCAGTGCAGGATCCTTCAGCAAATTCGCAGACTGGGACATCAACCACCCAGGCAGACTATGTGCTGAACAAGAACACGAAGAAGTTCCACCTGCCTTCGTGCCCTAGTGCCGATGACATCAAAGCATCCAACCGGGAAGACTACCACGGATCCAGGGAAAATCTGATTTCTATGGGGTATGACCCATGCAAGCGATGCAATCCGTAGCGGAATACCTGAGCAGCTATAATTTATCCGGAAAATTAGCAGGAGGGTCAACATGTTTGATAACTTATTTGGCGGGCTGTTTGATTTCAACAGAGATGGAGAGACCGACAGCATCGAGGCCGGCATCGGCTTTGCTATCATGCAGGACCTTATTGAAAATGATGAAGAAGAAATCAGGGGGGCAGTCGGCCCTCATATTGGAGAGCTTGAGGATTTGCATACGCAGCTGGAGGAACTAAATGATAGGCTGTTCAATTTGGATCTCGCTGAACCGGAAGACTTTTTCAGCACTGCCCATGACCGTTGGGAGGCGCAACGGGATGAACTCACGGATCAAATCCAAGAACTTGAGAATCAGATTGCGTTATTGGATTAAATCAAATGAAGTAAATGTGTGACCTGCGGCCCATCTTTGCATCAGTTCCACTCGTCTGTATTGAAGGTGAATTATATGGCAATTCTGCTTATCATAGTTGCTCTCTGGTTAATAAATGACGTGATTGATGGATATAAGGCAGCGCGACATGCGCAGAAAGCAGTGTATAATCGGGATTTATCAATAATCGACTACATGGTTGTGAATCATCCGATTATGGCGGTATGCATTGCATTGCTAGTCTTGCTGGCAGTGATATCTATATTCATTTAACGTCAACGACAAAAGACGCCTGTCGTTTGATAAAGTACTGATTATGGGACACCAAAGATGATATTCTGATGCCAGAATTCGAAGGAGGTGTCTCAATGTACTATTACAGCAAAAATAGTAGAAGTAAAATCATCCATGCAGAAGATTGCAGGTATCACTTGGCAATCGAGGAGGAGCACCTAGGCACTTTCCAGACGCTTGCTGAAGCTCACGCAGCCGGCTATCGTCTGTGCAAAGTCTGTAATCCCCTTATCGGCCTCTTCCATGCAGAGGAGGAAGCATTGATGGAGATCTGCCGGCAGAAGGGGCTCTCAGTCAGTCTTCGCAGAAACTTCATTTCTATTTCTTCGCCCTGGAGCAGTTGGCGGATTCTAGCCGATGACAACTGCAATCATACAAAGCTATACCACCACAATGACTTCGAGTCGAAGCAATCGGGGCCTGTGGCAGGATACCACGATCAACATGTCAACTATGCCACGCTCCAGGAATACCTGAACTACATTATTGATCACGACTACTACCGCATGATGCACCCACTGTGTCCGGCCCCGCAGCCGAAGTCTCCCCCACTGAAGGGAACAAAGCGGTACCGTAAAGCGCGGGCCCGAGAGAAGCGGCAGGCAAAAAAGGCAGCAATCTGGAATGTGCTAAGCATCATCGACTCCCTGTCTGCGCAGAATCAATCCCGAGCTATCATTTGAAGGATGGAGTGATATGTCATGATTTTACTCTATATTTGGGCAGCCCTTGCAGTTCTCCTCTGTGTACTGTTTGTGCTGAAGCTGATCCTTCAGATTGGAATGGCCGGAAGTGGGCATCGTGCGGACTGGTCCTCCTATAATGCGATGCTGCTGGGTCTGCTGATTGTGGTGTTCTTCCCAATCATGGTGCTCGCCGCATGTCTTAAAAAGGTGCGATAGCCCCTATAGATTGGTGCATTCATTTTGACGAGGCTGCTCTGCTATGGTATCCTTTACCATAGATAGGTGATGCAACGAGGAGGTGCTGGATGATGGGCTCATATGAGTATGTCCCATTTCGAGGAGAGATCCAGAAGATGCGCCTCATTGCCAATAATATGGGCTACGGTCCTCTTCCTGCTCCTGGTGAAGAAGTGGAGCAGCGACTGACCCTGACTGCAAATGGCAAGGTTTGGCTCTCTCGCTTTTCCTATCACGACACAGCACACAATAGCCTCATGAGCCGTAAGCAATTCACTGTGGATCATCATTGCGTGGAATCCTTGTTTCAAAAAATCACTGCGCACTTTGCCGGGAATGAACGAACCGGCATGGCAATGGATGTGGCCACCTGGGAACTGGAGCTAACCAATACGGAAGGAATTTCTTATCAGTTCATTGGTCCTATGCTCAGAGGCTTTTCCCCCACACTGGATGCCATATCGGATGAACTGAGGTCGGTGTTGGATCGAAAGGGCTTATTTGCCTTCGATGGTGAACCCGAGCGTGATCGGATCAATCGAATCACTGTGAATTATCAGTTTGTACGACATATTCAGCCTAGCGCTCCAGTGAATGATTCCTCTCCGATTACTTGGACCTATGGGGAGTCCCTCATCATCGACAGAGCAAGTGAGACAGTAGAATACCATCATCAATTTGGAACAGCATGTGAGGCGACACACAGATACCATGTCCAGGACGGTGTCCCCGCTCTTCTGGATGCTCTGGATGTGGATTCTCTCTTCAAAAGAATGCCGGACAGCCTCACAGAAAGAGAACCTGTGGATTCAGACGAAGGACGAGAATACAACATCACGGTTGACTATGAAGACAGCCCGCAGTTGGTGCTTTCCGGCTGCTTCGACTGTTATGGGTTGCCAGAGGATTGGTCAGACTTCGTCGGATGCCTGAAGGAGTTTTTGGAATTCTACCATATCCATGATTTGTTGAATGAAAACTATTTCAAGAAGCCATTAGATAAGTCCTCCTGCCTTGCCTTCTGCCTGGTGGAGTTTGAACCGCGCGGGAAGACTTACTATTACCTGGACAGGCATTTTGAGTACAAAGTGGGAGACCAGGTGACGGTGCCGGTTGGTGCGTATGAGCACATTCTCAAAGCAAGAGTGGTCCAGATTGATTACTTTAAACCAGAAGATGCACCATTTCCTTTGAGTAGAATCAAAGAGATTTTGCCTGTTGTACCGGAAGACCCCTAGTCTATCTAGTCGAAAATGAGGTGTGAGAGATGAAACAATTCGATGCAGATAAGCTGATCGAGAGAGCTGCTGAAGAAGGAAAGATCATCAAATTCAGCAATAAAGCCGGACTGTGGGAAGTGACCCTTGAAGATGACATAGAGGCAATGGATCGCCCTGCTCTTCTTGATTACTTGGAGCGACTCCATGAGCTTATAGAAGAACTCGACGAACGTGAGCCCGAGGATATGCAGAGCGAAGAGTATGATGACTGGGCTCTTGAACATGAGGATCTTGAAGATCGAATTGACGAAATTGAGGAGCTACTTGAGCTGTGAAGTTATGGCTCATAGTGTCAATATGAGAGCTGCCAGCCACATCTATTGGGGCCTCAATATGAGCATCTGTCGGTGATAATATGATGTAAACCTCGGAATATGCTCCGCCTGTATACGACAAAATAGGTAGTAGATGCCTTGCTTGGTGACTTGATGTTATTCGCACTTTGGTGTAAAATAAAGTTCAACATAAGACTTCGCTGCTTTTGGCAGTCAATTCGAGGGGCTCTGCCATTGTCAGAGCCCCTTTTGCTGTATATGGGGTGTTATGATGGATTTTATGACAATCAAGGATGCTTCGGAAAAATGGAGCATTTCCAAACGCCGAATTCAAATCTTATGCGCTAATGGCCGCATCCCTGGAGCGGAGCGCCTGGGATACTGTTGGGCAATCCCTAAAGATGCCAAGAAACCGGCTGACGCCAGGGTGAAGAGCGGACGGTATATTGGAGTATCTGGAAAAAATAAACCAGTAGGAAAAAAAGCTGCTGATACACAGGGGGAGTAAATAATGAATGGACAGGGGAAATTACTCACGCATTTTCTGAAGAATGCGGACAAGCTCGTTATCCCAGTTTATCAGCGCAACTATGATTGGAAAGAAGAACAATGCCGGAAGCTCTATTCGGATCTTATCAAAACAATTCGAGAAAAACGGCGGTGGCATTTCTTTGGAGGCATTGTCTCTGTTAGCGATCCAATGGGGAGCAGCTCAGACTATCTTGTGATTGACGGACAGCAACGCATTACCACGGTGTCTCTCCTGCTGTTGGCAATGGCAAATCTGATTCGAGACGGTAAGGTCGTGCCAGAGACGGATGACCTATATGAGCGTATCACCAAGCGATACTTGGTCGATGAAATCAACCCCAAAAACAGGAAAGTAAAGTTGAAACCTATCAAAGGGGACCAACATGCTTATGACCTGCTCTGGGGTGACCCATCCGATTTCGACCGGTCTTCAAACATCACACAGAATTACCTATATTTCTACAATGAGATTCAAAAGCAAGTGATCAGCATCGATCAGTTGTTCAATGCAGTTGAGCGTCTTCAGATCATCGACATTACATTGACTCCTCCCGACGATGACCCGCAACTAGTATTTGAAAGTTTGAACTCCACCGGAATGGATCTGAATGAAGGCGATAAGATTCGAAATTATGTGCTAATGGGATTAGATATTGAGGAACAGGAAAAGTTCTATGATGAATATTGGAATCCCATCGAGAGAAACGCCGGTTATGACAAAAAGGCCAATTCCTATGACGTGAGTCCTTTTATACGGGATTACTTGAGCGTCAAGCAGCACAGAATTACCAGCATGAAGGATATCTACCCCGAGTTCAAGTCGTTTGTCGAGAGACGAAACGACGGGATGGAAACTATTCTCAAGGATATGCTTTGCTATGCAAAACGCTATAACAAATTGATCAGCGGGTATTTTGACTTTCCGATTAAACTTCAAGCGTCCATTTACCGTATGAACCGATTTGAGAGCAGTGTGACACGCCCGTTCCTTATGGAAGTACTCCGGCTTCAAGAGGAAGACCTTCTTGATTATGCTCAGGTGACGGAGGTGTGCCGCATTGTCGAGTCCTATCTGCTTCGTCGAATTATCTGTGATTTGCCCTCAAACACCTTGAGCAAGGTATTCCTCACACTTGCGACTGATATTAAGCGGTTTGATGGCACTTTTGACCTTTTCATTGAAAAGATGAAGTTTGTTCTTACCAGCAAAAAAGAAAAAGCAGCATTCCCTGATGACAATACTTTTGCGGACTGTTTCCAGACTAAAAATATCTATTCCATGCCACCCCGATACAAAGCATATATCTTCGACCGGCTCGAAAATGGCGATAGTAATGAATATAAGGAAATCTATGGTCGGCTGGACAGCGGAGAATACACAATTGAACACATTATGCCCCAGAAGTTGACGCCAGCTTGGATTAGGGAACTTAAAGATGATGCTGAGCTGATACATGCCGATTGGCTCCACCGCATTTCCAACCTCACCATCACTGCCTACAATTCAAAGTACTCAAACAGTTCTTTTGATGACAAGAAGACCATGCCGGACGGCTATCTTCAGAGTGGAATCAAGATGAACCTGCGTATTGGCCAAAAGGAGCACTGGGGGCTGAAAGAATTAGAGGAACGAAGCGCTGAATTGGCGAAACAGGCTTTGACTTTATGGTCCTATCCAATTAGCACCTATCAACCGCCAGAGATCCAGTACGATGAGGTGTCTCTCGACGATGACATTCCTCTCACGGGTCGTACGCTGGTGAAATACCGCTTCAGAGATGTTGACCATGAAGCTCTTTCCTGGGTGGATATGTATACTGCCGTTTTGAAAGAACTCCATAACGGGAAAAAGGCGTATCTTAACTACTTGGCCGATGCTGATGATAGTGTCGATCTAGCCTACCAGGTGACGCGAGATCCTAAAAAGTTTGCGAATAGCGTTACGATCGACGAGGATTTGTATGTGTGGACGGGAACCGCAACACAGTATAAGATCAACACACTTCGAAAGTTCTTTGAGCAATATAATCAAGATCCAACCGATCTGATTTTCTTTCTGGAGGATGCAAAATCCAGTTCAGACAAGGCAGAAGACGATCATGACATTACACGGAGAAAGTACTGGGCAACTGCGCTCGACGCCATCCAACAATCAACCGGAACATTTCTGAATGTGACCTCCACAAAGAATAATCTGATTACCGGGACGACAAACCGCAGCGGAGTAACGATTAATTGTGTGGCAAACTTGGATTCCGTACGAGTGGAGATCTACATTGATTTGTGGGATTACGAGAAAACAAAAGAATTTTATGCAAAATTGGAAGCGCATAAGAATGCAATCGAGCAGACTTATGGCAAGGGCCTTATTTGGTACAATCAGGCCGACACTAGGTCTTGCCGTATCTATGACGAAATGAAAGATGTCAGCGTAAAAAACGAGGAAGATTGGCCTCGCATGATTGAGTTCCATGTTCAGCAGAGTGTCAAACTTCTGAAAGCCCTTACTCCATACCTTGGGTATGAATCCTAAGTGAGATATTCAAACTATTTCGATAGCTAATGAGGTGAGCGCAGTGTCGAATTATTTTAATGAAGATAACACTATTGAACAAATGGTGATTTCTTCCCTACGCAAAACCGGTTGGAAGTATATCGCTGCCGAAGAGCTTCCCCGTATGTATTCTGATGTACTTGTTGAGCCAATGGTAAAAGAGGCATTAATCCGCTTGAATCCTGAAATTGCGGAAGATCCGTCCCGCGCCGACGAGGTTATTTATAAGCTCAGGACGGTCATCTTATCTGTTCAGCCACACAACCTTGTGACACAGAATGAAGTTTTTAAGAAATTGATATTTGAAGAGAATTCCTATCCTTTTGGTAAGGATGGACGCATGATTCCAATCCGCTTCTTCGGTACTATGCGTAAAGAGGATCTTGCGCTGAACGAATATGTAGTTACGAATCAGTGGATATATCCGCAGGCCGATGGCGGCAAACGACTGGATATCGTCCTTCTGGTTAACGGCTTTCCAATTGTGATTGGTGAATTAAAGACGCCTGTGCGAAGTGCAATAACATGGCTTGACGCTGCCGGTGATATTTCCGCATATGAAAAGAGTATCCCTGCCATGTTCGTGACCAATGTTTTCAATTTTGCCACCGAAGGTAAATCCTATCGCTATGGTTCTATCAACATGCCGATTAACATGTGGGGGCCTTGGCACACAGCGACTCATAAAACTGAAGGCAGTCTGGTCGACGTGAAAACCAGCCTCGAAGATATGATTACGCCAGAAAAGGTTATGGATATCTTCCAGTTCTTCACTATGTTTGCAACTGATAAGAAGTACCGAAAGTATAAAATCATCTGTCGATACCAGCAGTTCGAGGGTGCCAACATGATTGTAAGTCGTGTTGTGGCTGGCTATCCAAAGAAAGGTCTTATATGGCATTTCCAAGGCTCCGGTAAATCTCTGCTCATGGTATTTGCAGCGCAGAAGCTGCGTATGATTCCTGAACTCAAAAATCCAACCGTTGTCATCGTGGATGACCGTATTGATTTGGAAACTCAGATTACAGCAACCTTTAATGCTTCCGATATTCCCAATCTGACCGGTGCATCCACCAAAGAGGAACTTATATCTTTCTTCCGAGGAGATATGAGAAAAATCTTGATTACTACCATTTTCAAATTCGGTGAAGTAGATGGTGAGCTAAACCCTCGGGATAACATTATTGTGATGGTCGACGAGGCGCACCGAACACAGGAAGGTGATCTGGGCGAAAAAATGAGGATGGCATTGCCCAATGCATTTTTCTTCGGTCTCACCGGTACACCGATTAACCGAACCGACAAGAATACTTTTGCCACATTTGGTGCCGAAGAAGATAGAACCGGGTATATGAGCCGTTATTCCTTCTCTGACTCCATCAGAGACGGCGCAACGCTGCCTTTGCACTTTGAGCCCGTTCCAGTAGAACTCCATGTTGATAAGGACAAACTGGACCGAGAGTTTGATACAATGACTGACGAGGCGGGTCTCAACAAGGAAGAAAAGAATGAGCTTTCTCGGAAAGTTAATATGAAGGCGATTATGTACAATCCTGCCCGTATCCGAAAGGTTTGTGAACATATCGCCAAACACTTTAAGAGTAAAATCGAGCCAAATGGTTACAAAGGGCAGGTCGTCGTTTACGACCGAGAGTGCTGCCTAATGTATAAGGAAGTCCTTGATGAACTCCTCGGCGAAGATGCCAGTACCATTGTTATGGATACCAATAACGATAAGGAAGACCGGTATAAGAAATACCGTAGAGACCGCGATGCTGAAGGAAAAGTTTTGGATAATTTCCGTGATCCGGCCAGCCCACTGAAGCTTGTGATTGTTACAGCCAAACTTCTGACTGGCTTTGACGCACCGATTCTTCAGGTGATGTACCTTGATAAACCAATGAAAGACCACACTCTCTTGCAGGCAATCTGCCGTACAAATCGGACTTATGATCAAAGTAAAACCCACGGCTTGATTGTTGACTATATCGGTATTTTTGACGATGTGGCACGCGCATTGGACTTCGACGAGAGCAGTATGCGCAAAATCATTACCAATATTGAGGAAATTAAGAAGCAGCTTCCGGCCCTTCTGAAAAAATGTCTTAATTATTTTATGGGTGTAGACAGAACAATTGAAGGATGGGAAGGACTCATGATGGCGCAGGAATGCTTACCCACAAATAAAGAAAAAGATGCATTTGCTGCCGACTACCGTGTTTTGAATCGTGCTTGGGATGCATTGTCGCCGGACGGTTTCCTGAATGTCTATAAGCCGGATTATCAATGGTTGTCTCGTGTGTACGAATCCGTAAAACCTACGGATGGCCGAGGAGGCTTGATTTGGGCCTCCCTTGGTGCAAAGACCATTGAGCTCGTCCACAATAATATGACTGTAGGCGATGCTGACGAGGATATGGACATCCTCGCTATGGATGCGGATCTGATTGACGAGTTTTTGGAAAAGCAGAAGGATTTGAAGAAGACCACAAAAAAAGTCGAAATCAACCTTGTTGCTAAAATCATGAAGCACACAAAAGACCCTAAGTTCATAAAACTGGGAGAAAAATTGGAAACACTTCGAGGTAAGCATGAACAGGGACTTTTGACAAGTATAGAGTTCCTCAAGCTTCTACTGGAGCTTGCAAAAGAAGCAGCGCAGGCTGAAAAAGAGGTTGTGCCCGAAGAAGAGGTCGATAAGGGTATCGCCGCACTTACCGAACTATTTAATGGTTTAAAAAATCGTAGTACGCCTGTTATTGTTGAGCGTATCGTTGCTGACATTGACAGCATCGTTAAGATTGTGCGCTTCGATGGTTGGCAGAGCACGACTGCTGGTAAGCAAGAAGTTAAAAAAGCGCTCAGAAGCGTTGTGTGGATCAAATATAAAATTAAGGACAAGGATGTCTTTGATAAGGCTTATAACTACATTGAACAGTATTATTAACACCAGTACGACAGGAAGCGAGGAAATTAGATGATAGGAGCTATTATAGGTGATATCGTCGGTTCCCGTTTTGAATGGGACAATCATAAATCTAAGGATTTTGATTTTCTGACACATAAGTGTTTCTTTACCGACGATTCCGTCATGTCTTTGGCCGTGTGTGATGCACTACTCCATGCCAAACCAGATTACAGCAATTTAAGCAAAGTAGCTGTTGAATCCATGCAGCGTATTGGCCGACCATATCCGCATTGCGGATATGGAGGTTTCTTCCGCCGATGGATCTATTCAGATAATCCGCAGCCATATAACAGCTACGGTAACGGAGCTGCAATGCGTGTAAGCGGATGTGGTTATGCCGCCACTTCCATTGAGGAGGCCATCCGGTTCTCAAAAGCCGTTACATCAGTAACTCACAATCATCCAGAAGGTATTAAAGGAGCCGAAGCTACGGCTGTTGCAGTGTTTTTGGCCAAGTCTGGCAGCAGCCTTATGGAAATTCAGGATTACATCGTTAAAAACTACTATCCGATCGACTTTACATTGAATTCTATCCGTGATACATACCAGTTTAATGAGACCTGCCAAGGAACAGTCCCACAGGCTTTTGAAGCATTTTTTGAATCGACCGGTTTTGAAGATGCCATTCGTAATGCAATCTCTATTGGCGGCGATAGCGATACTCTTGGAGCCATCACCGGAGCCGTGGCAGAAGCCTACTACGGTGTGCCTACCAGTATAAGAAAGCACGCACTCACTTTTTTGGACGAGCGTCTCCTATCTGTTTTGTTGGAGTTTGAAAATAAATTCCCTGCGAAATTAGAGAAGATTCAGGAAAATGGAAGCATTGCTATCAGTCCATCAATAGATAGGAAAGTCAAGGCAGGTGAACGATCAGAGATGATGCAATCAGCTATGGATGTTGCTGACATGGAACTAGAAGCCAGTGTTTCGCACCCCGAAGAAACAACCAGTCAGAAACTCTTCTCCCATCTGTTCGAGGCATGTAATATTTTGCGTGGCCCAATCAATCAGGACGAGTACAAAAGCTATGTGACCCCAATTCTTTTCTACAAGCGCCTTTCTGATGTTTATGATGAAGAAACCCAGGCAGCGCTAGAAGAGTCCGGAGGCGATGAAGAGTATGCCAGCTTCCCAGAAAATCATCGCTTTGTGATCCCTGAAGGGTGTCATTGGCAGGATGTCCGGGAGGTTAGCGAGAATGTTGGTGTTGCTATCATCAATGCCATGAATGGTATTGAACGAGCAAATCCCGATACCCTGAGCGGTGTATTCAGCAGCTTTGATGATGCCAACTGGACCGACAAAGCAAAACTCTCCGATGAACGCCTGAAAGATTTGATTGAACACATGTCGAAAATCAAAGTCGGCAACAGGAACTACTCTGCGGATGTCATGGGCGACAGCTATGAATTCCTTATCAAGAAATTTGCAGATCTTTCAAAAAAGAATGCGGGTGAATTCTATACGCCTCGCTCCATTGTAAAACTGCTGATCATGTTGATGGCTCCGAAAGCTGGAGAAACTGTCTATGATCCAGCCTGCGGCACGGGAGGAATGCTCATCGAGGCAATCCGATACATGCATGACGACAAGTTGACCTATGGCAAGATTTACGGCCAAGAGAAAAACCTTGCGACCTCTGCAATTGCCCGTATGAATCTCTTCCTTCACGGCGCACGGGATTTCAAAGTTACTCAAGGCGACACACTTCGTTCTCCTAACTATCTAGATCGCGGTTCCCTACAGACCTTTGATTGCGTGGTTGCTAATCCGCCGTTCTCACTCAAGAACTGGGGCGCTGAGCAATTCAGTAGCGATATTTACGGGAGAAATATTTGGGGATGCCCGACAGACTCAAATGGTGACTTTGCCTGGCTACAGCATATGATTCAATCCATGAATCCGAAAACAGGACGGTGCGCCGTTGTTCTTCCCCAGGGGGTGCTGTTCAGAAGTGGCAGAGAAGGTGAAATCAGACGACACCTTGTAGAATCTGACAAATTGGAAGCTATCATCACGTTGGCAAGCGGTGTCTTCTACTCCACCGGAGTTTCTGCCTGTATCCTGTTTCTGAACAATAAAAAAGCGCTTGATCACAGGGGCCGCATCTGTATGATCGACGGAGCTGGCATCTATACACCGCAGCGTGCGCAGAATATCATGACCGAAAACGACATCCAGACAGTTTATAGCCTTTATTATTCTTATGAGGATGTGATTGAAAAGGTCAAAATTGTAACAATCCCAGAAATTAAAGAAAAAGACTACTCCCTCGCGATTAACAACTATATTGAAAAGAAGGAGCAAGAAATAGTTCCTCCAGCAGAAATCCGCAGGCAGTATTTTGAGGCATTCGAAAAAATGATTGCTGCTGAAGAAACAATGCGCCGGCTCTTATTGGAAGGAGGCTACATCAGTGAGTAATAGAATTACCATCGAGGAACTGCAATCCTATCTATGGAACTCAGCAGTCCTTCTGAGAACAAACATTGATGCCGGCGCTTACAAACAATATATTTTCCCTTTGCTGTTCTTTAAGCGCATCTGCGATGTGTATGACGAAGAAACTGCTCTGGCAATCGAGGAGTATGGCGAGGATGCCGCCGAGTTTGATGCAGACGAAATTCATACTTTCGTGGTGCCGGACGGTTATCACTGGAATGATGTCCGTGCAGTATCAGAAAATGTTGGTGTTGCCATCGTCGAAGCGTTTCACAAGGTCGAAAACGCCAACGTTGATAAATTGCAGGGCATCTTCGGTGACGGCGCATGGACGAATAAGAACCGTTTGCCTGACCGCCTTCTAAAGGAACTTATAGAGCATTTCAGCACCAAGACGCTCTCTATTGCAAACTGTCCGGAAGATGAACTTGGCCAGGGTTACGAATATCTGATCAAAAAGTTTGCTGATGACAGCGGACATACCGCACAAGAGTTTTATACCAATCGAACAGTCGTTCATCTAATGACCGAGATGCTGAAACCTGAATCCGGCGAATCCATCTACGATCCGACGTGTGGCAGTGCGGGTATGTTGATTTCTGCTATCGCATATCTAAAGGAAAAGAACAAGGAATGGCGTAATGTGGCCGTTTACGGCCAGGAAATCAATGCACTAACATCCGCTATTGGCAAGATGAATCTATTTCTTCATGGAGTTAAGGACTTTAGCATTGTTAACGGAGACACACTCAAAGCTCCTGCTTTCGTTGAGAATGGCAGACTTCAGCAGTTCGATTTGTGCCTTGCAAATCCACCTTACTCCATCAGTCAGTGGGACCGTGCGGCCTTTGAGAGCGATAAGTACGGTCGCAACTTCCTAGGCGTGCCCCCCCAAGGCCGTGCCGACTATGCTTTCCTCCAGCATATTATAGCCAGCCTAAAAGAAGATACCGGTCGCTGTGCAATTCTTTTCCCACATGGGGTTCTCTTTCGCAATGAAGAAAGCTTTATGCGTGAAAAACTAATACGCAGTGATAAAGTTGAGTGTGTCATTGGCCTTGGCGCAAATCTTTTCTATAACTCGCCAATGGAAGCCTGTATTATGATCTGTCGCATGACCAAGCGTCCTGACCGCCGTGGGCAGGTGCTTTTCATCAATGCGGTCAATGAGGTCGAGCGCAGAAATGCGCAGAGCTATTTGGAAGACCGACACATTGCGAGAATCGCTGCCGCCTATGACAGCTATACCGATGACAATGGCTTTGCAAAGGTTGCAACCATTCAGGATATCGCAGATAATAATTTCTCCTTAAGTATCCCGCTTTATGTCAAATCGGAGATAGACGATAATGAAGTCGATGGACGTACTGTTCAGGAATGCTATGATAGTTGGCTTGCGGCCTCTGAAATGATGAAACTGAGCTACGAAAAGCTCAATACACTATTAGGAAAGGGGGCAGGTGACAATGGGTAAGGTTTGTCTTGGTGATGTAGCCTTAGAACATAAGGAAACCTGCAAATGCTGCAAAGATGGCTATCCTATCGTCGGACTGGAACATCTAATCCCGGAAGAAATCACTCTGACCGCATGGGACGAAGGCAGCGCAAATACCTTCACTAAAATGTTCCGCAAAGGAAATGTTCTCTTTGGTCGCCGTCGCGCCTATTTGAAAAAAGCTGCTGTTGCACCTTTCGATGGAATCTGCTCTGGAGACATTACAGTCATCGAGGCAAAAACTGACCGCCTCCTACCGGAGCTGTTACCATTCGTTATTCAGAATGACGCTCTATTTAACTTTGCTGTTGGTAAATCCGCCGGTTCCCTCTCTCCGCGCGTGAAGTGGGAACACCTGAAGAATTTTGAGTTTGAACTGCCGGATATGAATAAACAAAAGGAACTGGCTGCATTGCTCTGGGCCATGGATGATACAAAGAAATCCTATCAAAAGCTGATTTCTGCTACAGATGAACTGGTGAAATCTCAATTTATCGGGCCTTTTGAACGAAAAAAGTTCGTCGTTCATGGCGCAC
>ENA-UOJC01000774-UOJC01000774.1-human-gut-metagenome-genome-assembly--contig:-C104-NODE-774-length-51934-cov-12.113129_pt1 | contig 51934 bp, 50 predicted proteins | sample MGYA00242339_ERZ723886 | MGnify/ENA metagenome assembly ERZ723886 | reverse complement strand
GCCCCCCCCCAGAAAAGCTTGCTATACTTGACTTTTGCATATTTACTCTCCTTTTTTATTATATATACTTAAATTATAAACTATTTTTATAGAAATTTCAAGGTACAGGGTCATAACCGCCTTCATGTAACGGATGACATTTTGAAATTCTTTTTATTCCAAGCCAGCCGCCTTTTAATAACCCGTATTTAATTATTGCCTGACGTGTATATTCAGAACAGGTCGGATAAAAACGGCACACCGGTGGCGTATGCCTTGATATTTTTTGATATATTCCAATTAGAAATAATATAAAATTTTTCATTTACTATAATTCCGTCATTGCACTATCACCAATAGTATCAACAGCCTCAACCTTGATATCAGTAATAAGTTCCGAATAAGATATTACAACAATAGTTGGAATATGTCTTTCAAGCAGCTGATAAAGCGGCAATCTTATTCTTGGAGAACAGAGAATTACAGGCTGATGACCACAGGCCTGCTGAGCTCTAATCATTGTTGTGGCCGCACTTTCAATCAATTCCTGCACCTGCATAGGATTCAAAAGAAACATCGTACCCAGCTCAGTTCTCTGACAGCTGTCATCAAGGATTTTTTCCCAATCAGGAGAAAGAGTAAGAGCATACAAAACCTTATCATCCCCGACATTAGAAAGACAAATTTGACGTCCCAGAGCAGCTCTTAGACGTTCTGACAAGATATCTGGTTCTTTAGAAAATCTAGCATAATCGCAAAGTCTTTCAAAGACAAATATAATATCCTTAATTGAAACCTTTTCCCTGATAAGGTTAACAAAAATCTTTCTTAAATCACTTGTAGAAATAATAGTCGGAACAAGGTCGTTAACAAGAGTAGGGTCTTGAGAACGAACAAGTTCCATAAGCTTAAGTACATCTGTTTTTGTCATAACTTCATCAACGTGTTTTCTAACACATTCCTGTAAATGTGTAACTATAACATCAGTTGAATCTATAGCAGTAACAGAACGGGCAGCTTTGGCATCATCCGGAGAAATCCAGTATGCCTGAGTCTGATATGTAGGATCAATACCGATAATTGCATCTTCAGGAACCTCTTTTCTCACAGCATCCCACTGATCGGCAATAACCATTAAACGCCCCGGATAAACATAACCGGTAGCTACAGTATTACCACGAATTGAAATCATATATTCATTGGCATCAAGTGCTGATGAATCCATAATTCTTATATTAGGAAGAATATACCCCAATTCATCCGTAACTCTTTGACGGAGTGCCGCAATTTTGGCAAGCAGCTGTCCTTCCTGATCAGGATCAGCAATTACAAGCAGATTTGAACCTACCTGTAAACTCAAAACATCAACCCCCAAACGTTCATACATTCTGTTCGGGTTAACCAAATCCTGCATGTTTTGTCTGACACTTTCCAACTGCCCCAACTGAGACTGTACATCCGCGTTAATTAATACAGAGAATCCGGCAACAAATAAGCCGATGGCAAATACCGTAAACGGAAGCCATGGCAATCCTGTCCAGTGCCCTGTCAGAGCGAGCAGAACCAGGAATCCGGCAGCAAAGAACAAGGCGTTAGGTTTACTCATAATCTGTCCGGCAACATCAGAACCTAATGATGCACTCTGAGCAGAGGAACGGGTCATAAAGACACCGGCAGCTATTGACATCAAAAGAGACGGAACCTGTGAAGCCAAACCGTCACCGATAGTAAGAATTGTATATTTTGAAACAGCATCAGCAAGCTGCATCTGGTTCATTAAACATCCTATACACAACCCTCCGACAATGTTAATGATTACGATAATAATACCTGCAATAGTATCCCCTTTTACGAACTTCATCGCACCGTCCATACTACCGAAAAGGTTTGACTCTCTCTGCAAATCTTCACGTTTTTTTGTCGCTTCTTCAGGAGAAATTAAACCGGCATTAAAGTCAGCATCAATAGTCATCTGCTTACCCGGCATAGCATCCAATGCAAATCTTGCCGCAACTTCTGCGATACGTTCAGCACCTTTTGTAATTACCATAAACTGAACAATCGTAATAATAAGAAATATTACACCGCCAACAATCATATTTCCGCCGGTGACGAAGGTTCCGAACGCATGAATAACTTCTCCGGCCTCTCCTTTTGCAAGAATAAGTCTGGTTGAAGCAATAGATAAACAAAGCCGGAACATTGTACCGATAAGAATTATTGAAGGGAAAGAGGACAGTTCCAGAGTTTTTTGTACATAAAGAGCAAACATCAAAAGAACAATTCCCAGAGTAATATTCAAACATATACAAATATTAACAATCCAATTAGGCAGCTCAACAAGAAGTATGACAATCAGGAACAATACAAAGATTGCCATAAAAACTTCACTTAACGGATTTCCTGAACTTTGCCCCTGTGCCATCAGACTTCTTTCAATGCCTCATAAATTATCGACAACTGAGTTTCAATCGTCGCATCTACTATACCGTTTGCGGTTGTAACCAGACATCCGCCTTCCGTAACTTCTTCATCCGCCAGAACCGAAACTTTCGCATCCAGTCCGGCAATATTCAGAATTTCAGGAATTTGCTGCTTTATAACATCAACCTGAACCGGATTAACCCTCAAGGAAATTTTGTTTTCATCTTTTGACAGGCCTTTAAGTACGTCAATAATCGTATTTATCAAGACCTGCGGGTCTTCTTCCGTTTCTTTTTTAATGATTTTTTGTGCAATATCAACACTTATCTGCAGAATATCAGGTGCAATCTGTTCGTAAACAGCCTGAGGAGCACTCATAAACATTTCAAAACTCTCACGTACCTGTTGAATTTCAGCCCGTGCCTGCTCCAATCCGGCCTGATAACCCTCATTTCTTGCGGCTTCTCTAATCGAATCAGCTTCCTCTCTCGCTCTTGATACAAGATTTCTGTCATCAACCCTTCTGAAACCCCGTCTTCTGTCACCTTTTCTACGTTCTTCCCGCTGTGTAAAGTCAATATTATCAAGACTAAATAAATCAATATCTTCCGGCTCAGCCGATACAGGCTGTTCCTGAGACTTAGTTTCAGAATTTAAACTTTGACTATCTGCAACATTTTCCTGTTGAGGAGGGGATAACATTTCATCAGAAACAATGTCAGCATTATTTTGTTCAACATCTTCACTGGCAGGCACATCAAAAGTTTCCGCAGATATTTCTTCAGTCTGCAAAACCTCCTCCGGCACATTCCCCGATTCCCTGTTAAGCTTTTTCTTCTTAATAATCATGATTTAACAATATTATACACCATTTTGGATATAGGAGGCAACAATCTTTGCAATTCTCGGGGACATTTCATAATATTCATCTTCAAGAGCATTAAAAACTAATCGTCGCACATACTGCCTTTCCATTTGAAGCATTTGCTCAAGTTTAGGCTTGCTGTAATTTTCAACAACAGTTTTTAAATTTGCAACGAGACGTTTTTTATTAACTTCTGTTGCTCCTGGAATATTATCAGCAATTTCATCAAGACATTTCATTGTTAAAGTCGGGTCAACCTGTTCTTCAAGGTTATCGACATACATGTATTTAATAACGGTTCCGGCAACATCCTGATCAAACCGTTCCAAAATTGATTGAACTTTTTCTTCATCGACACGTTTAAGCAGCAGTGCAAGAGAAACCAGTTTTAAAAGTTTAGGCGGAGCATATTTATCATTTTTAGCGGCAGGCACCCCACCAGTACCTTGTGCTGCAGGTAAATTATTCTGTGCAGGTTGAACAGCACCGCCTGCTTGTGGCTGTTGCGGAAGGTTTTGTGCAGCGGCCTGCTGTGCTTGCTGAGCCTGTTGTGCCTGTTCAACTTCACCATTCTGCTGCATTTCCTGCATCATTGAATCGATATTTGACTGTTTTGAGGCAAATTCCATTAAACCTTCATCAATAAGCCCCTTATCCTTTAGTTCGGCTATTGAATCAAGATATGCTTTTTTTACATGATGTTCTATCAGCTGAAGAATCTGCTCTTGCGGCAATTCTTGTTTAAAAGTCTGCTTTGCTATTTCAAAAATAGTAAAGGCAATCTTCTGCATAATAGGATCCCAGTATTGCTGCGGGATTCCCGAACGAATAAGGTCAACAGATTTATGATACGACCATTCTGCGATAATCTGGGTTATCATAACTGCCTGATCGGCATTAAAATTTAACTCTGTATCATTATAAAGAGCTTCTCCGGCAAGCATTGAAAAATTCAAAAGAGTATTTGTAACATAGGCCCTCTGACTTGCATTAAAATCCTTAGGCACCAGTTCTGTTGCCTGCGATGCCAAATTTTGTGCAAAACCTTTGTAGTCAAAACCTTGTATAGCCATTTTCTTTTATACCCGTTTTATCTGCTTTGTTCAATCCAGCTCTTTATTTTATCTGCCGTAACTTCACTGTCCGCACTGTCAATATTTCCGGAAATAGTTTCAAGAGCATTAACCATTTCCTGCGGAGAACGAATTGCGATATATTCTCTGTTCTGCTGCTCAAGTAATCCTTGTGCAAGTTCATCCTGTTTTGATTGAAGTTGTGCAGCCCTGACATTAACATCAGAAAGTTCTCTATCCTGCTCGGCTTCTTTTTGACGTAAGCGTTCTACTTCCATAGCATTAGCTTCCTGAATCTGGCGGACTTTATCAGAAACGGCTTTAAATACAATCACAAGACCAATCGCACTCAAAGCAACCGCTAGCCACCAAGGATTACCGCTTTCATCAGGCTTCGGAAGATTTACCGGTCTGTCGGAAGCCAGATAAGGATCTACCGTATCCGAGAATACGATTGCAACATTATCGGGATCAACTTTCGGGCTTGCTGCATGTGCGACAAGCTCTTTCAGATCGTCTTCGGTAATCTCAGGAGGAAGCACACTTCTTTCAAGAGTAACTGCAATAGAAATCTCTTCAATCATACCGGGCTTTAAGTACTCATTAAGCTGTGTTTTACTGACACCATACTGAGTTTCAGTTGCAGAACGCGAGTAGCTTCTTTCCTGACTTGAATCCATTCCGCCGCCGGCAATTCCGTTTGGAACATAAACACTTACTGCATTTAAATTCCTGTTACTGTCACGGGTTTCATCACCAAGACCCTCGGTAAATGACTGCTCATTGACAGAGGCTTTTCTGTCAGGATCATAATCCGTACTGTACTTTTCTGCAGGTGCCTGACGAAGGAAAGTGCTGACGGTTGCAACATAATTACCTTTCCCGATTAATCTGTCCAACTGAATCTGAACTTTTTGCTGCATATATTTATCGTTTTCTTCAATTTTTGCAAGCATTTCATCAGAAGCATTCATTATACTATGATAAACATTACCGTTTGTATCGGTAATTGAAATATTTTCAGCCTCTAATCCGGAAACACTGCCAAGAAGAAGATTTGTAACTGCCTTTACTTTTAACTGATCTAATTTTTCACCCGACGGCATTACAATCTGAACTGTTGCAGTAACAGGTTTCTGCATTGAGGTAAACATTGTTTGTTCCGGAATTGAGATAAAGACTGAGGCATTTTCAATCGGAGGAATCTTTCTTATTAATCTTGACAATTCCCCGTTGATTGCTCTAACCAGTCTTATTCTTTTATCTTCTTTTGTTGAGGTAAAATCACCTTTATCAAAAATTTCAAGCCCTGTATTTTGATCCATCAAACCGCTTTTAACAATAGCAAGAAGAGCCTGATCCCGCTGAGTCATTGTATATTCTTTTAAAAAAATAGTAGATTTAGTACCATCAAGTTTTCTGCTTGCGACAATACCTTCGCGTGCAAGGAGAGCTTGAATTTCTATTGCTTTACCCAAATTATCGGTAGTCAATAAATCCAGAGGTTCTTTGATAACTTTTTCACTTACAACCCTTGCGGCCCCGTTAGAAGACTCGCTGCCCGATACTGCAACAATCGATATGGTAAGGATAAGAGCTATTACCAGTACAGCTCCGCCTATAATTCCGTATAATAAAGGTTTATTTTGTAAAATCTTTTGAAAATCCATATCGTCCCCGAGGTCTGTTTTATTTTAGTATTCCCTATTTATTACCAAGTCGTAGTGATGTTTTAAATTTATACCTGAATCTGCATTACTTTGTCATAGGCCTGTATAACCTTACCGACAGCAGTAGTTGCAATATTGACAGTTATTTCGGATTTGGCCATTGCGGTCATAACATCATGTATATCAACATTTGTATTTCCTGACATTACGTCCTTCAAGAGGTTATCCGGAGCATTCAATTCCTGATTAAAATTCTCCACAAGCCCTGAAAAAACAGCTTTGAAATCTCCTGTCGCAGGAGTTTCCATTCTCTCCATTCTTGCGGACGGAATACCATATAGTCCGGAATCAAGCTTTGTATGCTGGATTCTGGCTGGTAAATTGTAACTCGGATAAAAATCTCCCATAATTTAATGACCTCCTATTTTATTCTATCTTATTAATATATGTTTTGTTAAGCGTTTCAGCCAAAAATCATCCGTTTGACCGAGAAAAACAGATAAAATTAGACCATACCGACTAACACGATATGGTCTTAATGATTTTTTTTTGAAAGTCATGCTGATAATTTCAATACAAACTTTAAAATATTATTCCGCCTCAAGTTCACGTCTGATGTCGTCAACTGTTACATGAAGAATCGGAGAATTTTCGTCCTTTCTCAATACAACATTTTTTATTCCGGATTGAACAATGAACCTTTTACACAAAATACAAATAAAGTTATGCCCCCAGATATACATAGTTGCATCTTTACATCTGTCCTGACCTGCCTGAATTATTGCATTCTGCTCGGCGTGAATGGAGCGGCAGGTTTCATAACGCGTTCCGGATTGAATATTATGCTTAATCCTGTAGCATTCACCGCGTTCCGCACAAGATTCAACCTTAGAAGGAGTGCCGTTATATCCGGTTGCTTTAATTTTTTTATCTTCACCTACAATTACGGCTCCGACCTGAGCTCTTATACAATTTGAGCGGCTTGCACAGGTCTTTGCCAGATCCAAAAAGTAATCTTCCCACGATTTTATTTCCATTTTCATACTCCCTTTTTTCTTCATATTATTATAAAAAATAAATATTCTCAATCTGAATTGACAGAAGAATCTTTATATTTTAGACTGTATAAAGCGGAGATTGTGATGTCTTTAATTAACTTTATTAAAAAAATATTCAAGAAAAAATGCAGTCTGAAATCAATAAACAAAGAGGAACTTGATAAAGAAATCAGTAAATTTAATTCCTGCGGCATAAATGATACACAGAGGACACCAAGACTTATAGTTTCATTAACATCATTTCCGCAAAGAATGCACGATATCCATTATTGTTTGTATTCTTTGCTTACACAGACATTAAAACCTGATATGATTATTCTCTGGCTTGCGGAAGAACAATTTCCAAACAGAGAAACCGATATTCCACAGCAAGTTCTGAATTTGCAAAAATTCGGGTTAACAATAAAATGGTGCAAAAATTTATATTCTTATAAAAAATTAATTCCGACACTTGAAGAATTTCCAAATGATATTATTATCACAACTGACGATGATATTTTCTATGAAAAAGACTGCATTGAAAAATTATACAAAAGTTATATTGAAACACCTGATACTATAAGCTGCCACCGCTGCCACAGAATAAAAACCGGTAAAAACGGTGAAATTTTATCTTACAAAAAATGGACAAAAAAAATCTCCGGAGAATCAGTAAGTTTCAAAAACTTTTTCACAGGAGCAGGTGCTGTTCTTTATCCGCCACATAGCCTTTATAAAGATATAACCAATATTGAATTATTTACCAAATTGGCTCCACATGCAGATGATATCTGGTTCTGGGCAATGGCTGTATTGAACAATACACAAATAAAAGTTGTAAAAAATAACATAAAAACTAATACATATATTAACCCGGAAAGAGAAAGAGGACTTACAGGCGAACTTACTCTTTTTGCATCCAACAAAAAAGGCGGAAATGATATTCAAATGATGAATATTCTAAAAAATTACCCGCCGCTGAAAGAAATTATAAACAAATAATCCGTCCGCACGAAAATCGGCTGCATATCTACTTTAAACAGATGATATTTATAAATTCTCCTGAATAAAAATCTTAATATTACCGTATAATTTATTATAGAATGTTGACTTTAAAAAAAACATGATTATAACAGTTAACGTAGTAGTATAAAGAAATTTCATAATGAAGGAGAGCAGCTTATGGGTATGGCAGCTTCACAAGCCAGATATTTAGGTTTAACAGCAAGAAAAACAAACGTTGAATATGAAGGACAGCAAATAAATCAGGCACGTACGGCCCTTGCAAACCAGAGTGCAAATACATTTAATGATCTTCTGGCACTTGAAGTACCGACAGCTCCAAGCACTCAGGATTATACTGAATTAATCTATTCTTATGAAGAAGGAACTGAAAAAGAAACTATTACCGGTATGGCAAAACTGGAAAATGATCCTGACGGATACAATTATCTTGTAACCCATTACCATTATGCTGATGTTTATACCGGCGTTCAAAATAAACTTGCTAATCCACAGGTAATAGAAAGCGACAGTTCGCAAAGAGGTTCTGTCAGCAGAGATTCAATAGGGACAGTGGAAGAACCGACCTATAGCATTAACGGTCACGAATTATCAAATTATGACCCTGCCGATCCGACACAGAGTGAATTATACAGCAGGCTGGCAGCTGAATATCCTGAACTTGCAAATGCTGAAATATCTAATTTAAGATTTTACACAGACGTTGACGGAAATGTTCATTTTGTAATGAACACAGAAGTTACCGGAGATGGAACGGTCAATTCTTACTCCATTGACCCTGACACCCAAAATCCGACAGTACAAACACTAAACAGAGGCAGTGTCACTGAAACCATGCCGGAAAACGTAACATATACTGTTAACGGACATCCTGTAAGTTCTTACGACCCGACAAATCTTACTCAGAAAAATGTATTTGATAAAATTTCACAAGATTATCCGTCTATAGCCAACAATATTGATGATGTAAGATGCTATACGGATGACAGCGGTGCCATTCATTTTACGACACAATCAGCACTTGAAGGAACAGGAGATATAACAGATTATTCTGTCTTGAGCGGAATTCCGACACATGTCGGCAACTGTGAATTAACTCAATATAATCCGAATGATGCAGAACAAAAAGCCGCATATGAACAAATTTTAAAAGATTGGCCGGATTCTTCTCTGGCACTTTCAGACCCTTCAGATATTTATGTATGGGAATTTCAAGGAGAAACCCGTTTTGCATCAAGAAACGACTTAACAAGTGCTGCAATAAGCGGTCCTGACCAGACACAACCTTCCGAAAATCAGGACAAACTAACTTACTACGTTGCTCAGGATGTTAAAACAAAAATTGAAAGAACAGAAAAAGCAATGATTGATGTCGATGAAAAAGGACGACCACAATCTGTAAAATTTGAAGATTCATCAGTAACATATGCACTTTCAACCGAAACGGTAACCGACGATGCTGCTTACCAGGACGCAATGAATCAGTATAATTACAACATGGAAGTCTATGAAAAGAAAATTCAGGATATCAATGCCAAAACTAAAAAAATTCAAGAACAGGACAGAACCCTTGAATTAAGACTCCGACAACTTGATACCGAACAGGAAGCACTGCAGACGGAAATGGAAGCGGTTCAAAAAGTTATTGAGAAAAATATTGAATCAACATTCAAAACATTTGAATAAAATATTTAAATTAGTAAAAAGAGGTACAAATGTCTTACAAAAACGACAGTTATCTGGTAATAGCAAACAAATTCGGCTCGGCAAGCGGTGACGCAAAAGCCATGCTTTTTGAGACTTATGACAAACTGAGAGACTTAACCGTATCAGGAAACGGTGCCGGAACAGGTTTCGGAATGACAGGAAGTTTTCTCTACAGAATCGCCAGTTTAATGGCACCATCATCGTTTGCAAACGTCTTTGGAGCGTCAGAAACAATGAATATTCCGGGAACATCCTATAATTCTTCTTTGTCCGGAGGTTCGGCTTATGGTATTGATTCATTATACAACTATTCAGGATTTCCAAGCGGTGCAGCTCCGATTTCATGGAGTTTTGGAGGTACAACAACAGGCGGAGCCTCAAGTATCCTGGGCTGGGGGAGCTCTACAGGCGGTACAGCAACCGGATATGCCTCCAATATAGGCGGAATAGCGGATATTGCAAATGCCGCTGCATATGGTCTTGGAGCATCCAACGGCTACGGTTGGGTAGGTAAAAATATTGTTCTGCCTATTGCCGGTATGATTTCAGGATGGGGCGGTATAATGCAGGCCGCTGCTCCGTATCTTGGAGAATGGGGACTCCCTGCAATAGTTATGTCTAACTTAATGCAGGGTACATCTTCCGCCGCACTTGCCGCATACCAGAATGTTTCAGGCAACATCACCGCAAATGCCGATGTTATTCTCTCAAATAAAGTTCGAAACATTGAAACAGTTTGTAAAATGCTTGATACGCAGGGTGATGTTGTTAAAAAGATGCTTAAAGAATCAATCGATGGCGACAGTAAAGCTATTCAAAACTTATAACACTTATAACCATTTAAAAATATGTAAAATTTTATTGCAAAAACAAATAATCCTGAAATTTTCATTAAAGTTTCAGGATTATTTGCCGATACATAAAACAGAAATCTGAAAATATCTTGATTTCTGAGTGTAATGACAACAAACAAGACCGGTAAACTTTAGTTAAAACATGTTACAAAACCTTTACAAACATGGCAATATTTTCACCGTAAATGTTTTTATATACATGTAGGTCTAAAGTGTAAGGAGAAAAATGCTTCGTGATACTTTAGAGATGAATATAAAAAGAATACTCGATTTCTTGATATATTCAAAAAATTTCCTAATAAGAAAAAGCCCGATAAAGGCTATGATGAATTCGATTGTAGAAGGTATCAGAGATTTTCTTACAATGAAAAGAAAATTGAAAATGGCACAATACAGATTGAATTATCACAGGCACCAGTTCCAGAAAATGGAACAGCTCATAGCGGAAAACAACCAGCATAGCTTTTTGAGGGGAAACAATCTCAACGAAACCAGATAAAGGGAAAAAGCAATGGGTGTCATTACAGATACAATCAGAATGCATTATTTGACGAATGTCAAAATGGATTTGGAATTTAAAATCCAGCTGGTAACTCAAAACCGTATGGAATTAACAGAAGCTTGCAATGATTTAATGCAGGTTGGTTCCGACTATGATTCTGATAACCCTATAATGAAAACACTTAACCAGCGTCAGCAAAAGTTAAAAATTCTGGAACAAAAACTTGAACATCAAATGGAACAATACCAGATAAGATTAAAAATGGTTGAAACAGAACTCGGCTCATGCAAACAGAGAATTGATAAAAATATTCAGGAAGCCTTCTCTTATTAGTTCATAGCGATATAATTAATTAGTTTGAATAAAAAGACTGATAATATCATTTACTGCAGCATATTGTCTTTGATATTTCTGTGTTTGAGCCTCAAGAATATTAATCTGTTTTTTATATTCAAGAATGCTGTTCTGGCACTCTCTTGCTGATTGATTTAAGCTTTCCTGTACCTGCTGGGCTTCCTGCAAAACACTATTCATTGAAATTCCAAGAGCTTCCATTGTCTGTTTTATAATCAAAGCACCGGTATGTTTTGAAACCCCTGAAGGCAATTTTGTAATCAACTGTTTTAACACTGCAACATTGGAAGGAAGTTCCATTTCTTCAACTGCAGATAAATCAGGAGCAGGAGCAGCCTGCTGAGCAGTATAAGAAGAACCGTAAAAATTTTCCTGAGAATTTACGGTAGGAATTTGAGTTTGAGGGTGAGCAATCTGCGAAAAATTGAAGGTCTGGCTTTGTGCCTCACGTCTTGCTGATTCTAAATCTACAGAAGCAACAGCTTCCTGTAATGATTTTGACAGAGCATTTTCAGCTTCATCAGATGTAATGTTTTGCTGCACATTGTACTGATTGACAGGCTGAACAAATGGTTCTGAAACCGGAGTGATTTCAATATCATTTTGTTGTTTTAATGCTTCAACGATTTTTTTACCGACACCTTCTGTAATTTTGTTGTTAATCATCTTTCCCTCAAAAATTTTTTATAAAAATAAACTAATTGAATTATAGTAAAGACAAAAAATTATTTCAACAAATATATGCTAAAGTTACGAAATACTAAGAAGTAATATTGTTTTTGGACTTGCAAGAAATATATTTTACTGATAAAATCTTAAGTTGATATAATTTAACAGAAGAGGTAACAATGGCAAGAAGAATTAACGTCAGAATATTTGAAAATAGTGAAAATGACTTGTGGGAACAGGTTGAAGAACTTGAATACGGAGCATTCACAGACCTTCCACACGGAGAGAATCCTCAACAGAAAGCCGAATTATATAAATCTCCGCAAATGATAGACTATGCAGTGATTGATAATCAGGCTCTTTCTTATAATGAGATAACTAATCTTGTGGAAGTTACTACGATTATAAGCGACTTTTATGATGTTCCTGCATGTGCAATCGTAAATAACGGAAGTCCTTGCGGGGTTGCTCTGGGAAGAAATATTGAAGAAGCCTACGAAAAAGCTTTTGACTGTGATCCGATAGCATCATTTTCAGGGACAATAGGGTTCTCAAAAAGCGTAAATGCCGAAGTTGCCAAGCACATAAACTCTATGGCAGTAAAAGTTGTTGCCGCTCCGGATTTTGATTCAAAAGCAATAGAAATATTGAGTGATAACCCGTATATTAAGCTTATAAAGCTTAATACTCCACTGGAAAAATTCAAAAAATATGATTATAAAGAAATAAAAATTACACCGTTCGGAACAATTATTCAGGACTTTAATAAAAGTGAACTTAATAAAGACACATTTAAAGTCGTAACTCAGACAAAGCCGACAAAAGAGCAGATTGAAGATGCAATATTTGCCTGGAAAATTGCAAAATATGCAAAAACGCATTCTGTGGTAATAGCAAAAGATTTTAAAACTTCTGCTATTGCACAGGGGCACTTAAACCCGATTATAGCAGTAGAAGAAGCCCTAAACATTGCCTGCGACTCATCAAAAGAAGCCGTAATGGCTCTGGATAGTACAATAGCTGCCATTGATTGTATTAATGCTGCCGCTCAGGGCAGAATTTCATTAATTATTCACTCAGGTGGTTCTCCAAAAGATGCGGAACTGATTAAACTGGCAGATAAGTTCAAAATTGCAATCATATCAACAGGAATAAAAAATACAAGAAACTAAAACCCGTTTAAAAACAACTTTTTATTATTATTGTAAATTATTTTTAAAATTAAGAATAATTCTCACTTTACAAATGAAATACTTTATAGTACAATAATTTTGTTGATAATATGATAAACAAAATAAGAAGAAAGGTGGTCAAGAATGGCTAAATTTGTATGTACTGTTTGCGGTTGGTCAACAGAAGCTGACAAAGCTCCTGAAAGATGCCCTTTATGCGGAGCAACAACTTTTAAAGAAGTTGGCGGCGGCGAAAAAGTTTATGCATGCGAACACAAAGTTGGCGACGGCAAAGTTGAAGATAAAGAAGTATTGGAAGGATTGAGAGCACACTTTACAGGGGAATGCACTGAAGTAGGTATGTATCTTGCAATGGCAAGAGTTGCTGAAAGAGAAGGCTATCCTGAAGTTGCTGAAGCATACAAAAGATATGCATTTGAAGAAGCAGAACATGCTGCAAAATTTGCAGAATTACTCGGCGAAGTCGTTACCGATTCTACAAAGAAAAACCTTGAATTACGTGCAGAAGCTGAACATGGTGCTTGTGAAGGTAAATTAGCAATCGCAGCACGTGCAAAACAGCTTGGCTATGATGCAGTTCATGATACTGTTCATGAAATGGCTAAAGACGAAGCTCGTCACGGTAAAGGTTTTGACGGACTTTTGAAAAGATACTTTTCATAATAAACTTTAAATCTCATAAAAAAGTTCTTAGCTTTTGCTAAGAACTTTTTTTATTTTATATTTTAAAATACTTTCGCAAAAGTTATTTTGAAGAATCTTTGATTATCATATCGCTCTGGTAAAGCCCCTGTTTTCTTTGACTGTTGTAAACTTCATTTTTATTCAATTCAATCTGTCTGAGATCGGTATAACACTCCCCGCGGTCATTATCATCGACTTTAGCTTTACAGTAGTTCAAATATTTATTAAAGCTTTCTCTTCTTTCAGCCCAGTATGTCCTTTTGGCTCTTTCTGATTTTACAAAACTTAAAAGATTAAACCAATCCGCTCTGTCTGAAGCTTCAACATTTTCATAACCCGGCTCACAAAATTCTTCCCATTTAGGAGCAAGAATTATCGGAGTAGGCGATGTTATCTGCTGAACAGGTTGCTGGGTTTCATCAAGATTAAGTTCAATTTCCTCTGCAAATGCTTGAACACATAAACAGGCCACAAATATTATACTTATCAGCAATGAAAAAAACTTCATCACAATTTCCTTTCTCTTATACTGATTTTACTAACTCTTTTACTTCTTTTCTTTTAATTTTTCTAGTTGCGGTTTTTGGCAAAGGCTCTCTGGAAATATAAATATTAACAGGTCGTTTGTATGGTGTCAGCCTTGTTGCAAGCTGTTTTATATCAGACTTAATCATCTTATCTAATTCTTTGGCATCATATCTTTCCATAATATAATCTTTTGGAACAACAACTGCAGCAATATCTTCGGTACCGTCTTTAGCTCCAAAGGTTCTTGATGTTCCAAGAACGCATACTTCGCTCAAATATTCACTTTTTTCAAGGACTGATTCGACTTCTTCCGGAAAAACTTTTTTACCGCCCGAAAGTACAATCATATTTTTAATCCTTCCGGTAATATAGATGAAGCCGTCTTTGTCAATTTCTGCAATATCTCCTGTATGGAGCCATCCGTCCTCATCAATAACTGTTTTAGTAAGTTCTTCCTGATTATGATAACCTTTCATAACAGCAGGTCCTTTAACCAGAAGTTCTCCCGAATTTTCATCTGTTTTAACGGTAAAGCTGGACAACGGGCGGCCTACTGAGCCGAGCCTGTTATGTGAGCGTGTATTAACAGATACGACCGGACTTGCTTCGGATAATCCATATCCCTGATATAATTGAATCCCGATTCTGTCAAAGAATTTTGCAACCGACATTTCTAGAGGTGCTCCGCCCGGTATGCAGCCGAGGAAGTGTCCGCCGAATTTGTCATGGATTTTTTTAAACATTAATTTTCTGATTCTTCTGAATGGTACAAATTTTGCAAGTTTGTACATTAATTCAAAAGATGCCTGAACATGTGCAGGTGAACTTTTTAAATCAGATTCAATCGCAGTTTTTAAAAGTTTTAAAAACGCAGGAACTACAATCATAAAGTTTATTTGTTTTTCCCTCATTACGCTCAAAATATCTTTCGGTTTAAGACTCTGGGCGTAATAAACGGAATATCCGCAGTTTAAAAATGTTGAAAAACCTACAGTCATTTCAAAAAGATGATTCATTGGAAGAATTGAGAGAATTCGGCCATGTTTGAACGGTAGAATATCATCAAGAGCTATTGTCAAATCATCAAGCTGTGATAGCATATTATCAAAAGTAATCTCAACACCCTTTGGGGAACCGGTAGTGCCGGATGTGTAGATAATAAAAACAGTGGATTTAGGGCTTCTGTGGCGCCATTTTTCATCGTAATTATCCGGTAATTCGTATATGCTTGTAAGCTGCATATTGTAAGAAGGTTCGTCCATTACCAGTATAGTTTGTAACGACGGAATGGTTTTCTGCAATTCCAGAGCCATGTCAATATAATGTTGTGAAACAAGCATGACACTAGGTTCACAATCAGATAAAATTGAATTTAGTTCATATTTTGTTAATTTTACATCCAGCGGAACCGTAACAGTACCGGCAAGTATTGATGCAAAAACGCAAGCACCGTATTCAGGCTTTGATTCTGAGAGGATAGCCAGTTTATCACCTTTCTTGACTCCCACAGTATTAATAAGATAAGCTGCAAGTTTTCTGGACATCAAACCTATACCTTTATAGGTAAACTCTTTCCAGCCCATTGTATTTTTTGTACCTAAAGCAACTCTGTCATTAAAATTGTTTGTTTTATCTTCCAGCAACGATAAAATGTTTTGTTTCTTACACTCCATAAATACCCCTTAAAAAGCTTACATAGCCCCACTAACACAATATAATCTCCAGCCATGATTGTCAAGTATGCAAATTTTTGTATTATAATCTTTTTATAGCTGAAATTTTAAACTAGAAACAGGAAAGAATTATGAAAAAAGTTTTTATAGAGACAATGGGCTGCCAGATGAATAAATCAGATACCGAAAGAATGCTCGGGATGCTTTCAAACTTCGGATATGAAGAGACTAAAGAACCAAAGAAAGCTGACTTATTGATGATAAATACATGCTCAATCCGCCAGCTCAGTGAAGATAAAGCATTCAGTATGATTGGTACCTGGGGCAAATGGAAAGAGGAAGGTAAAGATATCAAAATCGGATTTTGCGGCTGTGTTGCCCAGCAAAAAGCCGAAACTATTTTTAAAAGAGCAAGATATGTTGACTTTGTACTTGGGACCCATAAAATTTATTCACTTCCTGACATAATAAAGAGAGTAAACAACGGAGAAAAAGTCTGCGAATGTGAAGAAACAAATACAACTGAAGACGACAAGGCCTCTGAATACAAAATAAACAGGGTAAAATCCGTAAATGCATGGATTCCGATAACTGAGGGCTGTAACAATTTCTGTACATACTGTATAGTACCATACACAAGAGGCAGAGAACGCTCAAGACAGCCGGAAGTAATTCTTAAAGAAGCAAAAGATGCTCTTTCTCAAGGGTTTAAAGAAATTACTTTACTCGGACAAAATGTTGACAGTTACGGAAAAGATTTTAAAGATAAAAACTACAGACTTGCACAGCTTTTACAGGACGTAAATAATCTGGAAGGCAATTTTCGAATTCGTTTTGTTACATCTTATCCTACGGATATCACAGATGAACTTATAGAAACTGTCGTAAAACTGGATAAAGTTTGCGAATATTTTCATATACCTATGCAGTCAGGCAGCAGCGAAGTTTTGAAAAAAATGAACAGACGATATGACAGAGAAACTTACGCCAAAATAGTTGAAAAAGTAAGAAAAATGGTTCCTGATGTAACTATAACGAGTGATTTTATTGCCGGATTTCCGGGAGAAACAGAAGAACAATTCGAAGAAACTCTGACGGCTATAGATGAATTTGAATTGGATTATTCAAACACTGCAGCTTACTCTCCACGGGAAAAAACTGTTGCGGCGAAATGGGTTGATAAGTATATTGATGAAGACACAAAAACAGAACGCCTCGCAAGATTAAATGAAAAAGTAAGAGAAAATTGTCTGAAATCAAATCAAAAATTTGTCGGACGAGAAATGGAAGTGCTTATAGAAAATTTTGAAAACCATAAAGGTCAAAACATCATTACCGGAAGAACACGTAATAACAAAATTGTTCACATTCCTTGTAACAAAGATTTAACCGGAGAATTTGTCAATGTCAAAATTACCGGTCTGAAAACATGGTACCTTAAAGGCGAATTGATATAATAGCACACATCCCATTTAAACAAATTATTTGTGATTATTTGTGGATACTAAATTCACATCCGCAGTAGTTTTGACGGTAAAGGTTTAATTCGCGGGCAATTTTGTTTGTCTTTAAAAACCCGTCTTTCTTTTTAAAATCAATATCAAGATAGTTAAGAGCGTACTTTTCTGCAATATCTTTTCCAAGAACTGATAAAAGCTGAAAATTTTTGTGCGGACTTATCACAATAGATGTTGTAAAGTTCTTAATACCTTTAGCAATGCATAATTTAGCCGTTCTTTCCAGCCGCAGTTTAAAGCATTCTATGCATCGTTTACCTTTTTCAGGCTCCTGTTCAAGCCCTTTTGCACACTCATAAAAGTTTTCCGTGTCATATTCTCCCTCTATAAGTTCAACCCCGAAATGCGAACATATCGTTCTTTCCGCAGCAAGTCTTTTTTGGTATTCTTCCGACGGATAAATATTGGGATTATAAAAATATACTAAAACGCGGTATCCCGCATCTTGTAAAAAAGACACGGGATAACCGGAACATATTCCGCAGCAGGCATGAAGAATTATCTTATTATCTTCGTTTTGCACCGGCCTGCTCCACAAATTCTGCATATTTTGAATAAGGTCTGATACCGACATAAACATCCTGACCGATTTTTGTTGTCGGAGTGGCATTAATTCCGGATGCGGTTGCGGCATCAATATCTTTTAAAAGCTGGTCATTAATTTCTTTACCGGACATATCTTTTTGGAGTTTATCCATATCAAGATTTAAATTCTTTGCAATTTCTAACATTTCAGCAACAGTTGCCGGCTGTTTTTCAAAGAATAACGAATTGATATCCCAGAACTTACCCTGTTTTTCAGCAGCCATTGCAATTTTTGCCATTTCACATGCACCTTCATGGAAAGGTCTTGTCAGATTTTTGTTACAATCAATGTCCAGCGGAAGGTTTTTGTGAACAATTTTTATACCTTTATAATCTTTGGCAAGTTTATGCATCATTATGTTATGAACTTTACAGATAGGACATCTGTAATCCGTGTAAATATATACAATAATATTTGCATCTTTATCGCCGAGGACATTTCCGCTGACTTTATATTTATTAGTTTTAGCCTTTACAAATTCACCAAAATCTTTTGCCTGTTTAACCTGCGGCGTAAAGATATTGGTTGTTGAAGCATAAACCAGACCGGTACCGGCAATAAGCATTACTACAATAAAGGCAATCAGATAAGCCTTTACCTTAATTGCATCCAGAAAATCCAAAACACTCTGTTTCACAGCCTTAACAAAACCTCCGTTTTTATAATCAACTGCCACCAGTGCTATCAGCAAATCTAAAAGATAAGTAACCGCACAAAGTACACAGATTTTTTTTATTTCAAAAAGACTTACACACAAAAGCCCCATTGAGATTATAAATGCAAGCAAACCCAGCGATGCTATATAATCAAGAGGATTTTTAAACACTTCCATAAACTTAAACAATTTAAAGTTTTTCAATTTATCCGCAATTAACAAAATTCCGATAAATGAATACAAGAATAATCCCCAGTATGCAAGCGGAATACCGAAAAATTGTGATTCCGTAGTTTTTGCGACACCATCACAGTCTATTAACGAATTAACCGAACAAAAACTCGGCAGTGCATAAGGGTTAAAGTTTGCATTGTAATAGATTATAGCAAGCTTTATTGTCGTAATAAAGCCTATCAATGCAATTACGGCTACTCCAATCTTCTTTTTTGTTATTCCATCCATATCTTAATCTCCTATCCTATAAGGCTATTTTACATGTTTTATAATTATAAATCAATACCGTAAAGTATAAGATTGCCTTAATACGTTTTTCGTATTAAAATGGGATTCGGAGGCCGAGTTGAAGAAAAATTTATTTAAACTCTTTACGGATAAATTGCTTGATTATCCTATCTGGGTAAAACAGGCCGTGTTTAGAAAGCTTTATTTTGACCTTAAAGAAAACGGTTATGAGAAACGGGTTATAGAATCTCCGGAAAAGATTTTTGTATTTTATGAACCTGTGATTACCTATGACGGAGAAAATGAGTTGAAAAATAAAAAATTTGCACTCGATAATAATATTTACAACTTTTTAAAACTCTGCCGTGAAAATTATAATATTTTGGAAATTGCATTGAATACATTCCTCTCGCTTGAAGAAACAGCAAAGCTTTTTATGTTTTGTATGGAACAAAATTATATCGAATATCCTAAAAATAAAGAGGTTTTTGCGACATGCGGATTTATTGCCGGAAAATTCCGGACCGGTGAATACTTTAAGGAAAAGGGTCTTATTTCCCCGCAGCAGCTTGAAGAATGCCTAAAAATTCAAAAAACTGAAACCAAACCTATAGGTGAAATCCTTACGGATTTGAATTTGATTTCAAAAACTGAAATAAAAAATTTATTTACACTCAAGTTTGATGCAAAAAAAAGATTTATTCTTGATTCTGCAATATATCCGACAAGCGAACTTCAAATTACGGAAAAAGAAAAATACCAGATAGAAATAGATAATTTGAAACAGGAAAACGAAACACTAAAAAAAAGGATGAAACAGCTTATACAAATGGTAAGCGGGAAAAATGATGATTAGAACACCTGAAATACTAGTAGAATATAAAAGAGATTCCCTTATTGAACAGGAGCATTATGGATATATTATTGTAGCAGACAAAGAACACATTATTGACAGTAAAGGAGATTCTGCCAATTATCCGTTTTTTCTCCGCTCCTGTGCGAAACCATTGCAGGCAAGTCTGTTAATTGATTACGGAATGGATATCCGATATAACATGACGGAACAGGAAATTGCACTATGCTGTGGTTCTCATGCCGGAGAATCCATACATATAAACATTGCTCAAACACTTTTAGAGAAAATAGGAATTAATGAAAATCAGTTAAAATGCGGCATCCATAAGCCGCTATCAAAAACGGAACAGACAAGAATGCTGCTTGCAGGAGAACAGGCAAGAACATTACACAATAACTGCTCAGGAAAACATATTTTTATGCTGGGGTTGTGTAAAATGAACGGATGGGATTTGGAAACTTATGATGAATTAAACCATCCGCTTCAGCAGGCAATAAAAAAGAAAATTTATGACCTCTGTGAATTAAAAAAAGAATATCCTATAACAAAAGACGGATGCGGAGTTCCAATATTTGCAATGCCGCTTTTCAACATGGTTAAAGGATATCTGAATATGTTTACCAATCCGCGGTATGAAAAAATTAAAACCGCAATCCTTAATAATCCATACATTATAGGCGGTGAGGACAGAACCGATACAAAAATCATTGCAAATTCCAAAAATCTTATTGCCAAAACAGGAGCCGGCGGTTTATTTATTGTGGTTAATACAGAAACAGAAGAGGGACTTGTCGTAAAAATCTGTGATTCTGATATGAAAGCAAGAGAACTTGTTGTAACAGACAGCCTCAAAAATCTGCACTGGGCTGATATTGAGGCTGACCATTCAATTAAAACACTTCACGGTAATGTTGTAGGGGAAATAATTACTTTGTTATAAGCTTAACCTTGCTGCCCCAGAAACTTTTTACATCTCTATTGTAATCAGCAAGCTGTGCTGCAAATTCCGTTTTATCAGGATATTCCAGTCTCAAAAGTCTTATGCCGTCATTGTAAACTCTTTGAGCTGTATTGGTTATACTTTTCGGGATATTACCGTTATACATTTTACTTGCGGTTGCCATATCAAAGAGTCTGCGTTTACTCAGTCCGCTCATAGGTTGCTTTGTTGCTGCAGAAACATTGTTGGTCATTTTACATATTGCAGCTTCATATTTACCATTTTTTAGACACCATAAGAGTCCCTCTGTATTTTTGATAATATCAGTACCTTTATTAAATGTCATATCAAGCAAAGCTTCCTTTAACGAAGCAGGGAGTTTGTCATAATTTTTCTCTCCGCCCATCAGAACTCTTAAATGATCTTCTGCTTTAATCAGATCTTTTGCAAACTGTTCCAAAACTTGTTTATTATTAAGGTATTCAGGTTCGCCTTTTTTCCAGACATGCCCTATGCCTATTGTCTTTGTTTTGCCTTTGTCATTATAAGGAGTATTATGAAACTGGGTGTCTTTCAATTCTTTACCGTCTTCAATTCTTTTTATGCCAAGAATAAATTCATTACTGACTCCCATTGATTTTGCAACATCTTTTAGTGTATTTATATTTTTCGGAGTCCTTGTAGGAGGGATTTTTAAACTTTGCCCTGCACGAATTTTTACGGCACTCTTTTCATCTAAACCATTTACTGCCATTACGGCAGCAGGCTGAACCCCAAATTTTGCCGCAATTTTTGAAATATTATCACCTTTTTGAATTTTATAATTTGGATTTTTAGTAACAGTTATATACTTACTTCTGGTATTTTGCTGCATTATTTGTTCATCGGAAATATCTCTAATAAGAGGAATTTCAGTAGTTTTAGCAGGTTTTGCATCATCTTCTCCGGAGAAAAAATCCGCAATTTCCGAGAATAAACTCATAGCATATTCTTTGGCACGTGTCCAAAAACTTTTTTCTTCCTGAACAGGTTGTTGTCTCACATTATTCTGTTGTAAAGTTATATTCATTTCAGTCAAAGTTAATATCCTCTTAATTCAATAACGTGGCTTCAATAGCATTTGCAATACATTCGGCATATTTATTCTGATCAAACTCCGACAATAATGAATTTGTAATATGTCCGTTTGCAATGTTACCTATTTCGAGCAGAGAAGAAGGAATTCCTCTGGTAGCATTATTAACATATAAATTGTCATGAGTGGAATCAGGAGTAAGTGTCATAAAACCTTGATTAACATACCGGCTTATATTGTCTGCCAATTCTTTATCAATATTTTTTGTATATCTTACCGTACACATTTTAGAATCTGGTTTTTCTTTAGCCGACTCAACATGTACCGATAAAAATAACATATCCTTTTTATCAGTATCTTTCATTAATTCACGAACGTTATCATCACCTTTTTTGCCTGCCAGCATACCTTCTAAATACTTTTGAGCAGCCATTCCTCCGTTTCTTACGGCACCGGAAACAATAACAACTTTTGCTCCACGTTTCCGCAGATTATCTGCTATCTTTTCTACATAGCTTTGTGCAACACGCCATTCTTCAATAGGCATCTGCTCTCCCTCTGCATTTTCAACCGAAAGGACCGTTCCGGCATCAAAGAATCCGTTTTTCTGTTGATAACCGCCGTGACCCGGATTTAAGATTACAACTTTTCCGTCAAGACTACCGTTTGCAGTAGGCTCAAGGACTTCAGTTACAGCCTCAATCTTTTTGGTTTCTGTATTGTAGTTAGGTAAAGGCCTTACTATAAAAGGATCTTTTACATCTTTAAATCCAGGATCTCTTTTACCTCCGCTTAATGCCCAATTTTTCAGAGTTCCTGCATTTACATAATTTCCATCTGCATCTTTTATTGTAGTCATTGTTGTAGGGGTAATATCTTTGCTGTGTCCACCGTTTGTCGAATAAAAAATTTCGTTCGGATAAGCCTTTCCGCTTAAGTGAAGAGCGTTACTGCCTGTATTTGCGGTTCTCTCTTCTTTCTTTTTTGACTTTTTGGAAGATGTCTTTTCTGAAGCACCAGTTTTTCCGTCAGGATAAATATAACTGTTTAAAATTTCATCCATTTTGTCAGTGGAAACTGTTCCAAAAGAATCAAATTCGTCATTCAATTCATTTATAAATTCTTTACGTTTTTCAGGTGTTGCAATTTTGCTTCCAACATTTGCTGCAACGAGATCATAAATTTTTGTCATTGCGGCTTTTCTGCTTTCTTGTGAACTGCTCCACTCTGAAGCTATAGTATCAAGAAGACTTGAGTCTGAAAACCACCCGTTACCTTTTATTTTGTCGTATTCTTTCAGGACATCCACTACATTATCCTTTGTAATGTCGCTAAAAGGCATTTGAAAATTATCTTTTTCAACACACCCCTTTTCACCTGACGCATCTTTCAATGCTTGAGCAATCTGTGAAGGAGTTTTTTCTCCCATATTAAAAATCATTTTGTCAAGTTTTTTTGTCGAAACCGTACCAAAAGAATTAAATTCATCATCAAGTTCTTTGATAAAAGCCTCCCGTCTCTCTGCAGTAGCCTTAGGAGAACCGGCTTTTTCCGCAAGCAAATCGTAAACCCTTGTCATTGCCGCTTTTCTTACATCCTTATCACTTCCCCATTCAGAAGAAATCATATTAATCAAACTTTCTTTAGGAGAAATTTCATTGTAAGCTCTCACAACATCATTAATATTATCTTTATTCAATTTAGCAAAAATTGCATTAAATTTATCTTTACCGACAGCACCTGCTTTGTTGTCAGCTTCCTCATAAAGAGCTTTTGCAATTTCTTCCGGAGATTTAATTTTACTTACCTCAGCCCTTGTTTCCGCATCCAGTTCCGGAACTTCCAACCCTTTCAGTTCTGTACCGGAATGTACCTGCTTCTTTGCTCCTCCGGATGATTCTGTGCTGTCAGATTTTTTAAATTTTACATAAAACGATTCGCCTTTTTGCGGCTGATAACTTTTATCAATTCCATTAAGTTCACAAAATTCCGCAAGTGACATACCGTATTCTCTTGCAACTGATGTTAAGCCTTTACCTGCCTTAACTTTAGCTGTCGGAACATTTTTAATCACCTGACCCGGTTTCAATGTTGAACTTTTTAAGCCAGTCTTCTTTTTGAACTCTTCGACAGACATCCCAAACTTCTTGGCAAGTTCTGGCAGAGTCGTTCCTTTTTCAACAACATATTCACCCTTCATTCTTAATTCACGGTTTTTCTTCAAAGCATCTTCTTTAAGATTTGCTTTATTACTCTTACCGGCTCCCGACACACTTAAAGACATACTTTATCTCCTTTATTCACTTCTACACAAGATAAAATACGGATAAATTTTTCAAATTCTTTAATAAAAAAAAGAAATATTAAAATTCTTTTACAAAAGAAAATATAAATGTAACAAAAACACAATAATAAATTTGCATTCCGCCATGTTTATACTATTATGTAATTGGTTACACCAGCCCGATAGGTTTTACCCTAGTCCGAGCGGGGCCAAAATGGCAGAATAAGCGGTGTCACTGAAAAGTATCCCGCAAACAATCCTTCTGCCGGAAACCCTGAATTTGAGGATGGGGCGGTATAGCCCGTAGTACAATACATAAAATTATAAGGAGAAAACCGATGCCAACAGCATCTATGATTGAACTTTTGGAAGCAGGTGTTCATTTCGGACACCAGACTCAAAGATGGAACCCTAAAATGAAACCGTATATTTACGGTGCAAGAAACGGAATTTACGTATTGGATTTGCGTAAAACTTCTGATTTATTGGATGAAGCTTATGCTGTAGTAAGAGAATTTGCAGCACGCAATAAAAACATCCTTTTTGTAGGTACAAAAAAACAGGCTGCTGAAGTTGTTGCAGAAGAAGCAAAAAGAGCAGGGGCATACTTTATTAACAAGAGATGGCTCGGCGGTATGCTTACAAACTTTGAAACAATCAGAGGCCGTGTTAATAAATTAAAAGAACTTGAAGAATTCATTTCTTCAGGTCATGCTGACAAATTACCTAAAAAAGAAATTGCTCAGTTAAACAGACAATTAGGTAAATTGAGCAAAACATTAGGTGGTATCAAGGATATGAGAGGCTTGCCTGACTTAATCTTTATCATTGATCAGGGTAAAGAATTAATCGCTATTCAGGAAGCTAATAAACTCGGTATTCCTGTAATCTGTCTGGCTGATACAAATGCAAATCCGGATGGTATTGACTACATTATCCCTGGTAATGACGATGCAATCCGTTCTATCAAATTAATCACCTCTAAACTTGCTGATGCAGTTTTGGAAGGTAAACAATTAAGAGAAAACAATGCTAATCAAAAAGCTAAAATTGAAGAAATTAAAGCTGAAGATGCCGGCGTTGTTGAAGAAAAAGCAGAAGAAAACACTGAAACTGTTGCAGAATAATTTACATTGAAGAGTGATGCGTGAATATTGAAAATTTCAAATCCACGCTCACTCCTCATTTATAAAAAGGAGAGAATTATAATGAATATTACAGCTCAAATGGTTAAAGAACTTCGCGACAAAACCGGTGCAGGTATGATGGATGCAAAAAAAGCACTCGTTGAAACTGACGGTAATATGGAAAAAGCAATGGAAGTTCTACGCCAAAAAGGTATGGCTTCCGCTGACAAAAAAATGGGCAGAATTGCTGCTGAAGGCTTAATTGCTGCTGCAGTTACCGACAAATGCGGTGCTATGGTTGAAGTTAACTGCGAAACTGATTTCGTTGCAAAAAATGAAGAGTTCAAAGAATTAACTGCAGGACTGGCTGAAATGGTTGCTGAAACTAACCCTGCCGATGTTGATGCATTGCTCGCAACAACTTGTCCTAAATGCGGAAAAGTTATCTCTGAAGTTATTAAAGAAAAAATTGCTTCTATCGGTGAAAAAATTACTTTCAGAAGATTTGTACGTTATGAAGGCAACACAGCTTCCTACATACACAATGGGAAAATTGGTGTATTAATTCAAACAGATAAAAAAGATGCGGAATTAATGAATGATATCTGCCTTCACATAGCATCTAATGCACCTGAATTCATTTCAAGAGCTGAAATCCCTCAGTCTGTTATCGATCACGAAACTGAAATCGAAATGGGTAAAGAAGATCTTCAGAAAAAACCTGAAGCTATCAGAGCTAAAATTGTTGAAGGCCGTGTTAACAAACTTATGGCTTCTAGAGTTCTTCTTGAACAGCCGTTCGTTAAAAACCCTGACGTAACAGTTGGTCAGTTAATTGAAGGCAAATTGACTATTGAAAAATTCACCAGATACGTACTTGGTGAAGGTTTGGAAAAACGTCAGGATAACTTCGCTGAAGAAGTTATGAATCAGGTTAAAGGCTAATTGATATTATTCAAACAAACAAATAAAAAACAGAACCTGATATCAGGTTCTGTTTTTTTATGAAATTTACTAAATTATGTTAAATATGCTTAATAACCATGTACAAACTTTAATCATTTACAAATAATATTATAACGGTAAGGATTTTTTACGTATTTTACTATTGAAATATAAACAAAATCTGTTATTATATAGAAAAGGAGTTAAATATGGAAAATATCAGTATCAAATCTGTAGAATCTTTCTCAAAAGATGATTTTAATACAACAACTCTCACAATTATTGAAAATGATTGCGAGAAAGAAATTGTTCTACAAGGAAACGGGTCACTTAAAATTGCTGTAGAAGCTTAATTTTTATTATTTGCATCAACTGCCGGCTCTTGTGTTAGTTCAGGAGATACCTTCTGTTTTGTTTCCGGAATGTCAGGCATCACAAAATCTTCCGGTACTGAATTAATATCTTTTAAATATGATTCCGACGGTATTGCTGCAGGCTCAATCGCTTTATCAGTTTCAGGTTTATTCGGTGCCACCTGTTCTGCATGAGTATCTGATTTAACATTTTTATTTAATTCTTCAGTATTTATTTCCTCTTCATCCTCTGTATCGTCATCTTTATCTTTTTTAAATTTGAACGAAAAATAGTCATTTGGCTTAATAACGATTTCTTCCCCGTTATTTGCATATGAAAGCGGAGTACTTTCATATACGGAAACTACGCTTGATTTGAAACGGTTGCCTTCTTCATTCTTAACGGCACCTTCAACTGCATGATAACCTAAGCTTAAGCCTTTAACAAAATAATTTCCGACAGCAAGAGCTGCATCTTTTGCCATTTTACCTTTATCAAGTTCAAATTTTGGAGAATATTTACCGATAAATTCTTTTTCTATAGGATGCTCAACACCGCCAAAATCAGTATAGCTTACAGGAACTATCGAAAATTTGGCATTACGTTTTAACCTTTTGGGAGAAACGACATCAACAACTTTTGCCTTCATCCGGTACCCCGACCGCAGACTCAAATTTTCATCCAGCATAACATCATTATATATTTGAACCTCTATATATTCAGAAGGATTTTCAGTAGAAAAATCGCTCAAAGCCATAACCTGCATTGTTTCAGCATGCACTGCAACACCAAAAGAACATATAAATATGCCCAAAAATAATCTAAATAAAATTTTTTTCATTATACCAACCCTGTTATTATCTTAAAAATTCACGCTGCTGCAAAATACTGCCTAAAGGCATTGCCGGATTATAGAGGTTTGTAGAATCCATAGTGGACAAATCCGTACGAGGCAGTCCCGGCAGATATGTACTAAAAGGTCTTTGAGATTCTTCCGTTGTCGGAATAAACAAATCTATTGTAGCATCGGTCGGAGAACCGGACAAATTCTGATTTACACTATTATCTACGACCTGCTGAACATCTTTAAAGTTCAAAATAAACATCTGACCGGTGTGTACCGTAAACGGAGAACCGGATGGTGTTGTGTGCTGGTTATTGACAAAACCTGCAAATATACCGTAAGTTTGAGCTTTAATCGGTAATTCTTCATTATGAATATTGATATAACTGTACGGAACGAATGCAAAAGCACCATTATTAGTCGGAACAACTTTACCTTTTACCGTAAAATTCTCAAATAAAACGACATCATCGGTTACCTGAATATTACTTTTAACCTGAATAACCATTGATTGCGGCGGATTACTTGCACTATAAGGTGTTAAGGCAACTACAGGCACTGTCTTAGCCATTACAGCCGAGCCAGCTAACATTAATGCTAAAATTATTCCGGATAAAAACTTTTTCATATAAAATCTCCTGATGATATCATTTATATTTATATGATAACATATCTTTCCAAAAGCGTCAATATATACGGATTATACAACATTTGTTAAAGTACGCCTTTAAGATATTGTCCTGTAAAAGATTTTTTATTTTTTGCAACTTGCTGAGGAGTACCGGTGGCAACAATCTGCCCCCCGCCATTACCGCCTTCAGGACCCAAATCAATTATATAATCTGCAACTTTTATCAAATCAAGATTATGTTCAATGATTAAAATGGTGTTTCCTTGATCAGCAAGCTGCTGAATAATTTTTATAAGCTTATCCAAATCATACCAGTGAAGCCCAACCGACGGCTCATCCATAAGATAAAGTGTTTTACCGGTAGCCCGCTTATTAAGTTCAGAAGCAAGCTTAATTCTCTGTGCTTCACCGCCCGAAAGAGTTGTTGCACTCTGCCCGAGTTTAATATAATCAAGGCCTACATCATAGAGAGTTTGGAGTTTATTTTTAATGGCAGGAATACTGTCAAAAAATTCCAGAGCCTCTTTTACACTCATATCAAGGACATCTGCAATAGTTTTTCCTTTGTATTTAACTTCCAGTGTTTCTCTGTTATATCGTTTTCCTTTACATACCGGACATTTTACGTAAACATCCGAGAGAAAGTTCATTTCAATTTTGTGAACACCGTCGCCTTTGCAGGCTTCACAGCGTCCGCCTTTTACATTGAAACTGAATCTTCCGGGTTTATAGCCGCGAACTTTTGCCTCATTTGTTTTTGCATACAAATCTCTTATATGAGTAAATAAATCCGTGTAAGTAGCAGGGTTTGAACGCGGCGTTCTGCCAATCGGCGACTGGTCAATATCAATTATCTTATCTATATTTTCAAAACCTTCAATTTTATCAACACCTTGCGGTTTCGGCTTGTTGCCGCGAAGTTGATGAAGTGCGTATTCATAAATCAAGTCTTGCATCAGTGTTGACTTACCTGATCCTGAAATCCCCGTCAATACAACGATTTTACCGAGCGGAATATCAACATCTATATTTTTTAAATTATTCAAATGTGCATTTTTAACTCTAAGAAAATGCCCGTTGCCCTCGCGAATTTTATCAGGTACCGGAATATATTTTTCTCCGCTCAAATACTGACCTGTTAAAGATGACTTACAGTTAATAATATCCTGCAAAGTCCCCTGAGCAACAATTTTACCGCCGTTTACTCCTGCTTTAGGCCCGATATCTACGATGTAATCAGCATTACGCATAGTATCCTCATCGTGTTCGACAACGATAAGAGTGTTTCCGAGATTACGCAGTTTTATAAGCGTTTTTATAAGCCTGTCGTTATCTCTCTGGTGCAGGCCTATTGAAGGTTCATCAAGAACATACAAAACTCCGGACAAACCGCTTCCGATTTGTGTAGCAAGCCTGATTCTTTGTGCCTCACCGCCGGATAAAGTTCCGGCACGTCGTGCCAAATCGAGATATGCTAGCCCCACATCACATAAGAAACGAAGACGGGCTCTGATTTCATCCAATATCTGTTTTGCAATCTGCAAATGATACTCATCTAGTTCCAGATAAAGATCGTTTATAAAATTCAATGCCTCATCAATCGGCATAAGCGTAAATTCGTAAATATTTTTCCCTTTTATTCTGACCGCTAACGGAAACGGTTTCAGTCTTGCTCCGCCGCATGCCGGACACGGAGTTGTAACCATATATTTTTCAATTTCTTCCCGCCAGTATTCTCCGTTTGAATCATTGTAACGTTTTTCAAGAAACGGAATTACACCTGAAAATCTATGATATTTAGTTTCATATCTGTGTGTGCCAAATTTCATGACATGAAACTTAACTAAATCATCACCTCCGTATAGGATTATATGCTGCTGTTCTTCCGGCAAATCCTCAAATGGAGTATCCATATCAATTCCGTAATGGGTACAAACCGATTTTAAAACATCTTCATAATAGTTGGTAGAAGTTTTCGACCAAGGATAAATTGCCCCGTCACGCAATGATTTTGTTCTATCAGGAACAATCAGATTCGGATCTATAACAAAATCTGCACCAAGACCTCCGCAACGGTCACAGGCTCCGTAAGGGTTATTAAAAGAAAATATTCTAGGCACCAGCTCTTCAAAACTTATGTTACATCTTGGACAGGATAATTTTTCACTAAAGATAACCTCTTTATCTCCGACAACATCAATAACTACAATTCCATCGGCTTTTTTCAAGGCAATTTGAACACTATCAGCAATTCTTGAACGAGCAGATTCTTTGACAACAATTCTGTCAACTACTACACTGATTGTGTGCTGTTTTGTTTTGGCCGGTTTAATTTCATCTTCATCAAGGTTATAAATCTCACCGTCCACCTTAACTCTGACAAACCCTTCTTGCCTGAGTTCTTCAAATGTTGACTGAAACTCTCCTTTTTTTCCTCTTACAATCGGAGCGAGAATTTGAATTTTAGTACCTTCTCCTATTTTTAATATACTGTTGACAATTTCGTCTATAGACTGCGGTTTAATTTCCTCACCGCATTCAGGACAATAAGGAGTGCCGACACGAGCATAAAGCAGTCGCAAAAAGTCATAAATTTCCGTAACTGTTCCGACGGTCGAACGAGGATTATTACTTGTCGATTTCTGGTCAATGGAAATTGCGGGAGAAAGCCCGTCAATATATTCAACGTCAGGCTTATCCATCTGTCCGAGAAACTGTCTTGCATAAGTCGAAAGGCTTTCAATATAGCGTCTTTGCCCTTCCGCAAATATAGTATCAAATGCAAGAGAACTCTTGCCCGAACCTGACACTCCCGTAAAAACGATTAGTTCATTTTTGGGGATTTCAAGCGATACGTCTTTTAAATTATGTTCCTTAGCACCCTTAATCGTAATTTTATCTATCATAACTAAATTATCGCACTAAAAAATCCGCTGGCAAGAAACTACAATAAAGATTTAACAGCCGTATTTAATATATGTAATTTTTTATTGTCTTTTGAAACTATATCAATACCTGATTGAATTTCAATTATAATTTTAAGAGAACGGAGTAAAAACAACCGTTCTCTTAAAATATCAAATTAAATTTTATTAAACTTGATTATAGTAAAAAATATTTATGACTTCGTTTCAATATTTTCGGCTTTTTTAGAACCTTCTACATTCTTAGCTGCAGGTGTTGCAAGATAAGATACCAGGCCGGCAAACACCGCACCAATACCACCAAAAATTGCAGCCTGTTTTAGTTTTATATGTGTAACAAGTTTCTTTACTTTAGGTAACACTGCTTTACCTTCTTCTGTTAAAGTATCAATCTGATTGGTAAATTTTTTCGAGGATTTATCATAAACTTCGTCAATTAAACTACGGATATCGTCTTTTAATAACTCATAGTTTTCGCTAAACATATCCTTTGCTTCTTTAAACAAATTTTTAATCTCATCATCACTACCATTCTTGATTATATTTAATTCATTTTCATCAAAAGCGACACATGATGAATCTTGCATATTGGACATTTTTTCCAGAGTTTTCTTTATTGAAGAAACAGATGAATTTTCATCCATTGAATTTATCAATTTTGAAAGGTTAAAATATTTTTTTTCATCTTTATCTGCAGCAGACAACAAAACAGCTTTATGAATAAATTCGTCTTTAATATTTTTTTCTTTATCAAGAATTGATGTAGTAAGATAACCTGCGGCACCTGCACCGACAAGTCCCACACCCGCACCTATTGCGGCATTTCTGTTTTTGTGACTAATACCATTAACTGCATCTACCATATTTACACCTCACTTTTTATAGTTAGCTACCCATATAAAACTCAAGAATTGTAAATTTTGACATAACAGATATTTGATTTTACAAACTTTAACATTTGTAATATTAAAAATTAATGCAAACCTTTTCACTACACATTTAACCGTAAAATGCGGAATTTCTCAACCTTAATTTATAAAAATATTACTATTTTTTACACAAAATATCTAAAAGCTGCCTGTGCATACGAACATTATGGACACGAATGATATCAACTTTTTTCTCTATTGCAAGCGTATTAATTGCTGTCGTATAGATATCTTTGGTGAAATTATCTTCATCCTGTATATTTAAAAAACTTTTACGTGAAACTCCAAGCATTACCGGACACCCCAACCCGTGTAATTCCGAAAGCCTTTTTATTATTTCGAAATTATCTTCACGTCTTTTGCCAAACCCGATACCGGGATCAATAATAATCTTATCTGCAGCAATTCCGGAAGACACCGCAAACTCAACTTTTTTCTTTAAATCAAGATAAATCTCATCCATTAGATTTTTATAAACGGGATTATCCTGCATATTTTCCGGGGTTCCTTTTGAATGCTGAATTACAACCTTAACACCATATTTTGCGATTACATCCGCCAGTTTTTTGTCATATGTTAATCCGGATACATCGTTAATTATTCCTGCCCCGTTTCTAATACATTCTTCTGCAACAACAGAACTTCTTGTATCTACACTCAAAGGAATTTTTATATCATTTGATTTTGTGAATTTCAAAACCGGTAAAATTCGCTCAAGCTGGATATCTGCAGATACAGGAACCGAATATGGTCTGGTGGATTCCGCACCGATATCAATAATATCAGCACCGTCCGAAACTAGTTGTAAAAAATGTTCACAGGCCTTTTCATAGTCAACATACATCCCGCCGTCTGAAAAAGAATTATCTGTCAGGTTTAAAATTCCCATTATTTTAGTTTTGGATTTCTTTTCAATACCTATAAAGGAGATTAATTTCTCACCAAGCGATTTCAAACCAAAAGGCTGAAATTTTAATTTCTCAGCAATCTTTTTTATCTGCGAAATACTCCCGCCTAAAATACAATCAGTAGTTTCTATTTTGGCCGTAATTGTTTCCCTGTGGGTCGCACAATCCGCACCGACAGATAGAGCTGTTTGCTTCAAAATATTTGCCTGAGGCACAGTGAGAGAATAAATTTTTATATTCTTATATTCAAACTTATTACAAATCTGTGTAGAATATGAACTGTCAAAACCGACAGCCTCAATTTCAGGCTGAATATTATCAGTTATAATCTCTCTAAACACAAAATTCTGCATACACTAAAAACTAACATAAATAAAATTTAAATTAAACAATATAAATTACCCGACCAAATGTATCTTTTTAGTGGAAAAACGATTCATCATATTGGCAGTTTTTGAAATTTGAGTATTCTGAATATTTTGTGTAGTTTCGTCATGTAAATCTAAATTACTATTTGAAGAAAAATCATTAAAATCATTTTGGTTCTGAAAAACTTCCGGATTAAAAAACTCAAGATTCAAAACACCGGAATTTGCATCAGAATTTAATTCTGAAAGAGAATCCAAGAATTTATCAACCATTTCTATAACAGGATCATCGCCGGCATCATCAAGCCCAATTCCGTAATTCCGTGATGTTACTTGAGAATCAAGTCCCGCTTCAGCTGCAGGTAAAGTATCTTCCGCAACATTCGGTTCACTTGTCAAGGCATTAATAATTCTTTCAATATTTATACCTTGTACAAGTTTTGTTTTATCAGGGTCATTATAAATCGGTGACAGTTTTTTATCTAATTCAATAGCTTTATAACCTCGTTTTATATAAATTTTACCTTTTAAAATTTCCTTTTGAATTTCCTGCATAGCTCTTTGTACGCAATTTTGAACCTCAGATTTATCCTTGCAGTTTGATAATTCAGAAAAAGACCTGTCCAAAATCAATTCCGTATATTTCCCTATAGCGTCAACCTCGGTTTCTATAAAAAGTCCAACCCTTGGCAGCTGCCCGACAACAGAATTTTCAAGCAGTTTTGAAATTTTCTTTGCCTGCTTGGATAATTCAGCAGTATTTACCGATTTAGCAAGAATACTGGTTCTCGCATTGTGAATCATCTCTTGTAGTTTTGCATCTTCAGCCCTTTGAGCCGGGGTCGTACCGGAAACGGTATTCACAGATGCAGCAGAAAAAGCAGACATATTATTCTCTGCATTCAAAGCTTTATCCGGCATTTTTAACATATTAAAAACACCCTGAAATTTCCCATTAATCCCCTGTATCATATATATAATAAAAAAATATTTCCTGAATAATTGACCTAGTATTAAGAAATATTATGATAAACTGTCTGATTACTATATAAAAAAACAGTGTCTTTTCAGACCCTGTTTTTTATTTTAAATTTCATTTTTATACGTTATCATCATTATCAGAAGTTTTATTATAACTATCAGCGAGATTATTCAAATTTTCAGCTAATTGCGGAGCATAATGGTCAACGACTTTTGTTGTATTATTATACAGGGTTCCAAGCCCTGAAATAAGGACACATCCTGCTAAAAAGCCACCGCAAACCTTACATCCGTATTTTACTGCCGGCGTTTTAACGAATTTTTGAACTAATTTACCGGCTTTCATATTCTTTAAAGAATTCAACATATTTTCTGTAAAGTGTTGGGCATTTAATTTAAAATTCCGAAAAATACCGTTTGCTTCTTTTGCAAGTCCTGTAACAGCTTTTTTGGATTCATTAACTGTCTGCATACCTTTTTTTATGTCACCGGTCAATTTTGCGGATGTAGAAGATGCATCTTTTAATTTTTTAGCCATATTCAGCCCGCCGCCTTTTACGGCAGTATAACCTGCACCTGCAGCACCGCCGGCAACTGCAGTATCTCGAATGTCTTCCCGTTTTTCATCAGACAATCTTCTGTTATTTACTTCATTTGATGTGAACGCAATCGGACTAATTTGTAACATACACCTAATCCTTATTAACCTTCAAGTCTTTCTTTTTTCTCAGGATCAATTACACCGACAGCAGCAGTAGAAACACCGGTTGCCGTACCGATGACATCACCGGTTCTGTCAACTACCTTCTTACCGCTCATATGTGTTATTCTGGAGAAAAATTCTTTTGTTTTAACTACAAAACTATTTTTCGAAAATTTGTCAGATAAAGACTTTATACCTTTACCGAGAGAAGTAGCATTAAATTTATTCGACAAATTAGTGAATTTTTTGTCAGCAGCTTTAAATAATGGTGTATTTTTAATTGAATCAATACATCTGCCAAAAGCTTTCCCTAGGTTTTTCAAGGAACCCTTAATATTTCCGGAAGCTTTTTTAATTGACTGTTTATTGGCAAGTTCTCCAAGATATTCACTGGTTTTACTAAATCCGAATTTTGTACCGATACCTGCAACCAGAGCTGCACCAAGTGTATAGAGAACTCCCATTGATTGTTTTGCCCAGTTAGGAAGAGGTATTTCTTCTTCAAGGCCCTTTATATTTGCGATAGTTTTATTAACACCATCCTTGATATCTTCCAAATCCGCATTCTTTTCTGCAATTCTGCTATCCTGATCACGATATCCAAATGAATCATCCTCTATCGTTTCATCAAATAAATCTGTATCATCAACCGTAGAAAAATCAGGTCTTTGATAGTTATTTCCGAAACCTGGCAAAGAATGCATACGTTTTTGTGATAAATTTGGCTGAATTGTTAACATACTAATCACTCCAATTATACTTAAATATTTTCATTTGTTTTAAAAAACATAAAAAATATTTTTTGCGGTTTTTATATACAAATATTAATAATTCTTAACAAGATAACTCTACACATGCATAGTATTACACATTTCGCAAATTTTGTAAACTGTTTGTAAATTATTTTACATATCAGATTACGGCTTTATAGTATAATTTTGTTATGAAAGACTTTTTGTCAGGATTATTAGACTGGATTTATAAGAAAAAATGTTATTTTTGTAAAAGTTCAAAAGATTCTTCGAAAATGTGTTCAAAATGTTTTGAAGAATTAGACTATCTGCCTTTAAAAATCAATCGTATAACTGAAGGTAAAAAAGTCTATTGTGCCGGTATTTATTCAAAAAATCTGCAAAAACTCATAAGAGGATTAAAATACCACAACCAGAAAGATTTAGCTTACTTTTTGGCTTTATTTATGTATCATTACTGGTCACAAATCACTGATGACAAAGATTTCCAGATAATACCTGTCCCAATTTACCATAAGCGAAAAAAGAAACGAAAATACAACCACATGGAATTAACGGCCATTGAATTTTGTAAATTAGGCGGTTATACTTATAATCCGGAATTGATTGAAAGAGTAAAAGATACGAAACCTCAATACAAACTATCAAAACCCCAAAGGGCAGAAAACCTTTCAAATGCATTTAAAATCAATAAAGAAAAACTCCTGCCGGAAAAAATTCTCATCATAGATGATATATGTACAACAGGAGCAACTTTTGAAGAAATGATACGGGAATTTAAGAAAAACGGTATTGAAAATATAGTCTGTCTTGCCGCAACTACCCCGTTCGGAGATTAAAATGATACTAAAAGAATTTTCAAAATATCTTCAGGAAAATAACGACAAATTAACATCTAATTCAACAACATCTACAAAACTTCTCTGCGACTGGATTAAATTTGTTATATATAAAAATCCTAAAAACCATGTTGATAAAATTGTACACAAAGAAATTATGCTGGCTGAAAATCAAACCGGGGACTTTTTCATAATAGGAAAATCCGAAAGCGGTCGTGTACTTGTTAATGCTTTATACAACTTTGCACTAAGTTATGAACATTACATCATGAGCAAGTGGCTTCTCGATAAACACCCTCACGACTTCACAAATGGGAAATAAGTCAAACAAATACCCGGTTGGATGATTTCATTTATAAGTTGTTCTCTTTACAATAATTCTATATTTTAAAGGAGAGTTGAAATGAAATCGTCAATTTGTCTTGCTCCAATCAGTCATCTTAAGGAGTTAAATAATCTTTTTATTGAATTAACAGAAAAAAATTGTAATCTGCGTTGCAAACATTGCTATATAAATTTTCCGTTAAAAAAGAACGTAAAAGATTTTATACCGGTAGATTCCGTAAAAAAAGCATTAAACGAAACCATTAACCACAATATAACCTGTATCTATCTGACAGGTGCAGAACCTATGACACATCCGGATTTTAACAGTATTCTCAGACTATGCCTCAAAAGAAGCAATGTGTGTATTTTCACAAATGCAAGCTGCATTAATGAAAAAAAAGCCAGATTTTTAAAAAGGGTTGAAGAAGAAAGCAGTTTCGAAATAATATTCAAACTTAGTATAGACCATTACAATGAAATCAAAAGTGACGATATAAGAGGCAGGGGAACATATCGACAGACATTACACGCTGTAAAATGTCTGGTAAAATACGGGTTCAATCCTATTTTATGTATTACAAATTATTACAAAGAAGATCCACAAATTTTAAAAGAAGAATTTAAAAAAGTATGTTCCAAAATAGGATTTGAAACAAATGATGATAACTTTACAATAAACGAATATTTTGATAAAAATTCCAATGACGATATAATAGATACCGAATGGGATTCTCTTGATTGTGAGTATGGAAGAATTTTAACATCAAAAGGAATTTACAGCTGTCCATTTCTGGCAAATGACCATAGAGGACGCTCAGGAAGCTCTTTCATTGATTTTTCAGACAAAACACTTCTTGAATCCCCGTTTTGCAGAACATGCATAAAAAATAAAAAATCTATGTTTAGCATAGATTTTAGTAAATTTACATAAAAAAAGAGCCTTTTTCAAGGCTCTTTTTATTTAAACTTTTTGTGCATATAAAAGGATTTTACAATTTATCAGTAAGATTGTTTTATCTTTTTGATAAGGCAAAATCTCTATTTTTGCAATATCAAGAAAATGTTCATGTTTATATAAATCTCTCAAGAAATTTTCAAAATTCTTATAAGTCGCAATCAACTGCAAATCCAGATGACAAGCACTAATTTTTGCACCTGCACCTTTAACAAAAGCATCTTCAGCAGGATTATAATTGTAATCAACAGAACGAGCCTTAATAGAATTAGCTCTTAATAATTCTAAAATTTCATTAAACTGGCCTGCTACTATACTTTCTGCATCGAGTCCGGTTTCCATCGGTTTATACATAGCCTTAGAACCGGTAAGCTCAACATTTGTAGCCTGCATTAATGAAGCTTTAATGGCATCATATTTCTGTTCCATGGTTGCCTGTTTTTCAAGAGCGGCTTTGTAATCCGCAGACAAACTGCTTATTGTTGAAGCTTTCGGATATATAAACATAACAATTAAATATATTGAGCTGACAACTGTCAGTATCAGAAGTAATATTGCATTTTGAAATAATTTTAGTTTTTCTTTATCCATATATATTTCCTTATTCTTTTTAATTTACTTGTACCGGTTGATCACTCAACAATTTGTTATCAGGTACATTCCCGCTCTTTTTATTAGAGCTGTTTTTAGCCGAACCATTGGCAGCATCCTGCCCTTCCTCGGTAGTTAAGCCTAGCAGTGACTTCAACTGAGATTCACTCATATTAGTAATTTCAAATTCATAATTTGAAGATGAATCACTGGAAATAATATCATCAACCGAGCCTGACTGCATTTGAAGCTTATACAATCTTAATTTTGTATTAATCAAAGAATCTTTCATATTTTTAAAGAATGTATAAATATCTTCAACATTTGTAGCTGCACCCTTAACATCAATCAGACCATCGTCAGATGTCATAAAGTAAGTAAGCCATACCGTATCCGGAATTGAAGTACCTATAGCTGTATAATTCATTAATTTAGCTCTGTTATTTTTCAAAACATAATCAACCTGTTTTGCCATATCAAAAGACCCGGTTGCACTCTGTTCACCTTCAGCAGTCTGGAGTTGAGTCTCAAGTTCTTTAACTTTACCCTCAACTTCTGAAAGCTGGCTTTGCTTAGCAGATTCCATACCAGGCAACACACCGAAAGCCAGAGCACTAAGCAAACCGGCACAGATAACAAGCACACCAAAAGCCAGCTGTGTAGCCTTTGTCGGAGATAAATCAATAGTTTGATCGCCGAACTGTAATGATACCAGCTCATCAGCAACAGCAACTTTTGCAGTGTCCTTCATAAAATCAAAGTGCACAGGATAGTGTGATATTAAAGAAAGGGCACAACCAACAGCCTGCAAAGAAATTTTCATAACATTATCAGGTAAAACTTCTAAACTTACAGGCATAACTTCCTGCTTTTTAAAACTGTTATTTTCTAAGAAATCTACAGTTCCTGCATTTTGAATTTTTTTAGATAACAATTCTGCACTAACCATATCGGTTTCAGAAATAATATACAAATAATTTGCAGGATAACTCATAAGAGTAATTTGTGCAGAAGCGTTAATTGCATTATAAATATCATCACCCTCAAAAGTTTTAATAGCAAGAGGTTCTTCATAATAATCAACAATAGTTTTTCCAACCATAGAGATTAATGAATAACCTGTAGAACTTACTATCATAAGATTCCAGGTAATATTATCTTTCATCTGAGCTGTAGTATATCCAATATAATCCAGAGCTCTGAGATATGACACTATGGAAATTTCTATACCTGAAAGAGTCGAACCAAGTGCAGCAAGAGCCGCTGCGATATTTTCAATAACAGGCTTCTGTATTGCGGAATACAATATTTTACGCGTATCACCGCCATTGTTACCGGTATTAACATCAGTCCAAGCTACAACCGGCTCCAGGCGTCTGAAAATATAAGACTGCTCAACTTCCGATGTGACACTGACCTCAATAGAATTTTCAGCCATAATAAGCGGAAGATTCATAGTACCCAGAGTACATAGCGGAAGATTCACAATGACACTGCATTTCGGATTAACATGCAGCTCCATATACATTTCTTCAACAGCACTTTTAAAGGCTTCATAATCACCAATATCTTTAGTCGTCTCATTATATGCGAGTTCTCTGACCGCATAAGCTTTTACTTGTCTTGATTGAGGATCAACAAGACATAATTCCAAACCTACTCCCGGAGTAACTGATAGGTAAACCGTATCTTTTTTACCTCCGGATCCCATTAAACTACTTAAAAAATTTCCCATATCTTTTTAATTTCTCTTCTATTGTAACCAATTCCTATTTTTATTATACAATATATTTTATAGACAAAACAATTTTAACAAAAATTTACAATAAATGGAGGAGAAACCCGCCAATGAATTCGAAAATTATAGATGAAATAAAAAAGCTGAAAAAAGAGAAGAATGCGGTTATACTGGCACATTGCTACCAGAACATGGAAATAGATGAAGTTGCGGATTTTGTTGGAGATTCATTGTATCTCAGTCAGATGGCTGCAAAAACCGATGCGGAGATAATAGTTTTTGCAGGAGTATATTTTATGGCTCAGACAGCAAAAATATTAAATCCGGATAAGAAAGTACTTCTACCACGGTTGGAATCAGGATGCCTTATGGCGGACATGATTAACCTGGATCAACTTAGAGAATTTAAAGCCAAACATCCGGGGCTGCCTACTGTTTGTTATATTAATTCAACAGCTGAAGTTAAAACAGAATGTGATATCTGCTGTACATCGTCAAACGCTCTTAATATAGTAAAAAGTCTAAATGCTCCGAAAGTATTATTCCTTCCGGATACATATCTTGGCAAATGGGTAGAATCACAGCTTGAAAATACGGAAGTTATAACATATCTCGGATACTGCCCGACTCATTTAAGAATTAAGCCGCAGGATATTATTAGTGCAAAAGAAAAATATCCTGATGCAAAAGTCCTTGCCCATCCTGAATGCCATGCCGAAGTAGTAAAACTAGCAGACTACACGGGAAGTACAACAGGAATCATGAAATATGCGGCGGAAAGTGATAGCAAAACATTTATCATCGCAACGGAAAAAGGTGTAGTTGACAGACTGCAGCGTGATTATCCGCAAAAAGAATTCATCCTAATAAAGGATAATATTATATGTCCTAATATGAAATGGCACACTCTGGAAGATATTTATAATGCACTTGAACATGAACAATATGAAATTAACGTAGCTCAGAATGTCGCATTAAAAGCAAAAAAATGTATTGACAGAATGCTGGAGGTATCAAAACAATGTCAGACGAAAGCATAATTTACGGTAAAAATGCAGTCATAGAAGCACTTTTGTCTGGAAACAGAGAAATCAACAAAATTCTAATTTCCAAAAACATTCATAGTGATACTAAAATCAATCAAATAAAAGAATTAGCCCAATCCAAAGGGATTATATTTCAATTTACGGCAAAAGAAAAATTTAATCAGTACGCCCAATTTAACCATCAGGGCGTAATTGCACAAATTTCGCCGATAAAATATACAGAGTTTGAAGAATTTCTGTCACAGCCGCATGAAAATTCGTCCATAGTAATTCTTGACGGGATAGAAGATTCACACAATCTTGGAGCTATTATCCGTACATGTGTTTGTGCCGGAGTAAAAGCAGTAATAATTCCTTCCAGAAGAAATGTTCAGGTTAATTCCATTGTGGAAAAAACTAGTGCGGGAGCAATAAATCACATTCCTATAATAAAAGTTAACAGTCTGATAAACGTAGTCAATCGTCTAAAAGAAAACAACTGGTGGATAATTGCAGCGGACGCATCAGCAAAAGATAATTGTTACAATGTTAATTACAATGATATGAACTTTGCGATAATTATGGGAGCTGAACATGCAGGGGTTTCCAAATCACTTTTAAAGGCATCGGATTTTATTGTAAAGATACCTATGGAAAATAACTTCAATTCATTAAATGTTTCGAACGCTTTTGCCGTTATAATATTTGAAGCTTTACGCCAAAAGTTAAGCAAAGTAAATAAATAGTATTATTGCTGATTAATAGTATATAATTATTATTGGAGAGCATTAACATGAAAAAAGAATTAGAAAAGTTAGACTTATTACAAGACGAAATTTCTGAAGACGGAGTAGATTTTCATACTCTGCAGCAGGAATCTGAAGATGATGACAATGTTTTGGAATCTGTTGAAGACCCAAAAGTTCAGGAAAGTTTATCTTCAGTAAGTTCAGATGACAGCGTTAAGATTTATTTACAGCAAATCGGTAAAATTCCGCTTCTTTCCCCTGAACAGGAACTTGATCTTGCAAAACAAATTTATGAAAACCAGAGTGATTTTGCAAAAAATCTTCTGGTAAATGCAAACTTGCGTCTTGTCGTAAGTATTGCTAAAAAATATATAGGAAGAGGACTTTCTTTTCTGGATTTGATACAGGAAGGCAACCTCGGACTAATGAAAGCTGCAGGAAGATTTGATTACACAAAGGGGTATAAATTTTCTACTTATGCAACATGGTGGATTCAGCAATCAATAACAAGAGCGATAGCAGATAAGGCAAGAATTATCCGGCTTCCTATCCACATGATTGAATCTCTCGGAAAAATCCGAAGAACAACTCTGGATTTAACCACAGAGCTCGGACACACACCGTCAAAACAAGAAATTGCATACCGGCTGGGAATATCAGTCAGCAAACTGAATTCAATAATAAAATCAGCCCAATCAACAATAAGTATGGAAACACCTGCTAATTCGTCGGAAGATTCTTCCAAAATCGCTGATTTTATTGTTGATGAATCAACAATAACTCCTGACAGCAGAGTTTCACAGGAAAATCTCTTCCATGACATAAGAAAAATGCTTAACCAGTTGAGCCAGAAAGAAAGAGATGTCTTAATTTTACGCTACGGGCTTGATAACAGCGGAACAAAGAAAACACTTGATGAAATAGGCTCACAATACGGCGTATCCCGAGAAAGAATCCGCCAGATTGAAAACCGAGCCATTGCAAAGCTCAAAAAACTATGTAAAAACAAAAAATTATCGGTAGGATTAAAAAATTATTTCGGAGAATAACAAAATAAAAACGTCATTCAATAAATTTGAATGACGTTTTTATTTATATAAAATGGATTCCTTTACTTTACAGGTCTTGCCATAAATTCTGCATCTTTTGCATAATGTTGAATTAATGAAAGGATTGCATCATAATCCATATTTTCCTGATAATCCAGGAGTTTAGCAAATGCCAGAACTTCGTCTTCATTCAAACGTCCGCCAACTTCTATCAAATCTTTCTGGAGCGGAGTTAATTTTCCGGACTTATTGCCGGCAGCTATCTGATAGGTAATACCTTTACTAAAGCCCTTATCTACTCCAGCATCCGGAAGTCGAAGTGAAACAACATCAGTGCCGGTTTCCGAATCTTTAAATGAAGACACAAGGTTATTTAGCCATTTAGATTTAATTCTATCCGGGGCAATATTGTAAGAACAAAAATCATTTTCAATAGCTATACTACCACTTTCTGAAAGATGATTTTTACGGAGCATATAATCTGTATAACCACCTCCGGAGGTATAGTTTGTGACAGCTAAATCCATTTCGTCTGCCCCGTACGTATGAGGTTTAACACCTTCCGGCAGCATACCTTTTTCTGTATATAAGTCAATCGTTTCCTGAAGATTTTTACCGTCTGCAGGAGAATGCTTTATATTATAACGCTGATGAACATTTTTTAACTCTGCTGCATACAATCTTCTGACCTCTGTGAAATCACCTTTTCCTTCAAGTGCCTTTTTCAAAGCTTGTGCAGTTTCTGTATTTGATTCCTTTAGAATCCTTGCCAACGAAAAATTTGAACCATCCCTAAACATACAATCGAGCATTCCATACTCACGATACATTTTATTTAATTCGTCAAAATTTTTTGTTTTTTTAGCATTCGCAACCACTGATGTAAGTTCTTCATCAACTTTTGACATATCAAATCTTTCAGCGTATCTTTCATCACCTTTTTTAACTTTAATTCTATGCTGCAACGAATCTGTTATTTTATCTAAAGCTTTGGTAAATTTGGCTTTTTTAGCATACATAATACCACCTATTACAGTACCTGTAACAGCAAGTGCAGCACCTGTACCTATCAAAATTTTATTTGCTGAATTTTTCTTTTCTTCAGCTTGAGGAGATTTACCAAACGAGGTTTTACTATCTACAGATTTTGTGTGCTGAAACTTAATCTCATTGATACCTGCTACTGATGACATTAATTTCTCCTTTATTGTTATTAAACAAATCTACCTATATTTATAAAACAAGTAAAGAAAAATTTTTGCCTTTATCAAGAATAAATAAACTATACCACTCTCCACCACTCTAGCCAATAAAACATTACAAGCGGGTTTTAGAAACATTAAATACTCATTTACATTTTGTTACATATGTTTGGTTTTAAAATATCTCTGCAGCCGGGGAATATACTCATCCAAGCTTTTACGAAGCCGCTTTTGCTGAATATACAAAATATTTATAAGATAAGTCATCTTATCCACGCCATCAGAATTTTCCGAATTAAACTCTCCGTAATCTCTTATTATCTCCAGCAAAAACTGCTGTTTTGCAAAAGCTGCTTCAATATCGTAAAGATCTGTTCTTAATTTGCTTATTGTAGCCTTCATTTAACAACTCCCGTTTAATTTTTATCATTTATACTTTATTTATTATCAACTATACATGATAAAATAAATTTTGTAAATAGTATATAATAAAATTTATGGAAATTGGAAATTTAAAGAAAACTATTGCTTCAAATTTAAGATTGAATAGAGCAAAAAATAAAATTTCACAGGAAAAACTTTCTGAACTTACCGGAATAAGCCAGCAATTTATATGCAATATCGAAACAGAAAAAGTAAATCCGAGTGTGGAAACTCTTCTGAAAATTGCAAATGCACTTAATGTTACTTTAAATGACTTAGTTTATTAAGACTTGATTTTATATAGCTTTTATAATTAAATAAAATTACAGCGGATTTTCCGCAAGTCCAAAAGAAAGAAGACAATTTTAATTGCCTAAAGAAATTAAACTAGCCAAATATGCAGGGTTTTGTTACGGAGTGAAAAGAGCCGTTGAAACCGTTAAAAAATTAAAAGCCGAAAACCCTGAACAAAATGTTTCCGTTCTCGGGGAATTGATTCATAATACAGATGTAATTAAAGAATTGGAAGCTTTAGGGATTAAAACGATTACAGAAATTCCGGAAAAAGGCGAGGGAATTTGTGTTGTTAGAAGCCATGGTGAAAGTCCCGAAGTTATAGAAAGAATTAAAAATGCAGGATTCACACCGGTGGATTTGACATGCCCGGATGTAAAAAAAGTTCAGCAAACAGCTGTTGAACTTGCCAAGAATGATTACTATGTCGTAATAGTAGGCAAATACGAACACCCTGAAGTTATTGCAATTAAAGCAAATGCGAAACTATGGAGCGATAAAGTTGTTGTTGCTACCGAAATAGAACAACTCAAACCTTATGAAAAAGAAATTAAATCTCACAGAAAAGTCGGAGTAGTTGTTCAGACAACACAACGTATAACTACCCTAAATAAAATTGTTGAATATTTAACTTCAATAACAAAAGAAATTCATATTGCCAACACAATCTGTGCAAGCACATCAATGCGTCAATCTGAAGCAAAAGAACTCGCAAAAGAAAGTGATCTTGTAATAGTGGTAGGTTCAAGAAAAAGTGCAAACACCACACACTTAGCGGAAATTCTAAAAGACATAACAAACACAATACATATAGAAAATGATACTGAATTGGATAATTACAGAGACTTAATAAAAAAATCTCAAAAAATAGGTATTACTGCAGGAGCATCAACTCCGCAGAGCGTTATTGAAAAAGTAATTGAAAAATTAAAATAAATGAAAGGAAAAAATAAAACATGACAACAACACTAGAACAAACAAATCTTGATGAATTTGAAAAATTATTAAATGAATCTTTTTCTGAATCACATTCAGTAGCAGATATCGTAGAAGGTACTGTTATGAAAAAAGATAATGAAGGTTATCTTATCAGCGTTAGAGGTGCTAAAACCGAAGCATACCTTCCTAACAAGGAATTACCTTCGCAGGATGGTGAAACTCTTGAAATCGGTGATGTCAGAGAATTTTATGTATTAAAAGAAGAAAATGATGAAGACGGTATGCTTCTGTCATTGAAAAGACTTGCATTTGCTCAAGCATGGGCACAGCTTAATGATGCTAAAGTTCAAGGTGACACCATCCTTGCAAAAGTTGTTTCTGTTGTTAAAGGCGGTGTACTCGTTGACGTTGCAGACCTCAAAGGATTTATACCTTCTTCTCAATTAAGAACAGGAACTCCTTTTGACGGACTGATTGATACAAAAATTGAAGTTAAAGTTCTTGAAGCAGATCCTAAGAAAAATAAACTAATACTCTCTCAAAGATTGGCTGTTGCAGAACAGAGAGATCAGGTTGTTGATAATATTCTATCAACTCTTGAAGAAGGCCAGATTGTTAAAGGTGAAGTTGTAAGAATTGCGGATTTTGGAGCATTCATTGATATCAACGGAATTGACGGACTTCTTCCTATCTCTGAAATCTCCTGGCAAAGAATCAAACATCCTTCTGATGTTATTTCACTCGGTGAAACTATTGAAGTTAAAATTATCAAAATTGATAATGAATTGAAAAGAATTTCTCTTTCATTAAAAAGAATGGGTGAAGATCCATGGCAGCAAATTGAAGGCCAATTTGAAGAAGGACAGGTAATTACAGGAACAGTTAATAAAGTTACCGGTTTTGGAGCATTTATTAACATCTTCCCTGGTGTCGAAGCATTACTTCCTGTGTCAGAAATGGCTGAAGAAAATGTTAATCCGTTCAATCAATTCAAAGTAGGTGACAGTGTTGAAGTTTTAATCAAAAAATTCACACCGCAAGAACATAGAATTGCATTAAGCGTTAAAGACATTAACAAAGATGCTGAATAACCAGAACCAAGACTACAAGCGGCTGCATTTGGATTCAAATGCAGCCGCTTTACTACAAATTCTGCACCTTAAGCATTGTAGATATCTAATTCCTCCTGATTTGGATAAATATCACTTTTTTTAGGAGCAAGAGCACCTTTTACTGTTGACAAAAGTGGCATTGAGGAGTAGTTCTTTGTTTTCTTATCTTTGTTTGTGATTTCTTCGCATCTTTCAATGGTCGAATCCTGAAACATAGCTTTATGAGATTTTACATACTTCGCTGCAGCTTTCTTATCGGAAGTCTGACAGGTAAGCATAATATCAACAACTTTATAAACAACATCCGAATCAAGCCCAGGAGTATTCAGAATATATTGCCCGTAACCCTGTTTGACAAGACCGGACAACATTTGCGGGCAATATGTTGCAATTTTTGAAAATACTGTTCCCTGCCAGCTCATCGGAATTTTACTTAACAGTTTAAATTGTTCTTGAGGGGAAGCATTCAGGAAGTTTTTGATATAGCTGAGCTTTTGCTCATCATCTGTAATTTCCTGCTCAATGTTAGATTGCATACCTGTTAATTTTTCGTATTGTTCATGGAATTCAGCAACCTGCTGGGCTACTTCCTGAGCTTGTCTTACCTCTGTTTCCTGTTGCATAGCCTGATATTTAGGATTTTCCTGTACATAATCCGCATATTTGTCGAAATTAGACATAGCTGCGTCGATAGCATCCTGATTTCCGGTATTTTTGGTAGAGTCAAGAGCATCACCCTGAACGGACTCATCGTATTTATAAATATTACCGGCAGCATGTTCAACAACATCTGAGTATTTGCTTTCCATATAAAAATTATGCATATCCAGCTGATTTTCTTTGTCAGCATTTGCGATATGGTCAGCGTTTTTGTTTAAGAGTTCTATTTTTTCATCGCCTTCAAATAGTTCATCAGTTCTGTTATAGGCTAATTCCATACCTTCAGTCTGATTTTCTTTATCAAATCTTGCCCAAGTACCATCTTCAACAAATGCTTCTGTTGCAAGTCTTGAATCGTTTGTGTACATCGAGGCAAGTCTTGTTTGGTTTTCAGAGAGCATTAAGTCAGTATGAACAGCTCCGTAAGCCTTAGTCTCCTCTGTAGCAAATTGATTAATTGTTTCATTTGACTTTAACTGTAATTCAGCATTCAAATAAGTTGCAGTAATATCAATGTTTTTATTTGCAATCTCTGTGTCTTCATTCGCTTCACCTAAAGCTGCAATATATTCATCTTTATTTTCGTCCGGTATTTCCAGAGCAGAATCTAAGAATACGTCTTGAGTACTACTAATTAATCGTTTTGCATGTTCCAAAAGCTTACTTTGACCATTTCTTTCAAAGTAGAGTTTAGCATCCTTATACAGATTTTTCTGTTTTTGTCCAATAATTTTGTCATATTCTTCTGGAACATTTTTATTTTTTTTGCGAATATTATTCAAAGATTTGGTACTTACATCTGTAGAAACATCTTTATGGCTTAGAATTTTCTTACCAATTTCCGGATCAAAAACCAAACAGGCACTAAGAAAACTTACTTTAGTTTCGGCGGCATCTATACCTTCCGAACATAACCCGTTGTATAATTCTATAGCCAACTTACTCTGCTTTTTAGCACTATTCGGATATTTTTCTTTAACATATGCCATTAGAATAGCGGCACGTTCTTGAGGATCAGAAGTTTGTTCGTATAACTTTCCAAAAGAACTTTCTCTAAATTTATGATAACTTTTCGGAGGTTCTTTTTTCTCGATTTGATACGCTTTAGCCCATTTTCGAATCTTTACGGAATCATCACTATTGATAACTTTTTCCAGTTTTTCAGCTCTTGCGGTATCACCATTTTTTTTAGCTTCTTCAAGTTCAGCCTCAAGGTTCTTTAACCCCTGAAATTTTGCTTCCACCAAAACACCCTGCATTGCAGGATCGTTTATGTCAGCATTTAACTTATCTAGTAATTTTTGTTCATCAGCAGATAATTCACCGTTTTGTGCTTTTTGAGTTAAATATTGCTGCAAAACTTCCGTTTGAGTTAAATTATTATCTTTCATGTATTGCTTTGCATCAGCAAGACATAAATTATCCTGACCTGCTAAATGATTTACGGCATCAACAAGAGTCTGTTGATATTGTAATCTTGCTTTATCAGAATCACTCAATGTATTAGGAGCAAGCTCTTTTACCTCGGAAAGATATGAATAAACCAAGTCTGACTTTTGATTTTGATCAAGTTTATTCATCTGTTCAATAGTATATCCGCCGTAGTTTGCAGCCTGCAAATCCGTCATCATTGCGTCAATGGCCTTGCCCTTCAAATCAGAAGAGGTTTCGTTCAAAACAGCAGAAAACTTCTCCTCCAAGACTTTTTTGCTTTCGGCAATATATTTAGTCTGTTCTTCTTTAGAAAGGTTATTCCAATCATCAAGCGTTTTCGGATTTTCAGAGTCTGAATACATAAATGAATTTTTTGTATATTCTTTTACATAAACTTCTAATTTTTTACTCAAAGGAAGCTTACTGTAATCAGCATTATTAAAATATAAATGATCTAAACTCTCTTTAGGGGTCTCATTTTGAGTAGTCTGTGCAGAAGTTTGAGTTGCTGCAGATTCAGATTCAGATGCTGTTGCGGCTTGTGATGGTTGTGCAGTATTATTATTCTGGGAAGTTTGTTCCGTTGTTTTGGTTTTATTTTTTGAAATGTATTCAAGCTGTTTTTCCAGAGACATTGTTGCAAATTCAGGATTTGCATTGACCATAGCCATATATTCAGCCTCTGTTATACCCAATTTTTTCAAAAGCTCATCTTGAGGTTTTGCCATTATAGATGTATTTTCTGGCTTGGCCTGAGCTGAAGCTGAAGTCTGGGATGTACTTGCAGCAGAGGTTGTGCTATTTACATTTGGATTTTCAGCATTTACATTTGTGAATTCCATAATACTCTCACCATTTTTACTTTATATCCATGTAAAAACATAACGGACATAACAATTTCAACATGAATAAAAATCTTTACATAAGTTAAAATTATTGAACCTGAGTAATTACACCTTTTCCAAAGACTTTATAATCAGTATCCCAACCGGTAAACATTCCAAAGGCAGATTTCCCGTCAGAAGATTTAGCGTACTTTTTAAGTTCATTACCTAGTTTTGTATCCATTAAAACAATCTTAGTAGTACCGTTCCCTTGCAGTAAAGTCGAGGTATATTTTGCGACAATACTTGAATATTCATCTTTATCAATATTGGCGATATGATCAATTACAAGACCAACTCTGAACTGGTTACCGGGATTTGTTGTTTTTTCACAGGTTACAAGCGGCTTATTATCTGCATTATTTTTATAGAAAGAAATTTTATAGGTTCCGTTATCACCGACGATTGTCTTGGTTGGTGCAGTTCTTGTATATCCGGTAAGGTTATAACCTGTTGACTTATCTAATATATTACCCCTTGAATTATTCTGGAAGGTTGCCGAAGGTGTCAAACCTAATGTTCTGTTATAAACATTAACCGGAATGACATCTTTATTAGGATTATTAGCGATTTGCTGCTGTATATATTTTGCAATAGGGTCGTTATTCATAGATAATTCTACAGATAAACCATTCGGCTTTGATACAATTTTTGTCATTGGTAAAACACCCTGACTTATACCGTCATCAGAAACTATATTAAAGTTAATTTTATTTATAGCCTTTACTGTTGCAGGCATATCATTATAAGCTATACCATTAGCATCTATAGTAACTAATTCAATCGCATCAAATCCTGAGCCTCTTCTACCTTCAGTATTAACAAGATTTACAATATAACCGCTTATATTTTGCCCCTTTGCCGGAAACTGTTTTGAAGCAAGAATTACTTTACTTGATGCTGCCGCACTTACACTTGAGATGTCATTAACATCAGAAGTTTCAACAAGTTCAATCATATCTTCAGGAAAGTCCGCAATTTCAGAGGCATTAATATTTGCTGTATTCAAAGGACTCATTGCAAGAAGCGTCATTAAAGGTACCGCTTTCAAAGCAGACGCTTTCTTACTGGAAAACTCATTTGATTGATATTCAAAACCATCGTTATTATTTTTTCTACCAGTAAAACTTGTATTATAATTATTACCATTTAACCCTAAACTCATCACCGGTGTAATAGCCATAATGTCTTAACTCCATTCTGTTTTTATTTTCAGTTGCACAAAATTTGTTACATATAAAACAGGCACAAAATATCTTTTGCTACCTAATTTATATATAATCTTTATTCATTTCCCCTATTCGACCAGATTATAGCAAGCTTTCAGAATTTTGTAAAATGGTATATACGATTTTAATTTTTCTTAACAATTACTATAAAAGTAGTATTCCTTAATATGTTCAAATCATGATTATGGTTGTATTTAAAGTTTTTTTGTTATATTTTACATGTGTATAAAATATTGACTTAAAACAGAGGCTAAAGCCTCTGGCAAATATGAAAAAGTCCGACCAATATCGGTAAACATATAAAAAAAAGAAGGAGAACTCAAATGAGTGAAAGAAAATTAGTTGGAACAGGAGAAATGTTCAAAAAAGCACTCGCTGGCGGTTATGCTATTGGTGCTTACAACGTTA